>OWJS01000003.1_pt1 | contig 72570 bp, 63 predicted proteins | sample 1732961 | NCBI WGS metagenome assembly OWJS01 (sample SAMN05065774, study PRJEB22554) | human gut metagenome | biome: ENVO:2100002; feature: ENVO:00000062; material: ENVO:00002003 | host: Homo sapiens | place: USA
CAGGCAAGGAGATGATCTGGATTGGTGGTGGTGCCGGTATGGCTCCATTGCGTGCTCAGATCATGCACATGACCAAGACCCTGCACACTACAGACCGTGAGCTTCACTTCTTCTACGGAGCGCGTGCATTGGGTGAGGCGTTCTTCCTTGAGGACTTCTGGGAGCTTGAGAAGGAATTCCCTAACTTCCACTTCCATCTTTCATTGGACCGCAAGGACCCAGTGGCAGATGCTCAGGGCGTGAAGTACTACGAGGGCTTTGCTGTTAACTGCATCCGTGATACCTACTTGAAGGATCACGAGGCACCAGAGGATTGCGAGTACTATCTCTGCGGACCTCCAATGCTGATCAAGACCGTTACAGATTATCTGGATTCTCTGGGAGTAGATCCTGAGAGTATCATGTACGATAATTTTGGCTAGTATTAGCAAACATCAACAAACATATATCAAACATTAACAAAGCTGCTGGTTTCCAGCGGCTTTGTTTCGTTTAGGGAGGTTCCTTTCTAAGGTTTGTTATATATTTATTAGTGTTTATTAGGCGCGAATCTGGCACATATCTGTCACACGAATCTGTCACACGAAAATTAAGAATTTTAAACATTTAGTGTATGAAGCAATTTGATTTGGGTCCTGTTCACATCAGGACAAGAAAACTTTCCAATGGAAAGAAATCGCTTTACCTTGACATCGTCAAGGATGGAGAGCGGTTGAAGGAGTCTCTTGGCCTTTATCTGATTCCTGAGACCAACCGTGCAGCCAAGCAGGTCAACAGGGAAACCATGAAGCTGGCTGAGGAAATCAAGGCAAAGAGAATCGTGGACATTCAGAACGAGAAGTTTGAGATCCACGACAAGGAAGCAAGCAAGGTGGTGCTCGTTGAGTGGATGGAAGAGCAGCGCAAGTACTACAAGGAGCATGGCAACAACAATTACTCCAAGACCATTCACAACCTCATCGTACACCTCAACAGGTTTGCACCCAATACACAGTTGCGTGGTGTGAGACCGTCATTCCTGAGACGGTTCCTGGACTATCTCACCAGTGACGGAACGAACAAGTATGGCGGTAAGCTGAGCAGTGAGACTGTGTACACGTACTTCACCGTCTTCTCGATCCTGATGAACAAGGCGGTCCGTCTGGACTTGATAACATCGAATCCGTTCCACAAGCTTTCCCAGTCGGAGAAGCCTCAGCGCAGAACCAAAAAGAAGGAGTATCTTACACTCGAGGAGGTTCAGAAGCTCGCAGACACGCCATGTGACGACTGGAGAGTGAAGCATGCCTTCCTGTTCTGCTGCTTCACCGGATTGCGCTACATCGACGTATCACGCCTCAAATGGAAGCATATCGTGAAGGTGGGTGCCAACGAATACCAGATTGAGGTGATGCAGCAGAAGACGAAGGAACCGGTATATGTGCCATTGTCGGAAAACGCCATGCGGTGGCTGCCTGAGCAGGGCATCAATGGCCGTGAGAACTACGTGTTTCAGTTCAGAGACCGTTCAATCATCTATGACTACCTGGACAAATGGGCAAAGGCAGCAGGCATAGAGAAGCACGTCACCTTCCACATGAGCCGACATACTTGCGCTACACTGCTGCTGTACTTCGGTGCAGACATATACACAGTGAGCAAGATTCTTGGGCACACGTCAATCCAGACAACACAGATCTATGCCAAGGTTGCTGATGAGATGAAGCGCACGGCCGTAAACAACATCCCGACTATCTGATGATGCCACCCGGCAATACACACCTGCAAGGAACTTTCTTTGCAGGTTTTCTTTTGTCTTTTCGTTTTTCACCGAACTCTTAACAAATCTAAATTTTTCCCTCGCACGTGCGCGCATGCGTGTTACGCGCGGTAGTAGTAGATATATATATTTACTTTACTTTAGGTGTAAGAAATGCCCATAAATGTAGCAGAAATGCCCATTTCTTACACATAAATGTGAAGAAATACCCTATTTCTTCGGAAGAAATACCTATTTCTTACACAGAAATGCCCATTTCTTCGGAAGAAATAAACATTAATGTAGCAGAAATGATTGAAAAAGGCACAGAAAAAGCGGAAACCCATGCAGATTTCCGCTCATTTCTCTAAAGTAGATGTTAATAGACGTTATGATTCATCATCGTCAAAACCATCGTCAATATCCTCTTCTGCTGCCTGTTTTCCTGCTGCTTCCTGGCTAGCCGCAAGCAATCTGTCCTCAATAGTCTTTCGCTTCTGGACGGTAGCATCAAGTGTCGTTGACTGTAGTTTTGGTACTGCGTACTGGGCGAGCTTTTCCATCGCCTGTACTCTCTCTACTGGCTTCAGTGCGGCCATGTCAAGCATGAACTGCTCCGATGTATAGTAGCCGTCGATGGCTTCCGAAATAGCCTTGCGCACGGCTCCGGATACTTTGTTGGGCGTGCCAGCCTTTCGCCCTCCTGTCTTTTTTCCTGCTGCCATATCAAAATCTTTAATTATTGTACGCCTGTATGCGTGCGTGTGTAATAACTTAAACGTGGAGTGCAAAGATAACCCATTATTTTTGTGCCATGATTTTAAGTTTAAACGTTTAAATATTTTATATTATGGGATTAATCGGAGGTGCTATAGGTGCTGCTGGAGGTATATTCGGTGGCATCTCTGCAAGTAAGGCGCTGAGACAGATGAAGCGGAATGTCGAGGCTCAGCGCAAGTCAAACCAGGACTGGTATGACCAACGTTACAATGAGGATGCAACCCAGCGTGCGGATGCCCAGCGACTCCTGACAATGACGGAGGAGAGCATCAGGAAGAGAAACCAGCAGGCGGCCGGATTCGCAGCGGTCATGGGTGGAACTGACGAGAGTGTTGCAGCTGCCAAGGAAGCAAACGGAAAGGCACTCAGCGATACGATGAGCAACATCAATGCTTCTGCTGAGGCTCGTAAGGACCAGATTGAGCAGACCTACAGACAGAAGGATGATGAGTATGTTAATCAGCTCAACCAGATTCAGCAGGGCAAGGCGCAAGCCATCAGTCAAGCCGTGCAGGGTGTTGCGTCTGTTGCAAGCAAATTACCAGTCTAAAATGTACAGCTATGTCAGTAACGAAAGATGAGATTCTCAATGGTGGAGTGCAGCGACCTATGTACGCACCTCCACCTATCGCCCACGAAATGGAGAGTGATCCGACGGACAACATGCCGAATGCCGGTGGCTCTGCTGTTGGTGCCGGTGTGCAGGTTGCGGAAGCCGGAAAGGGCAATTCTGCCGTGCAGCCAGCCGTACAGGAACCTGCAAAACCAGTGGACGGGGTGCAAACCCCTGTTGAAAAAACTGTGGATAACTCTCCTAAGAAGATGTCGTATAAGGAGATGTATCAGGCGCTCAATCCCTACAAGCCACCAACGGCTGAGGAACTGGAGGCGCAGCGCAAGAAGGAGAAGAGGCAGAAGATCTTTGCAGCCCTTGGTGATGGTATCTCTGCCCTCGCTAACCTTTACTTCACCACGCAAGGTGCTCCAAACATGTACAACCCGGCTCACTCCCAACAGGATGTCGTTAAGGATAGATGGGATAAAATCAAGCAGGAACGTGACCAGCACATGAAGGAGTACACCGAAGCCCTCATGAAGGCACAGGCTCTTGATGATGAGAATGCGGACAATGAGCGTAAGTGGCAGCGTCTCCTCGGGATTGATAAGGCCAATGCTGATAAGGCTAAGGCTGAGCAGGAGAGAAAGGATGCCATCGCTGAAGCTCAGAGGTTGAAGTACGAAGCTGCTGCCAACAAGGACGACAAGCTGGCTACTTTGTATCAGCAGAAATCCGAGGCTATTGCAGCCGGATTGCCGTATGTAGCTACCAAACTACAGGCCGAGATTGATAAGCTGAAGGCTTCTGCTGGCAAGGACAACAGGCAAGGAACGTCTTCCTGGGTGTCTGGTAAAGGCGGTAAGAGCGGAGGTGGTGGCAGTGGAAGTTCTTCATCGAAGGAGTTCACTGCATACGACAAGGACGGCAATGTGCATAGTTTCAAGACTGCTAAGGCTGCTGAACAGTTCGCACGCCAAAATGGAACCTGGAAGGCTGATACCGTCACATCTACATCCAGTGTGCAGCAGGGCAGACGAACCAAGGTGACTACGACTACCAGGGTAAATGGTGGCCATTCAGTGAAGCCCCCTGTCAAGCCTAAGCATGCTGGCGGTGGAGGTAAGAAGAAAAGCACTGGAGGTGCATTTGATTAACCATCAAACAATACACAATGGAAGAAAAGAGATTAGCGAAGTTATATAATGCTTTGAAGGCACAGAACTATGATGTGCATAATTCATACGATGAGTTCGAGGAGAAGCTTACACGTAAGGGTGATGATGGTGCAAGTCGTCGTCACAAGCTCTACAATGCCCTGAAAAGCCAGGGCTTTGATGTTCCCGACTCATACAGCGGCTTCTATACGAAGTTGTTTGTGCCAGTGAACGGTACAACGTCAAGGGCACGTGGAGCAGGTGAAGCCCAATGGAACCCAAACCAGAAGGTTCACAAGCCAGCTACACAGGCTCCACAGGTTCAGCCTAGACGTGGCCAGGTTCACAAGTCGGTTGCGCATCAGCCAGCCAAGCCTGTAGCCCAGCCGAAGGGCACACCTTTGACTGAGGCTGACAAGCGCAGGTACGCATCCAATGTTGGCAACATCCTTGCTCAGGCTGATGCTTCTACACAGCGTTTCAACAACCAGATGGAATATCAGAAGGCAAACTCCGGCTTGCAGGTGAAGCCTGTAAAGCTTGGAGCGAACCGTCATGTCGTTAAGCGCAAGCCACGTTTCAATCCGGAAACTGGTAAGATGCAGTCCTCTTATATCACTGAAAGTGGAAATGAGTTCGATAACAGAGCATTTGCAGACGTGGAGCAGAATGCCGTTGATGATTACAAGCGTAGCTTGACAGTCGATGGACAGTTACAGAATGCTTATGCGGAGCGTGAGCGATTGAATGAAGAGGTGCGCAAGCGTATGGAGGAGATTGACAACAAGCCTAATCAGGGTTTTGCTGACTTCATGCGCATGTCTGCTGCTGCTTCAACACCTGGAGCAGGACCAGCTGGTGAGTATGATGCTGTTGAAGCCAAATATACCAACGACCCTATATACACCCAGTTGATGGCTGCTCTTCGTCACAACAAGTCTGCCATTACAACACTGGAAGACAAGAAGAGTGGCAAGATAAATAGCTTCTGGCATACGCTTGCAACTACTGCGGCCAATGGATACACATTCAATGACGGCATGGGTGAGATGAAGGATGTCACTGCCCAGACGCAAGCGATGAAGCATCTTGATAGCATCAACAAGAAACTCGCCAAGGGAGAGAAACTTACTAAGGAGGAGAAGGCTTCTAAGGCTGTTCTTGACAACATGGCGGTCAATAATGCTATCCAGGGACAATATGGAGGCCAGTATGGTGCATGGTCTCGTGCTGGTGGCATGATGGCGAATTCCCTTGACTTCATGAAGGACCTGGCGTTGAACCCTGGAGCAGAAGGAATGGCCAAGGGTATCTACAAGAAGGTTGCTAATATCGGTGCTAAGCAGTTGGCAAAGGCTACCGGGGATGCTGCCGGAAAGGCTATTGCAAAGAAACTGGCACGTGGCACATTGAAAGCTACTGGCGTGTTGGTGGGTTCACATCTGACTGGAGCCATGGTAAGCAATACAACCGGTATCGGTCATACTGCCGGTACGTTCGGACAGCTTGCAGCCGGTGATGTCACAAAGGACGAGGACGGAAATTACAAAATTGAGAACCAGGATAGTGTTCTCGGTGCTTTTGTAGAGGCCGAGAGACAGCAGGCACGTGAGAACGGTTCTGAAATGTTTGGTGCTTTCATTCCTGGTATTGGCAAGGTTCTTGGCAAGAGTGCTGGCGAACTTGCAGGTAAGATTATTCCTGAAAGCGCCTTGAATGCAGCTGAAAAGGCTGGTGCTGCCGTATATAACAAGATGGGACTCTCTAAGATTTCAAATGCGCTTACCCAGGTTGGCAAGAAGGATTGGTACCAGGCGTACAACAAAATGCTTCGTGCTGGTGGTTACCAGGGCTTACCTGGCGAGGCTCTGGAAGAGTATGAAGGTTCCCTCTTCGATGCGCTTACAGGTCATGCCGATGAAGCCTACAACGACCTCACCAATACACAGAACCATGTGGATATTTGGCTTGGTTGTGCTACCATGGGCGCTTTGCTCGGTGCAGTTCCAATGACAATACAGGGCTTCCATACATCACAGTATTACCGATACAAGCACAAGACAGATACTGCCGACAAGGTTGCATCTTTCCGTATGACTCCTGAGAAATGGGAGCCTTTGCGTGAACAGATTGATGCAACCGACAATGAGCACATGGCTGATTTCGTCACAAACAACATCATTGGTTCCCAGGATATGCCTGTTCAGGAGAAGAAGGCAGCTCTTGATTACGTCCGCAATCTTTCAAAGATGCGTGGCTATAACCTTGCGCAGGCCAATAATGCTGATGATAGCGATAAGGATGAGGATATTGAGAACTTGAATACTTCATATAGTGATGGCTACGATACTACTGATCCGGAAGAGATGAGCAACGCCAAGGCTAAACTGGATGTTGCACGTCAGAACCTAGCACAGTCTATGGGCATCGATGATATGAACGAGCTTGATGATACCATCGGGGACCCTATCCGATACATAGAGGAGCAGAAGCACATGGGCAACACCGAAGGATTGCAGCCTGTTCTCGACTACGCCAACGCCAAGTCTGCCTATGACGGCATGGTGCAGCGTGTCCGTGACGATATTGACAGCCAGATAGAGGAAAGCAACGCACTCGTTGACAGTCATACCAACCGTACTGATGGCATGATTCATCCTGTTACCTTGAAGCTGAAGGACGAGGACAACAATGAGCAGACTGCCTATGTCATTAGCGGCAACCTTGTTCTCAACGATGATTCATCCATCAACGATGAGCAGTCGGACAATAGCATCGTTATCATGGATGCTGAGTCGGGAAAGCTGCAGATGGTTTCCCCTAGTGCAATACACAGCGCTCAGGAACTGATAAATCCTAACCAGGAGAAGTATGAGGCTGCGGAGAATATCCGTAACCAGCATGCCCAGGAAGCGGCTGACAACATAGATGGAACCGTAAAGCAATGGAATGAGGGTGACACATACCAGGCGACTGGTGATGATGGCAGCCCTGTTACTGTTGTGCTCACTCCTAACGAGCAGGGTGTGGTTGACAATGGCGATGGAACCGTGAACGTGGTGACGCAAACTGTGTATCAGGAAGGAGAAGCTCCCGTAACTTCCGGTATCATTCAGATGCCAAAGTCTGGTATCCAGCAGATGGCAGACGAGACAAGACGTGCCCAGGTTTCAGCCCAGCAGCAGGAAGAGCAACAGGAAGCCCCTGCGGAAGGCGAGCGGGAGGAGGGTCCAACCATGCCTACTTACAGCCTTTTTGATAATATCGTTATCCGTGACGAGAATGGTGAGCCTATCCGTGGCTCCATTCAAAGCATAGATGAGGACGGTATCGAGATTCACACCGAGGAACCACTCAACGGCTGGCATGTGCAGGTTGTTTCACCTGAGCAGCTCGACAACATGATCGAGAGTGTGACAGATGCCAACGGTGAGTCGGTATGGAGTCGCGATGTTGATGCTCCTTCTGTTGATGAGACGGAGGAGGAAACCGATAATGCCGAGGAGAATGTTCCGATTGATGAGGAGAATGTTCCGGTTGACGAGGAGAATACCGAGGTGAATCCCTTTGTTGATACTGATGAGGTGGCAGCTGATGAGACAGGAAACGAACCTCAGCAACAGGAAGCCAGTGAGGAGGAAGCTCCTACACAGTCTGCCCTGGATCGTGTTCCTAAGGATGATAATGGTGAGCCTATCTATGAGCAGACCGACCCTGATACTGCATACGATGCCATCGTAGAGCAGACTGGCGGCAACGAGGATATGGCCAAGACCGTTGCTGAATCCATGGTTTCTGATATGAAGGCGTCTCTTGATAAGCTCAACAAGTGGAAACCAAAGTCTGGTGGAACCATCACGCAGAAGATTGCAGCTGAGAAGGAACACCAGGAAGCAGTGGACCAGGCAAAGACAAACCTGGAGCATTGGCAGAAAATCGCTGGCATCCAACAGCAGCGTAAGAGTAAGGTCATGCTTGACGAGCAGAGGGCTGCTGACGAGAAGGCTAAGGCTGCCGCTGAGGAAGCTAAGGCACAGGCCGCAGCCAAGGAAGAGCAGGAACGTAAGGAGCGTGAAGCTGTTGACGGTGTACCTGATTGGGTGAATGATACTCCGCATGATGCACGTGCGAGGGGCTATCGTCGTTCAAATGGCCATCAGTATGCAAGACAGGAGAATATTCCTCATACAAAGGGTAAGGAGACTTCTGTCAAGTTCACCGACAAGGTTTCACAACCTGGACACCTTGCGCTTATTGAGGCTGAACAGTTGCAGCCAAGTCACATGAATGGTCAGCCTAACGTGAATCACTTCATCCCAGAAGCACAGCCAAAGAAGCGTACGGACAAAGCAAGCACCATTTCTTCTGAGAAGATTGCGGCCAACATCAACCCTGCCGAGATTACATCAAGCGTTACCGCATATACAGGTGCGCCTACTGTCAATTCTCGTGGAGAGACCATCCAGGGCAACAATCGTAGTGCAGCGTTGAAGTTGATGTGGAGCAGCCATGCCGACCAAGCCGGCATATATAAGCAGTATCTTATGGATCATGCCGATGAGTTCGGCTTGAAGGCAGAGGATATTGCGAAGATGAAGAACCCTGTCCTTGTGAATATGGTTGACGTTGACGACAATAAGGCCATTGAACTTGGTCAGCATATCGCCCAGGACACAGAGAGTGGTGGCGTTGAGCGTATCAAGGTGAAGAACACCATCCAGAAGATGGGTGATGATATGAAGTCTTTCGCCAAGAAACTGCTCGAGAGTTCCGATGATGAGGCTAGCTTCTCCCAGCTCGTTGACAAGAACGGCAACAAAGTGTTGAAGTGGATGAATACCAAGAGCTTCATTTCAGATACACAGTACACAAGTGCGCTTGATAGCGATGGTAATCTTACTGCTGAGGCTGCTAACGACTTGAAGGGTATCATGTATGGCAGCATCTTCCAAGGTGGCAGTGAACGCCTGGAGGAGATGTTTAACAGAATGCCTGCAAAGGCGCAGCGTGCCATCCTTGCAACTGCATATCGCGACTTCAATAGCCCTAAGGAGAACCGCATGCTGAAGGATATTCAGGAGTCTATCGTGGCTTTCAATGAGCTGATGGGTGACAAGGCCTTTGCTTCGGCTACTAATTTCAAGGATGCACGTGTGGCTATTGAGGACTGGAAACGCTCTTACCAGTTTGATGATGTGACCGGAGAAGCTGTACTTCCTGATGGTAAGTTCTCGGATTTCGCCCTTCATCTTGTGGCTATGTATAAGGGTGAAACGCAGGGATTTATTCAGCAGACGTTCAACCAACTGTTTGACCTTATTCAAGGCTCCCAGGCGGTTGATTTATTCAACAAAGATAGTATTGACAACACTCCTCGCTCGTTGGCTGATGCCATCAACGAGGCATTAAACATTAATAATGATGGACAACAAGACAGCAATGTACTGGGTGGCAATCATCCAGCAGGCCAAGAGGGGCAGCAAGCAGGCAGTGAAGCTGCTGAAACAGGAGGACCAGGCGAGGGAGGAACTGAACCTGCCAACGCTGATGGAGGACCTGGAGAGAAAAATGTAATCAACGAACTCCTTGAAAAGGGTGGCGCTACACCTATAAGCCAGGAGAGACGCAACCTTACCGATGAAGGTATCGTTGCTGATGCTGACGGCAAGCCAGTTCTTCTGTATCATGGTACACTTGATAAGGACTTGAAGCTTTCCGACCTGGAGCCAGGACACAACCGGGCAGATGGGGAGAAGGCTACCTTCTCAGGTGATGGTGTGTATTTCTCTCCTTCCAGAGACGTTGCAGAGGATTACGGACACAACGGCCAGATATTCGAGGCACATGTAAGATTGAACAATCCGTTCTATCTTTTGGGTAACCCTGGCTTCGATGAAACAGAAGCTAAGGAGTTCATGTCTCTGCTGAAGGAGCAGGGTTACGACGGCATTATACATTATAATAATGAATGGAGTGTAGAGAATAGCAATATTGGTAGTGGAGAAGTCATTGTGTTCAATAACTCCAGCATCATTCCTGTAGAAAATGCAGCTGATGATGTTGAGAATGCCGAAGATGAGGCTAAGGATCCATCGGATATGCTGGCTTCTGCAATCGAGTCAGGCGACAAGACTGCCATCGAAAAGGCAAAGGAGGAAGTACGTGAAAATCTGAAATCTGTTGATGAAGATATTCTCCGTATAGCTTTGTCTGATGCACCTAAGAAGCTGAGTGAATTTGATAAGGCTATTAAATCTCTTGTAGAAGACGAACTTTCTTCGAGAGGAATCAAGGTCTTTAACAGCTTTGATAATGTTCAGAAGGGTGATGTTGTTGTAGTAGAGAATGAAGGCGAAAGTGGTCAGATAACCATTGACAAGGTTCAGGGCAATTCGGCTTCGTTCACTACAGAAGATGGAGAAACTTTTGAGGACGTTCCTCTGGATACCATAGAGGAACACTTCAAAGTCATGTTCCGTAATAGTCTTCAATCATCCGTCGAAGCGGCTGAGGCTGAGACAGACACCAATCCTACAGACGGACAGAAGGAAGCTGGTAACTACAAGAAGGGACACGTTAAGGTTGCTGGATTCAATATTTCCATCGAGCAGCCTAGGGGAAGTGTGCGCTCCGGCACTGATGCCAACGGAAAGAAATGGAGTGTGACCATGAATAATACTTATGGCTACATGACCGATAACGTGGGTGTTGATGGCGACCACTTGGATGTATTCCTAAGCAACGATATTGACTCATGGGACCAGCAGAATGTTTATGTAGTTGACCAGTACAACCTTGATGGAACGTTTGACGAGCACAAGGTAATGCTCGGTTTCAACGATAGGGATGAAGCTACAGATGCCTATTTCTCTAACTATGACAGTAGCTGGAGAACGAGCAAGAGAAAGATCATTACCTCTACTGTTCCTATGGATATATTCAAAAAGTGGATAGAAAGCAGTAATCGCAAGACCAAGCCTATTGCCGAGTATTCATTGGTAAAAGAGCATCTGCAAAAGTGGATTGATGAAAATTTGTATGATAAATCTCCGTTTGGCCAATTCGTAGAAGACTCTGGTAATGATGTCGTGCCTAATGGTGTAACCCCGTCAGCTATCATCAAGTTCGCTGAGAAGATGTTTGGCATGTATGATTCACAAACAGATGATTATCCATCATACAAAGCCAAGGTAACAAGTGTAGAGGTTCCTGCCGATAAGCTGTATCAATCAGAAAAGGAATGGTTCCATCTTGTCAAGGGAAATTTTGTTTCCGCTACCGATGGAAGGAACGAATGCTGTTATGAACTTGTTGCCCATAAGGATGCACAAGGACACTTGATGTCTGTATCAGTTATCAAGTATCACGACTTCGACGGAAAGGAAAAGGCTGATTCTGATAAGGCTGCTGACACCGTGGCTGATGAAACACAGACAAACGACTATACAGTTGAGCCTGCCAAGTACACAACCAAGCGTGGCAAGGTGCTTGATATGCAGCTTGTCAAGTTTGCAGACGAACTGGGTGAAAAGCAAAGTGCGGCCGTTTCCCTGGCTAAGTCTCTTAAAGGCTGGTACGACAAGAAGCAGGGTGGATTCATGATGCGTAGCATCGAGGATGCCAAGAAACTTACTGATGCGGTATTGGGTGAAGATAGCGAAGCTTTGGAGGACGCAAAACCTCTTTCTCTTCAGGATATGAAGGATTCGGTATTCCCAGATGATGAGTTCCATGGTGGTGATACGGTTTGGAGTATTCCTCATGGTGAGAATAAGACTATCCTTATGGCTCATCACATGCAAATGCCAGATGGCCGTAGCTTCATTCAGAGCTATTCTTTTACAGATGGTACAAGCGCAACTGCCCAGGAAGTTGAGGCGGCACATGATGTTGCTAAGAAAAGCAAATCATCTTTGAATAATACCAAACTTATAAAAGAGGTGCTTCAAGGCAATGCTATCATGTGGGCTAAGAATTATGCCAAGAATGTAAGGAAAGGCGACTTGAAGACTGCTCGTAAATGGTATCAATCTATTGGTGATAGTGTTCGTAGAATGCGTGATTTCAAAGATGTTCATGAGGCTAATGCTTGGTTGGACAACGTTCTTCTACCATATATTATGAGTGATGAGTTCAGACCGGATGAACCATTGGTTGACAAGGCTGCACGTATCGCCAAGAAGGAGGAGGTCAAGAAGAACCCTAGTGGCAACGTACTTGTTACTGATGATGAGTACGAGACTTTAAAGAAGAGAATGCGCATGAAGTTGCGTGGTCAGCTGAATATGGGTATTGATCCTGAGATTCTAGAGATTGGTATCTCGATGGCTGTGTATCATATTGAGAGGGGCGCACGTAAGTTTACTGAGTATGCCAAGGCTATGATAGATGATATGGGTGATGATATTCGTCCATACCTGAAGTCGTTCTATAATGGTGTCCGTGACCTTCCTGAGGCAATAAAGGTTGAGCTTGACAGGGATATGTCCTCTTATGAAGAGGTTGCAAGCATTGACGTGGCGAACTTTGATAAGCCATCCAAGGATATTATGGAGCAGGCAGCACAAATCGCAGCTGAGACTGAGGTTGAGAAGCAGGCAGAGGTGGCTAACAAGAAACTCGTCGATGAGCGCAACGCACGTCGTACCATGGACAAAAAGTCTTTCCGTCCTGCTACGGAAGCTGATGTGGAAGGCAACGGTATGGTTTACTATGAAGGTAAGCCTACACACGTCATGACGGTTGTCCGTAAGGGCGAGCAGGTAGGTGCAGCGCAGTTCGGTGAGTCATATATTGACAGAGTCTATTTGACCAATGGCAAAGACGCAAAGCTCGAAGACCTCCAGGTTGAGGATACTCAGGCTAAAGACGAGAAGAAGAAGGAGACTGTTGTTAATGAGGTTAATGTGGAAAGCTTGTTCAATGCCTTGCATACCAACGGCAAGACCAAACTGAGCGACCACACCGTTCCTTCTTCCGATGTTGACAAGGCTGTAAAGGAAGCAAAGGATTCCATGGCTAAGAAGCTGGAGCAGGTGAAGGAGCAGCTCAGCAAGAAGATGCTTGAAGAGCAGTTGGCGCAGCGTGAGAAGTTTATTGATGAGTTGGGCGACCGTGTGAAAGCTGGCGAGAAGAAAGGCACATTTGCCGGCACAAAGAACGTTGACCTGGAAGCTACCTTACTGAAGTGCTTGGGTGAACGTGAGGCGTTCAGCGAAGCACTTGATAATTTCTCCACTGAGCCTAAGAAGGCTGAGTCTAAGAAGGCTGAGCCTGCAAAGGAGGATAGCAAGGCGAACAGTAACGGCAAGCGTACCAAGGAACAAATCAAGTCTGACTACAAGAATATTGTCATGGAGTTGAAAAAAGATTGGTTTGATAAGAAACCTCACGAGATGTTGACTCTCTTGGAATCTTTGAAGAAACTTTCTGATGAGGCTAAGGGGCTTGGTTTTGAACTGCTTGATTCCAATGGCAGAATTTATGTGTTCAATCTGGAGTATGGTGCAAGAAAGAGCTTAGGCCAGGTGGTTGGCGACCGAGTAGTTCCGGTTGATGAACATACCAACAGAGTCGAGCACGATGTGACAGAGCCTTTCTTGTTTGACTACAACCATATAACCCATGTGGTTAGTAACAAGCCTGCAAAGGAGAAAAAAGAGACTCCAAAGAAAAATAATCCGGTTAAGGAGAAGAAGTCTCGTAAAAAAGCAGTATCTTCGCAGGTGCATATTGCAGACCTGTTCGATAACGGACAGGAAACAGAAAGTGAAACTTTAAATAGTAACGACAATGACAGAACAGGAAAAGAAGTATCTCAAGGAGATAGGGTGCAGCGAGAAGGAGATAGCGAGGAGAGAACTCGAGGAGAGAATCGACAAGGCTCAGACGGAGTATTGCCGAAAGAACCTGCTGAGCGGGAGCATGCTGTCAACACACGCGTGGACGGAAATCTACAAGAAGGCCGGAATGACGGACGAGGAGATCAAGGCGTATCGTCAGGAGAGGGAGAAGTACTCGGACGCACTGAACGATCCGCTGGACGCTTACAGGGACTAGAGCCGGAGGAGCGCAAGAATACCCATAACAACCATGGCAAGCGTGGTATGGAGTATGCTCCAAAGTCTGTAGATGCACGTATTACTGCCAACATCGAGGCTATTGAGCTAGCTCAGAAGCTACTGAGAAGTGGTGAGCAAGCCACACCTAGACAGATGGCTGCTCTTCGCAAGTTCAGCGGTTGGGGTGGCCTGGGTAAGGCATTCACCCAAAGTTCATGGGGCTTTGGTGATGATACACCTCCTAAGAAGTTACGCAAGCTGTTGGGCAATGAAGCTTACCAGCAGGCGGTGATGAGTGCAAACAGTTCGTTCTACACACCTACACATATTATTGATTCTCTTTGGGATATTGCTACACAGTTGGGATTCAAGGGTGGAAACATCCTGGAAGGCTCGGCAGGTATCGGAAACATCCTTGCCCAGATGCCGGCTGAAATCAGCGACCGCAGTGATATTCATGCAGTAGAGATTGATAACACGGCAGGTGGCATTCTTTCTCTGCTTTATCCTGATGCCCAGGTTGACATCCAGGGCTTCGAGCAGACCAAGATAGAAAACGGAAGCGTTGACCTTGCCATTACCAACGTTCCATTCGTCACTGGCTTGAAGGTGAAGGATGAGAGCGGTGACAAGGACTTGTCTTCTAAGTTCGGAAACATTCATGACTTCTGCATCGCCAAGAACGTTCGCAAGTTAAAACCTGGTGGTATCGGTATCTTCATCACATCTAGTGGTACGCTCGACAAGTCGCAGAAACTTCGTGACTGGGTAATCAACCAGGGTGATTCTGATTTCATCGGTGCATTCCGCTTGAACAACAATACCTTTGGTGGCACATCCGTAACTAGTGACATCCTTGTTGTCCGCAGACGTGTGAACGGACAGAAATCGGCCAATGCCATTGATGTAGGTTCCACCAGCGGTGAGCGTGTTGTCAGCTATGACACTGGTGAGACTCGCAAGGTTGACGGTAAGGAGAAGCCTGTAATCAAATCTTTATCGCTTGATTACAACAAATATTTCCAGGATCATCCGGAAATGATGGCAGGAAAGATGAAGTTCGGCTTCGAGGAAGGTGACACCTACCGTCCTACAAGTATGGGTCTTTTCCCTGCAAGGGGATTGAACCAGAAGAATATGCTGACTGATTTCGTCAACTCTTTCGCCAGCATGAAGGAGGACAACGCTCCAGTTGAGAATACCGAGGAGGAGAACAACCGAATTGTGTATGAGAAACTGGGTCCTGATGTAAAGGAAGGCAGCATGGTCGTTGACAAGAATGGCAACATTTGCCTTGCTCAATGGGGTAAGGCCGTACCTCTTATGTCTGCTGCAAAGAAGGGTGAGAAGGCTAGCGATAGCGATTTGATTACCCGTTTCCAGTCTAAGAAGGTGAAAGGCCATACTAAGGTTGAGTGCTTCAACGCTTACTCTGCCATCAAGTCAGCGCTTAATGATGTGCTTGCATACCAGACGGAGAATGAGAGCGACAAGGGATTGAAACCTCTGCTTGATAAGCTCAACAAGGCATACGATGACTTTGTAGCTACCTACGGCCACTTCAACAAGAATACACAGTTGGCATTCCTCCGCAAAGATGTTGACTATCCTAATGTGTTCTCGCTTGAAACATACGAGGACGTGAGTGACAAGGAAGGCGGCCATACCGAGCATTTCGGCAAGAGTGACATCTTCAGCAAGCGTGTGGTTGAGAAGGCCAAGGAGCCTAAGCCTCATAACGTGAAGGATGCCATCATTACCAGTATGTACCAGAACGGACGTGTTGACGTGGAGTATATTGCCAATGCTTTGGGCAAGTCGGAAGACGAAGTGAAGGACGAGATTATCAATAGCGGTCTTGGCTTCGAGAATCCTATCACCCGTCAGATTGAGGTTTCCTACCAGTACAAGAGTGGAAATGTGCGTGAGAAGCTCCGCCAGGCTTTGGACAACAACGAGGGCGGACGCTACAATGCCAACATCAAGGCTCTGGAGAGTGTTATCCCTATGAACATTCCTGCACACCTGATTAACTTCACGTTCGGTTCTTCATGGATTGATCCGAAGTTGTACGAGGACTATGTGAAGGAAAGAACCAACGTGAATGTGAAGTTTACTTCTGCCGGTGGTACCTGGTTTATGGATGCTCCTGATTACATCAACGAGGAAAAGGACAATTCCTTTGGCGTGAAGAGTTTGTTGTTCAACAAGATTATTCCGGGACACCAGCTTATCGAGGCTGCCATTCAGAATAAATCCATCATCGTTTCCAGAACCTACAAGGAGAACGGCAAGGATGTAAGGGAGACCGACCGTGATGCGACACAGGCTTGCAGCAACAAGATTGACGAGATACGACAGGACTTCCAGGACTGGGCAAGAGGTAAGATGCAGCAGGACGAGCAGTTGTCTGCAAAGATTGAGGCAGACTACAACGAGCAGTTCAACAACTACGTTCCGCTCTCTATCCCGGATGATTTCGCACCTTCGCGTTATCCTGGCATGGCTCCAAGACTGGATGGAAGCGACAGGGACTTCAATCTTTACTCATACCAGGCAAAGGCTGTGGTGAAGTGTGTGACTCAGCCAACCATGCTGGCACACGAGGTGGGAACCGGAAAGACCTTCACCCTTATCACTACTGCCATGGAGATGAGAAGACTGGGTACAGCCAAGAAACCTATGATTGTCGTGCAGAACGCAACCGTAGGCCAGTTTGTGGCATCAGCCAAGTCGCTCTATCCAAAGGCTAAGATTCTTACCCTGGAGGATGCAGACAGAAATGCAGAGGGACGAAAGAACTTCTATGCCAAGATTAAGTACAACGACTGGGATATGATTGTTGTTCCTCAGTCAACCTTTGAGTTTATTCCGGACAGCGAGGAGCGACAGATACGCTTCATCAACGATAAGATCGAGGAGAAGCTTCTTGTCCTAGAGCAGATGAAGGATGCAGACAAGAGTGGCAACAGCATGATAACCCGACAGGCCGAGAAAGAAATCGAGGACCTGCAGCAGCAGCTTGCAGACATCACCGGCAACATGACTACCAAGCGCAAGGATACCGCAGCCCAGCTGAAGAAGAAGGAGGTAACCAAGCAGAATGCCGAGGTAGAGGCCAAGGAGATGCTTGACAGACGTACCGACGATGTGGAGAACTTCGACGATATGGGCATTGATGCACTTCTTGTTGATGAGGCTCACGAATACAAGCATCTCGGCTTTGCAACAGCCATGCAGCGTGGCGTGAAGGGTATCGACCCTTCTTACTCCAAGAAGTCGCAAGGTGTGTATTTGAAGACGCAGGCCGTGCTCGAGAAGAACAATGGCCGCAATGTGGTGTTTGCTACAGGTACTCCTATCAGCAATACTGCCGCTGAGGTTTGGACGTTCATGCGCTATCTCATGCCTGCTGACACCATGAAGCAGTATGGCATCTACTACTTTGATGATTTCGTCCGTAACTTCGGTAACTTGAAGACGATGGCAGAGTTTACCACCAGCGGAAAGTTCAAGGAGGTGAACCGATTTGCAGGTTACATGAACCTTCCTGAGCTTGCACGTATCTGGTCGGGTGTTTCTGATATTGTCCTTTCCAAGGAAGTAGAGGACTTGAAGTCAAAGCTTCCAAAGATGGAGAACGGAGACAAGGCAACAGACATCTACCTGCCTCAGACCAAGGCTTTGCGTAGGGTGATGAAGTTTGTCCGCAAGAGACTTGAGGAATTTGAGAACATGAGTGGAAAGGAGAAGAAGGAGAATTCTGCCATCCCTCTTACCATGTATGGCATAGCTGCAGCAGCAGCCGTTGACCCTCGACTCGTGCTCAAAGATGCAGCGGACGAGCAGTACAGCAAGACCAACGAGACTGTGAGACAGACTTTGAGATCACTGAAGGATTCGGAGAAATATCATGGTACCGTGGCCATCTTTGCTGACCATTACCAGAATGCCTCAACCGGCTTCAACCTTTATGAGGATATTCGCAACAAGCTTATCAAGGCTGGTGTTCCTGCCGAGCAGGTTGTTGTTATCAAGTCGGGAATGACCGTCAAGAAGAAGCTCGACATCTTCGACAAGGTGAACCGTGGCGAGATACGTGTTATCATGGGTAGTACATTTACCCTTGGTACCGGTGTGAACATTCAGGAAAGATTACATACCCTCATCCATGTGGACGCACCTAACCGCCCGATGGACTATACGCAGCGCAATGGACGTGTTATCCGACAGGGTAACTTGTTGAAGAAATGGGGCATCCCTGTACGTGTGCTTCGCATGGGTGTGGAAGATAGCCTTGATGTTACTGCTTACCAGCGTTTGGAGACCAAGGGAGCCATTGCTGACAGCATCATGCACAGCAAGGATATGATTGCCAACAGCATGAGTAACCGTGTGCTTGAAGAGGAGAGTGACATCTTCGGTGATACCGTAGCCCAGTTGTCGGGTAGCGAGTATGCCTTGAAGAAGAACGAGGCAGAACGAGAGTTGCGCAGACTGGAAGGTCGCAAGAAGCAATGGGAGTTTGACCAGATTTACATACACAGCAGAAAGCCGCTGCTGGAGGAGCGTATCAAGAAGGTTCAGGCATTTGCCGACAGACAGAAGACTCGCCTTGACGGAATCAAGAAGACGTTCCCTGATGGTAAGTTCAAGAAGATAAGCATTGGAAAGCATAGCTTTGCCAGCGTTGCCGACATGGAAGATTACTTCAAGAACTACAACAAGAAGGTGATTGAGAATCAGGAAAAGATACGTGACGAGGATTCGCCAGAGGGGTTGATAAACATGGACCTTGCCATTAACATTGACGGTTATAATTTTGTCGCACATACGGAGATTCTCAATTACTTGGGCAGCGTATCTCGCACCATGACCTACTCTTGCGATGAGCTGGGCATCAAGGACGAGCAGGTAAGACAGGGCTACTTGAAGAATGCCATCAACGACATTATAGATAATGTAGTGAGTGGAAAACGCTTTGAGGAGTCTATCTCCCGACAAGAGGCTGAGATTACCAAGGATAAGGCAGACATCCAGGAGCTGGATAAGCGAGAGGGCAAGTCGTTTGCCGAAGAAGACAAGCTGGTTAGAGCAAAGGAACTCTTTGAAGAGTACTCCGAGAAGATGAAGGAGGAAATGGAAAAGAAGGAGGCCAAGTATGCCAAGCTTGACAAGGAGGTTGAGGATCTCGATGAGGATGCTTTCTCTTCGCCTGGTGATGAGGAGGAGGAAGATGATAACCTGTATCGTGACGCTACAGAGGACGAATCGGCATGGCTGGATTCCCAGGAGACCGTGAAGGTTTACCGTGCCATGCAGGTGATTGACGGAAAGTTGTATCCACCGATGATGGCAGCCGTTAAGGGTAAGCTTGTCGTGCCACGTGAACTTGGCACATGGGAGGTTGCAGATGAGCGTGAGGACATCATCAAGTTTACCAAGACGAACAAGAATGGTGATGTGGTTGGCTACGTTGACCTTGACAAGGGAAGCAAGGATGCTACCGGCAAGAAGGCTACGGTTACTCGCGATGTGGCTTACAATCCTTATTGGCATACATCACGCTCACCATTGAACGACCAGTTCTCTTCTGCATGGATCAGACCGAACATTGTTACCGTTGAGGTGGAGGTTCCGGTGTCTGAATTATCCAGCGGCTATCGTGCGAAGTTCTCGAAAGACCCTGTAGGTGAAACAGACTGGCATGCCGGTCCGGTAACCAAGCAGCTGGTTGACCAGGGACATGAGCCACGAAAGGTTATCCTTTCCCGTTACGACAAGCCTGTACGTGTATTGTCAAATGCGGAAGTTGCCGACCGCATAGCTTCATACGTAAGGGGGTATGATGTTGTGATTCCTGAGAATGTTGTTACTCCGCAGGTTAAAGTTGAACTTGAAAAGCGTGGTGTTAAGATTGGTGAGCCAAAGGGAGTTAAGAAGAGTGAGCAGATAAAAGAAGCTATAGAGAAGGGATTGTCTGTAGTGAATGACGTTAACCGTGAGGGTGATGGCATCATCAGCGATGCTGATATTTCTCTTCTGAATGACCCTATGAGCAGGATGATGGGCGAGAGCCGTTTCACACCTGAGCAGCAGGAGAAGTTTGCAGCAATGGAGCGTGAGCGCATGGCACGACATGTGGATGAGCTTGCAGAGAAGTTACACCTTAATAATATAGAGGTGGTGACTGATGCTTCAACGCTGACCGGTAAGCGCAAGAAGGCGAAGGGTTTCTATAACAGACATACTGGCAAGATTACCATCGTGGTTGAGAATCATCGTGACATTGAAGATATTGAGCAGACTGTGTTGCATGAGGCTGTAGCCCATTACGGCTTGCGTCAACTCTTCGGTACACACTTCGATGATTTCCTGGACAACGTGTTTAAGTATGCCGAGGAAGGTATCCGCAGGGAAATCGTGAATCTTGCCAAGAAGCACTCCTGGGACTTCCGCACTGCTACAGAGGAATATCTTGCCGGGCTTGCGGAGCGCACCAACTTTGAGCGTGCCATGGAGAGTGGATGGTGGCAGACCATCAAGCGTGTGTTCCTGAATATGCTTCATTCCATCGGTTTGAAGGGTTATCAGGGCGAGACTCTTACAGACAACGAACTTCGCTACATTCTGTGGAGAAGCTACGAGAACCTGGCAGAGCCTGGGCGTTATCGCAGCATCATGGGCGAGGCTGCTGATATTACCAAGCAAATGGAGTTGGGGGTTGGCAATTATGCCAAACCTTCAACCTCCGGTGGTACCATGGTAGCGGAAGACATTGATGGTCTAAAACGAGACAATAGTACCTTTAATGCTCAATTGACAAAATATCAAGCAGGTGATATGACCTCAAATGAATTCTTGAATGTTGGAAATCCAAGAGGTATTATGAAGCTGTTTTTGCCTGACTTGCCAATAATCATGCGCCAACGTGTGATTAGAAAGGGAATAGAGAAAAAACATAATGTGGCAATAGAAGGCTTGTATGACATGCCAAAGCATTTGTCAGCACCTATTTTTGTGTTCCAGCGAGACGAAAACTCTCTTGGAATATTGACAGAAATGAAGGATCGTGAAGGAAAGAATATTTGCGTGGCAATAGAATTGAGCCGATTAATACAAAATGGTAAGGAATATCTCGAAGTAAATGACGTACGTTCTTTTCATGGAAGGGAATTTAAAAATATAGTAGAACCGATAGTGAATAACAAGACGCTAAAATGGGTAGATAAAGAGAAAGGACTCTCTTATCTCTCCTCAGCGTCACAACCGGTTCAGCAGGAAATAGATAAGGAAGTCCTTAATACTGCTGCAAAGATAGTGGAAAATTTCGATAATCCTGTAAAGAATGACGAAAATCTTTCAGAAGGTGATGAACTTTTCCGTGATGGCGATGCTGCTGAGTATGAGAAGGCACATGCTAGAAACATCTACGACCAGCGTGTTAAGCGTGGAATGTTCCAGATGCAAGAGGCGATGCAGGACTCAATGCTCAGCTTGAAGGAAGCCATGAATGCCGTATTGAAGGCAGAGGGGAAGAGCAAGGTACACATCGAGGATGTGGCAGGATTCGAGAATCCATACCTGGGTGAGAACCGTCTTTCATCCGTGAACCAGGCAGAGTGCAAGGCATTTGCGCAAACTTTGTTCAAGCCTTTGTTGAATGAGGTGAGCCGTCTGGCAGAGGATGCAGAGGAGCGTGCGATGCTTACTGATTACATGATGGCCAAACATGGACTGGAACGTAATGTTGTCATGGCTCGCAGAGATGCAGAGAAAAAGGCAAACGAGGAGTTCGGCAAGGAGTTGGCCAAAGCCCAGCGAGCTGTGGCAAAAGACCCACTCGACCAGGAAGCCATAGACCGCCGCCTAGAAGACGTGAAGCAGAAGAAGCATGACCGTGAAGAGGAATTGTACTTTGAAAACAGAGGCAGAGACTATGCAGGTCTCACGGCCTTAACTGGAAAGGAAGATATTGTTGAGGCCGAGCAGAAAGCATCATTCATGGTTAGCACGTATGAGACGTTGAATGCTACGGATAAGCTTTGGAAACAGGTTAATGCCGTAACTGGTGCAACCTTGCAGAAGGCCTATGAAAGCGGCTTGATGAGCAAGGAAACCTATGACGACATCAACTCTATGTATGAGTATTACATTCCTCTTCGTGGCTTTGACGAGAAGACAGGAGAGGATACTTACGCTTACCTGTCTGACAAGAACAGTGCATTCAACGCACCTTTGAAGACAGCCAAGGGACGTAAGAGCAAGGCTGATGATCCGTTTGCCAACATGGAGAGCATGGCCGAGAGTGCTATCATGCAGGGCAACCGCAATACTCTTGTCAAGCAGAAGTTCCTGAACTTCGCCCTTAATCATCCAAGCGACCTTGTGAGCGTGAGCAACGTATGGCTGGAGCATGATGATGTGACAGATGAGTGGAAACCTGTGTTTGTGGATACCCTCAGCGAGAATGACAGCCCTGCCGAAATCGAACAAAAGGTCAAGGACTTCAACGACCGCATGCAGGAGCTGTGCAAGAATGAGCCAGACAAGTACAGAAGTCAGAAGGAATATCCGGACATTCCTTATCGCGTCGTTGAGAGTCGCGACTTGAAGCAGCACCAGGTTCTTGTGAAGAGAAACGGAGTTGACTACGTGGTAACCATCAATGGCAACCCACGTGCGGCACAGGCGTTGAACGGACAGACCAACCCGGACAATGACAATGCCGGTGCTATTGGTGCCATCCTCCGTGCAGGAGAAGCCCTCAATCGCCAGCTCAGTGCATTCTACACGACACGAAACCCAGATTTCGTTGTGTCAAACTTCATCCGTGATGCCCTATATGGTAATACCATGGTGTGGGTGAAGGAAAGCCCTAACTATGCGGTGAGATACAACAAGAACTTCATGAAGGTAAATCCTGCCATCATGAAGATACTTTTCTCCAAGCTCCGCAATGGTACGCTTGACATGAACAACGAAACGGAAAAGATGTTCAAGCTGTTCATGGATAACGGAGGCGAGACCGGCTATTCTACCGTAAGGGACATCGAGAAGCACAAGAATGACATCAAGCGAGAGTTGAGACGTGCCGGAAGAATTTCCATCGGTAAGGCATGGAGCCTGCTTGGTGAACGCCTTGATGAATACAACCGTGCGGTTGAGAACTGTGCCCGCTTTGCTGCCTTCATGACATCCCGTCAGATGAAGCGCTCTATCGACCGAAGCATCTATGATGCCAAGGAGATTAGCGTGAACTTCAACAAAAAGGGTAGCGGTGCAAAGTTCATAGGCGCAAACGGCCAGACCTTCGGGGGCAACACGGCAGCCTTCGTATCAGGACTTGGAAGAAGCTTCTACGTCTTCTGGAATGCAGCAGTGCAAGGAACTACAAACTTCGGAAGACAGCTTGAACGACATCCTGGAAAGGCGCTTACAGGTGTAGGTGCCATGTTCATGCTCGGTTTGCTGATGGCTGCGATCGGTAGCGGTGACGATGGGGATGATGGCGACAAGAACGCATATTACAACCTTCCTGAGTACGTGAGACGTTCAAACATCGTGTTCCGTCTTCCTGGCATGGATGAGCAGTGGATAAGTATCCCTCTCCCTGTTGAGTACAGAGCCATGTACGGAATGGGCGAGCTTGCCATGAGTGCTGTAAGCGGAAAGGAACATTACACAGGCGAGGAGCTGGCAAACCAGATTGCTGGCCAGTTCAGTCAGCTTATGCCAATAGACTTCCTTGAAGGTGGCGGAGGCTGGAACGCCTTTGTTCCTTCTTCTGTCAAGCCTTTCGCAGAGGTGATAGCAAACAAGTCGTGGACGGGTATGCCTCTCTACAAGGATACTCCTTGGAACAAGGATATGCCAGAGTGGACAAAGTCTTACAAGAGCGGCAACAAGTATCTTATAAACCTGGCTGCCGTCATGAACGATGTGAGCGGAGGCGACCAGTACACAAAGGGTTCCATCGACATCAACCCGGCTAAAGTTGAATATCTGCTTAATGGTTACTTTGGTGGTGTCAGCAACACCATCGACAAGACATCTAAGATGTTTGATACCATGTTCGGAGACCGCGAGTATGACCCTAGAAACTGGCTTGTCCTCAACCGTGTGTTGAAGAATGGTGACGAGCGTACAGAGTACCGTGCCATCAACAACGAATACTTCCGCATGAAGGAAGAGCATGACAAGATCAAGTCACGACTGAAGCATTATGAAGATGATACCGACAATGGAGTCATGGACTATGCAGACAAAATCAACTGGCTCTACAACTCACCGGAGTATCGACGCATGGAAATTTACGAGGACTATTCGGCAGACATCGACGCATACAACAATGAGCTGAAGGAGCCTTTGAGTGACAAGGAGCGCAAGGAGGTTACAGACGGACTGAACGCCCTGAAGAAGCAGCTCGTCTATGCGGACAGCTTTACGAGAATGGACGTTGACGACCTCATGAAGGAACGCTCAAAGTTACAGGAGAAGCTTTCAAAGGCTACGGACTTGCAGGAGAAGAGTGACATCGGTTACTTGCTCATGCTCATTCAGACAGAGCTAAAGGCGAACGGCCGTAAATAGTTAAACTTAGTATGGCGGCATTTATTCATATATTTGCCGCCATACACATTAATACATTATTATTATGGCAGTAGCAACAAAGAAAAGAGCTAAGCTATACCGTTTGAGTAACATCATGCCGAAGACCACGGCACCGGACGAAAGCGTTATAGATAGTGTGAGAAGAGCAAAGAATTCCGACGACCGCAGACGAGGTTTTGACATTCTCATGGAAGCCAGCCTGTACTACAGCAATATGGACGATTACCGCAGGGACCGCCAGCGAAACAAGAGATATTGCTATGGCAAGCAGTGGGACGACATCATCGAGGTTGACAATAAACGCATGACGGAGGAGGAGTATATCAAGAGCCAGGGAAATATTCCGCTGAAGAACAATCTTATCAGAAGATTGGTGCGAAACGTGATAGGTGTGTACCGTTCCCAGTCGAAGGAGCCGACATGTATGGCAAGAGATCGAGACGAGCAGAAGCTTGGCGAGACCATGAGCACCATTCTGCAGTACAACATGCAGCTTAACCGCATGAATGGATTGCTGGCACGCACGATGGAGGAGTTCCTTATCTCCGGCTTTTGCGTTCACCGCAAGTACGCATGCTGGAAGAATGACCGCTTTGACTGCTGGACAGACTACGTTCAGCCGAACAACTTCTTCATAGACTCCAACATGAGAGACCCACGAGGATGGGACTGCACGATGCTTGGAGAGATACATGATATTTCGTTTGGTGACCTTTGCGGCCAGTTTGCCAAGTCGCCAGATGATTATAAGCGACTGAAGGAGATTTACCGTCATGCCGCAGATAAGGCATGCGTTTCGATGTATGCAGACCAGTTCGGCTATCCGGCACAGAAGAACTGGAACTTCTTCGTAACGACTGACCCTAGCCGATGCCGTGTGATAGAGGTATGGAAGAAGGAGCAGAGAGACCGTTACAGATGTTATGATCCGCAGAACGGAAGCCGGTTCAAGATAGACCTGGAGGATTACAAGGAACTTGTTTTTGACGAGAACGAAAGACGTTTGCAGCAGGGTTTGGAGGATGGTATTCCTGAAGAGGAGATTCCTTTGATTCAGAGAGAGTGGTTCACCGACAACTACTGGTATTACTATTATATCAGTCCGTTTGGTGACATCCTGGAGGAGGGCGAGACTCCATACGAGCACAAGAGTCATCCTTATGTGTTCATGGCATATCCTTTCATTGACGGAGAGATACACAGTTTCGTGGCTGACGTGATAGACCAGCAGCGCTATGTGAACCGCCTCATCACCCTTTATGACTGGGTAATCAGAGCAACCGCCAAGGGTGTGCTTCTTGTTCCGAAGGACTGCTTGCCGGAAGGCGTATCCATTGAGGATATTGCAGAACGCTGGACAGAGGTTAACGGAGTGATTGTGTATGAGCCTAGCGAGAGCGGGCAGATTCCGCAGCAGGTTGCAGCAAGTTCCGTGAACATAGGAATCGGAGATTTGCTCAGTATGCAGCTGAAGTTCTTCGAGGATATTTCGGGCGTGAATGGAGCCTTGCAGGGTAAGCCTGGCTATAGCGGCACGAGTGCAGCACTCTACAGCCAGCAGACGCAGAACGCCACGACTTCACTTCTTGATATTCTCGAAGTGTTCAGCGAGTTCATCCGTAACGGAGCCATCAAGGACGTTAAGAACATCCAGCAGTTCTATGATGATATTACCATGGCAAACATTGCCGGTAAGAACGCAGCTGAAATCAAGCGTGACCCTCAGAAGATTAGAGACGTTGAGTTTGACCTTAACGTTACCGAGAGCACGACAACTCCTGTATATCGCCAGCTGAGCAACGACATTCTCATGCAGCTCTGGCAGGCTCAGGCTATCAGCGTGGAGCAGCTTTTGGAAAATGGCGACTTCCCATTTGCAGACGATCTCTTGCAGAGCATCAGAAGCAACAAGGAAGCCATGGAGCGTGGCGAGCAGTTGCAGGGTGTTTCTCCGGAGCTTATACAGAAGGTGCAGCAGCAGGTACATGCAGACCCACGTGCAGCACAGTTGTTGCAGAGATATATGCAGCCTCAGCAGCAGGCAGCGTAATGGGGACAGGCGATGGAATCGCCTGGAACGGTGGCCGGAATGTGGCTTGAACGGAAAAGGCCGGGTAGTTGTTTCTACCCGGCCTTTTATTTATATGGTGGCAGCTGATACCACTTTCTTCTTTGCTGGGGCAAACTCGCTTACCCTCATCACTATTTTCGGTACCGGCATCTCGAAGAAGCAGATGTGAAGACCGATGGCTCTTGTCATGAGCAAGTCGTCGTGCGCACCTACGATGGCACCATACGCACCATTAGGCTTCTTCTCGTAGTTGATGTACTCGTCAAGGCAACGCTGATCTCTCTCGATGTACATGTTCTCACGGATAACCTCTATTAGGGTTGTTATGATCATCGGCTTTGTAGATACGTTTGTATGGAATCCGTATTTCTTAGGAGCCTTCTTCTTTATATCCTCAGCACTCTGCTTGCGTGCGTACAGGTGCTTGTATACACCCCTTATCTGGTTGAGGATAAATCCGGACTGGTCTCCCTCGGTGTCTCGCTCCTTGTCGTGTGTCTCAAGCGTGTTTGACTCAATGACAAGCAGGGAGTTGTCGTAGAACTTGGCTATCTGTGCAGCTTTCCATGCCAGGAGGTCAATGTCTATATGACCGTACCACTGGGCAACGACGCAAGGTTTGTCGCCTTCCATCATCCAGTATCTATCGAACACGACAATGACGGACCAGTCTGCCTTGTTGGAACGTCCGCCTACATCGACAACCGTAAGATACCTGTTCGTGACCTTTTCGTCTTCCCATATCTCGGGGAGACTCCAGACCCACAGCTGACCTTGCGCATCCTGGGTGAACTTCAAATCCATCAGGGATTCCTTGCCCTTATACCCCTTGCCATACACATCACCCACATAGCGAGGTGGGCGGACTGACTTCTCGAGAACCTCGACCTTGTATTTGTCGAAGACACGCTGTCCGGAGTGGACAAACGCCTCCACATCGTCGGATGGGAACTCGGCTGCCATCTGTCCATGGTCGTTGTACTTCTTTCGTTCCTCCACATACCAGTTGATGGCTTCGAGCGTTGCGCCCTTGTTCCAGAGCCACCACAGATATTTGCCTGGCTCCTCACGGTCGGACGGGATATTGTCGTTGTTGCGGTTCTTCCAAAGCCATTCAGCAAACTTCTTTTTCTTCTTCTCGCTATCGAAGGCAAGTGAGTATTGCTCGATGTCGAACCATGACACGAACATATTTTCAAACTGTGACTGCTTTTTCTTTGCAGCCTCGTACTCGCGATGGAAGAAGTTTCCGGTTCCGTTTGCCGTTGACTCGTACACAATCATTGTGTATGGCTTCAGCAGGATACCTGACGTTGCAGAGCGCACGATGTCTTCCGGCTTCTTTCCGTCCGTCGCCTTCCATATACCCACCTCGGACAGGTGAACGAGGTTGTAGTCACCGCCACGGCATGAATCCGGACGCTCTGCTGTACCTATCTTTATCTTGCAGTTGCGCTGAGGTACACGGTGGATGGCACCGGACTTTCCGACACCTACAAGCTTAGGCTCGTTCTCGTTGTATTCCTCACCCAGCTTGTATAGGAACTCAATAGGATATTCGGCTATCATGCGGTCGAACATATCCTTGATCTCGTCGGAACCTGTACCCTGGTGTGCGATGATGAGAGAGTTGAGACCGACACGGTGTACAAGCTGCAACCATGCCATGTACAGCTGCGATGTAGTTGAGCCTCCCCACTGGCGTGCCTTCAGCAGGATGATACGGATAGGTTTGTTGCGGCTTCGGTATTTTTCGAGTTTCTTGACGAACCTGCGTTGCGGTCTTGTGAGTCTGAAAAGGCAGTCCGTTCCTCCACCTTTACGTTTGATATACACAAAGCAGGCTGCCCAGAAGGCGAAGTCGTACCGCATTCGCATCCTGGTAAATTGCTCCAGCACTTTCTGAAAATCTTCCTCCGTGACTTCCTCCACCTCCATATAGTCGAGGAGGAACCTTTCTATAGACCCTGCTTCTACTATCTGCTTGACCAGCGGTATTCGCATCATCCTTACAGGCAACCATTGGTCGGGCTGGGGATGGTCGGAGATGTGTACCTTGACACGTCTTCCGATAGAACCTTCTCCGGTGACCGGGTCGAACTTGGCATAGATGATGGCATTTCTCCGGTCGTTTTCCTTGAGCAGTCCCTTTACTATTTCTTCTGCCTTAATTGTGTCCATACTTCCTTCCTTGTATTAAATTCGCAGTTCATCGTAGTTGTAGCATGGGGAAGTGTGCCAGTCTCTGCATTTTCTTTCTTATCCATTGTCTCCGAGCCTTGCATACCATAATCTTTGCGCTACCTGGCGTGATGTAGAACTTGGGTGCAGGCTGTTCTACCACGACGGTGCATAGCTTTCGCAGCGTCCACGTGGGATGCTGCTCTCTGAGCTTCACGACACGCCTGCTTATTTCCTCGAACATCTCACGTTTCAGTGGACGCATACTTGGCAGCGGTTTTCCCTGCAACATATCGGACACGACAACAGATGCACGAACATCGGATACATAGAACCTGTCTGCCGGTGCGTTGGCTATATGCTTGTACACCTCAGGCATCTTTATGTATTCGCAACTCGTGATATAGTCGTCATACACTCTCATCAGGTTCTCCAGTCTTTCCTCGGAGAACTCCATGTTTGCACCAATATGTTTCATCTGCTCGTAGTTTGAAGGGGTTAAAATTGCATTGACACACCTTATTAAAGGCACTTCAAAGTTAACAATAATGTGTGTAAAAAGATAAACTTGCTTTGTGCGAGAATGTGCCTATATTTGCGCAAAGTTTTTTCACTTATAAATAATAATTAAATTTATGGCTGATAATAAAGAAGTTAAAAGCAAGCGTGATTTGTTCTCGGACCGCATGAAGGGGAAATACCCTGACAAGCAGTTCGACGATGACGAGGCTCTTTTCGGTCAGATTAATGATGATTACGACGATTACGACAAGCGTCTGGGCGAATACCAGGGGCGAGAGGAAGCCATGAGCAACCTCTTTACGAGTGACCCTCGCTCTGCGAAATTCCTCACAGACTGGCGTAACGGCAAGGACCCTGCGATTGCTTTGGTTGATATGTATGGCGAGGACTTCGTGGAGGACATGAAAGACCCGGCCAAGCGTGAGGAGGTAGCGGCTGCAAGCAAGGCTTATGCCGAGCGTGTTGCCAAGGAAAAGAAATACCAGGAGCAGTATGACAAGAACATCGAGGAGACCCGCTCGACTGTTGAGAAATTGCAGCAGGAGGAAGGCTTGACCGATGATGAGATTGATGCAGTCATGGAGTTTCTGATTAACATCATGAAGGATGGTATCCTCGGCAAATTCAGCGCAGAGAGTATCATGATGGCACTGAAAGCCATCAATCACGACGATGATGTGGACGATGCCTCACGCGAAGGTGAAGTTCGTGGCAGAAACGCCAAGATCCAGGAGCAGCTCCGCCAGGGCAGACGTGGTGACGGGCTTCCTCAGCTCGGTGGCAAGAACAGCAAGCCTGCCAAGAAGAAGCCTGAAAGTATCTTCGACATTGCCAAGGAAGCTACCTAGCCTATGGAACTGGTTGAAAGAAAAGATTGCGTGAAGCCACGCAGGGGGTGCTGGATACATGGTTCCCCGACCACCGTTAGCCGGATGGCACTGGAAGGCTTTGCCGTGGCTGACATTGACAAGCGAAAAAGTAAGTAATTTAATATTCACATTTTAATATTCACATTTTAATATTCAAGAAAATGGCAGAAACAGTAAACACACCTATTGCAGGTGAAAATGTTCAAACAGTATCTGGCACGCAGACACCTACCACTGGTACTGCTGGTGCCCAGACACAGATGCCTGGCAGAAGTACTACCGTGAGCGAGAGCGCAAGAGCTACCGGTGGTATTGACGCAGGCAATTTCATTGCCACTGCTGTGGACAAGGATCTCTTCGAGTTCCATAAGGATGATACCCCGTTGATGCAGCTGATGCTGAGAGCCAAGACGGTGAACGTAGATTCTCCTGAGGTACAACATTACATGATTGACGAGCCGCGAAGTGAGGTGGTGACATCGGCCAAGCTGGAAGCAACAACAGCCCGTTCCGCAGTTCTTCCGCTTGAAGTTGAGGATCAGAGTATTCCTGCTGAGTATGGAACCCTGCTTGTGAAGGGCGTAGATGGATATACAGAGGACGGCCAGACCAGGACTCCAGGCAAGGACTTGATGATTGCTGTCACAGGTACAGATCCGGTTACCAATAATCCTGTGATTATTGCCGTTAATGGTCCGAAGACCAACAGAACGGATGAGTACTGTACCGTGCCGGAGATTCCTGCTGGTACAACCTGCATTATCCTCTCGAATGCTCTCTATGAGACGCAGAAGGAGGTTGATCCTGATACCATCGTGCCAAAGCCTATCCTCTTGTATTTGCAGAAGCGTGGCATGAACCAGATTGTATCTGACTACTTCGATGCACAGAAGAAGCAGATTCCATTCTCAAAGGCGCTCATTGCTGAGCAGGCTATCACCAACTTCAAGGTGAAGGGTAACCGTACCTTGTGGTCAGGTCGAAAAGGTAAGGTGACGACAAAGACAAAGATTGGTCCTCAGACCATCTATTATACAGAGGGTGTCCGCTGGCAGTTCAAGCGTCTGCTGCAGAAGACCGGCAAGTGGACTTACGAGCAGTTCATTGCACTTGCCAAGATGTTCTATACTGGTGAGGATGTTCCTAAGACAGCCTTGCTTCTTGCAGGTAAGAATCTGCTTGAGAACATTCAGTGTATTGACTTCTCCAAGCATCCGGAGGTGACCATCACCGTAACAACCAATTCTCTTGGATGGGAGGTAACACGCATTCACACTGTATTTGGTGATATTGACATCAAGCGTGAGCCTACACTTGACTACTTGAAGTGGAGCAACAGTGGTGCTCTGATTGGTGAAGACCGCCTTGTTCACTATGTTTACCGCAACGAACACAGCTTTGACGATGATGTTGAGGGTGAGGAGGCAAAGCGCAGCGGTGTTCTCGTATGGGACGGCCTCGGCTTGAAGGGAACCTGCCATATCTGGATTGACGGTGAGGGTACACCTGCCACACTTGGTGCTACCGGCTTCACTATGTGGGACAGCGAGGCTGCTCCAACTGGTGACGACCTTATCGACGGCCAGGTATATTACCTGCTTTGCGACTGCCCAGGCATTTCAAAGAATGCTATGAGTGGCCAGATGTGGAAGTACACCAAGGCTACAACATCTTGGGATGAGTTCAACGGTGATCTGTTTGCGCAGGACGAGTAGTTGATTCATAATTTTTGATTTTTTGGGGTGTATCTTTGGTATCACCGATGATACGCCCCTTCATTTTACTTTTAAATACACAGTTATGAAATTAAAGAAATATGGTGCCATTGGCGTGATGGAGTGGCAGCTTAACCTGCCAGTCGGCAAGGCTACTGTTCATGTGGAGTTCAAGGGTGGATTTGAGAATAAGTACGGTATTCATCCTGCTACGTTTATGACGACTGATCCTATTGTGCAGACTGTCATTGAGCGCTCTTATTATTTTGCCAGCGGCAAGATTAAGCTGCTTGACGTGAAAGACCTTGGATTGTCGCCAATGGAGATTGCAGCACAGAAGCGCAAGGCCGAGGAGATTGCCAAGAAAAAGGCTGAGGAGGCTGCCAAGAAGAAGGCTGAGGCTGATGCGCAGGCTGGTAATGCTCAGGGACAGGCGATAGAATCGCCTGGAACGGTGGCTAGTAATGCGGCTAGTGAGGGGGCTACTGATGATGCTGAGGCTGAGCTGGAGAACGAGACAGAAGAGGGTGAGGAGAACGAGGAAGCAGAAGAGAATGCCGTTGATGGTTCTGTTTACGATGTAGAAGGAGAGACCATTGGCGGTGTAGATATGGCTTCTGATAAGGGTGAATACACAGTAGTACCGGTGACCTGCAACGAGGATGCCAAGAACTACCTTGTTGACAACTTCAACTGTTCTGCCAGAAAACTGACAAACTGGGCTACTATCCTGGAAGTAGGCAAGGCTAACGGTATTCTCTTCGAGAAGTAGTAATTAATAAAGGATTCAACCATGATCAAGCAGATAGAAGACATCGTTCGTGATGTTAGAATAGCCATTGACGAGAACGCCACTTCCAAGGCTCTGTTTGCGGAAGGCGATACGGAGACCTTGACCCTTGATGAAATCATCAAGAGCAAGATAGCTGATTCTGTCAGGAAGGTGGAGATGGAAGCTCCTGCACGCCTGCTTGATAGTGGCGAGAACTTTGGAGATAGCGGTGTGTATTGGAATGCCAACCTGAGCGGCTGGATCATCCTCCCGGATGATTTCATGCGCATGTTGGTATTCCGCATGAGCGACTGGAAGCGCAGTGTGTATGACACGGTGGATGAGGGTAGCGAAGCCTATGCCTTGCAATCATCCCCATTCAAGGGCATACGTGGCAATCCGCAGAAGCCGGTATGCGCCATCACGCTCAGGGCAGAAGGCAGGGTGCTGGAGTTCTTCAGCTGTGACTCGAAGGATGCGACGATACAGCAGGCCGTCTATCTTTCGCAGCCAAGGATAGAGGACGGGGGCATACACATCTGTGAGAAATGCTATTCCTCTATTGTGTATCACATAGCCGCAATGACAGAGCAGACCTTTGGCAATACAGACGCGACAAAGTTATTCCTGGAATTATCAAATAGTTTATTGTTATGACAGAAGAGACAAACAACATAGAGAACCATTCCGTAGGTGGAAGCGTAGCCGTAGGGCGAGACGTTACCGTAGGTGGCCGTTCCACCGTAAGGGGCAATGCAACCTTCAACCGTGATGTTTATATCAGCGGCTGGCTTAACGCACGGAACATCCGTGGATCCGGCAAGGGTCTGTATGAGACTGTTGACAAACTGAACAGCGCTTACCCTAATCCGGAGAATGGCTGGTTTGCCTTGGTTGGCGATACCCTGCCTGCTGACATATACCGGGCATGGGGCGGAGAATGGGTAGCTACAGGGCAGAAAGGTGGTGAACCGGTTCTTGAACTTGCCAAGCTGACTGAGCTGAGTGAGTCTCTGGAGAATGAGGTTTCCGCTCGTGTTGCTGCTGATGAAGCTTTGAAGAATGCTATTGATGCAGAGGTTACCGCACGTGCCAATGGTGACAAGGAACTCAGCGACGCCCTGACGAAGGAGATTGCAGACCGTGAGAAGGCTATTGCCGATGAGGTTCTTGCTAGGACAACTGCCATCAATGAAGCTATTGAGGCGGAAGCTGCTGCACGAACGAAGGCTATAGCTGCCGAAGCTAAGGCTAGAGAGGATGCCGATGTGGCTGAGACTAAGGCCAGGACTGCTGCCATTGAAGCGGAAGCACAGGCTAGAGATACTGCTATTTCTGCTGAGGCTACGGCACGAAGCAATGCTGACACGGCTTTGCAGACTGCCATGAACGAGAACGTGAAGGAGCTTAAAGGAGCTGACACGGAGCATGAGAGCAGGCTTCTTGCACTGGAGCAGAGCGAATGGCCTTTGTCGCTGGAGCTTTCCATCAATCCGATTTTGATTGAGTTCACCGGAAGTGAGAAAGATACTACCGTGGCTTGGAAGATTATGCGCAAGGGAGTAGGGGTTACGCCTACGGAACTTACATTCAAGCAGAATGGGGTGGCACTAGCGGCTGGGTTGACAGCGAGCGGAAGCATTAATGCCAAGGTGAACAAGCTTGGTGATACGGTATTCGAGATTGTTGTGACGGCTGACGGAATGAAGGGTAGTACAAGCAAGAAACTGACAATGGTGCTGCCTGTATATATGGGCTTTGCTGGTGCTTCTGATGCAGCAGGGCTTGCTATAACCGGACTTTCAAAGTATGCTCCTCTTACATCGCCTGCCGGTACATACAAGATCAAGAACAATGCGGATGGCATTTATCTGTGGCTTTGCGTGCCTGACACTATGACAATAAACAAGGTTACATCCAGCGGCTTTACCGTTCCTATGAGAGAGGTACAGACCGGACAGACCGAGCTGGGAGGCTACAAGTGCTACCGTTCAAGCAACGCCATCGTGGCAGGTGAATATACATACACAATATCATAAACGCTTATGGACACAAAGAATACGATAGACATCTTCGGAATGCTTGAAGCCAAGACCCTTGACGGAATCCTCGCCCTTGCGCAGCAGATATACGACAAGGAAATAGGACTGATGCAGGGGAAGGTGAACGAGCTTTCATCGGTGAAGGACGATGACGGCAACGTGAGAAAGCAGCCGCTTCGCATCGTGAAGAGCGACATGTGGGTGTATGCCATCGAGGACTGCAACGGAAACATGCTGCTCAGCGTAAACCGTGATGGGGAGGTATGGTACAAGAAGGGCATGAGTGACGAGGTTCGCAGGAAGTTTGAGGAGATAGCCAACCGTCTGAAAGAGCTTAGCGGATGGAAGATAACCGAGAACGAGCAGTATATGTTCCTGATTACGGACAGCGCAAACAACCTTCTGTTCGGTATCAACCGTAATGGTGAGATGGAATGCGACAAGGGCATGAGCCGGGAAGTGAGAGAACGCCTGGATGAGCTGAGAGGCTGGCAGGTGAAGAGAAACGAGCAGTTTGTCTTCCTTGTGACCGACAAGAAACAGAATCTTCTGCTTGGCATACGAAGGGGTAATGGCCGACTTGTGGTGCCACATGGCTTCATCGAGGTGGTGACCGAGAAGGAGTATGAGGAGACCGAGATAGAGAATGACGTGCTCTATGCCATCAAGGGCAAGGGCGGACGTATCGTTGACCTTTGCCTTAACGGACAACCCATCAGAAACAGTGAGGAGCATTTCTTCTCGAAGGAAGACAACATCCTTATGTATAACGGCCACATGACCGTGATGCCACGCATATACATAGATCATGACGAAATGATGCTTATGGTGGAATATCCTACCGGATATGAAGGACCGCTGTTCGAGAATGTGGATGGAATGCTTTTCGTTAGGAACTAATAGGAGTGTTAAACTTTTAATTTAAATAACAATGGGAAAATCATTAGGATCCATCGGATTCAGAAAGCGAGGTGAGTTCAAGCCTAATACTTTCTACCGGATGGACGATATGTTTAAGCATGGCCGTTCGACTTACTATGTACTGGAAGACTTCACGTCTGGTGAGACTTTTGAGGAGACGGCCGACAAGGTGGAGTTGCTTGCTGATGCCACTGGCGTGGAAGAGATTGCCCAGAGAGCCGAGAACGCAGCTTCACTTGCAGAGACCAACGGAGCCGAAGCTGGTGTGCAGGCTGAGGAAGCACGGAATGCCGCGGCTGAGGCCAACAAGCAGGCTGAGACTGCCAGGGAGGTGACCGGTGTGTTTGGCAGCAACTTCAAGAAGGTAATCAATGACCAGTTCCTCTATGCCATCAGTGACTTGCTCGGCAATCTGCTTTGGGGTATCAGAAAGGACGGAAGCACCTACGACCCTAAGGGTGTGCCGGAAATGGTGAAGAAGCTCATCGAGGAGATTAACAAGCGCATCGACAAGCAGGAGGCACGTCTGCATCTGATAGACAACCCGAACTATGTGTTCGCCATCGCTGATGCCCTGGGCAATCTTCTGTTCGGCATTGACAAGAACGGTGCATCGTTCGTGAATGCGCTGAAAGGTGTGGTAGTGATAGAGAAGGTAGAGAACAAGCAGTTCATCTTTGCCGTAAAGGATAGCGCAGACAATCTTCTGTTCGGTATCCGCCATGACGGAACCTTCGCCTGCTCGAAGTTCGAGCTTCCGGCTTCCATCATCAAGCAGCTGGAGCAGGCCATGAAGAGTAAGTATCTGCATACGGAGGACGGGGATATGGAATTCCTTTTCCGCTTGCAGGACGTGAATGGCGTGATTGTGTTTGGTGTAAGATGGGATGGTACCAGCTACATGCCTAAGGGTATTCCGCTGGAGCAGGTAGCCAAGAACGTGAAGTTCGAGAAGCGCATCGCTTCGCTGGAGGAGAGACTTGCCAACTTCCGTGGCGGTACAGGCGACTGGAGTGAGACCGGAAAGATGCAGGTTCCTATTCCACGATGTGCCATGTTGAACCTGCTTACTTCTACCATGCCGACTGCCAAGAGCGGAATGGGTACGAGTGGCGTGAACTGTGACATTCCTTGCCTTGCCGAGTTCTGGGATATGCAGGGAAACTATTTCAAGATTCCTATCCTTCTGAGTGCGCAGGGCAACAGTTCGATGGGCTTTGCAAAGAAGAACCTTGCCATCGACCTGTTCTGTGATGCAGCGAGAAAAGAGAGCTTCGTAGTGAAGTTCGGTGACTGGGTATCGCAGGACAGCTTCCATCTGAAAGCATACTATACAGACACCTTCCGTGGTGTAGGTGCTGTAAGCTATATGCTCTACGAGGAGATGGTCAAGACAAGAGACCTGGGCGACGACCGACCATATAAGAGTGAGTTTACTACGAAATACGGAACTTCGGACGCAGGTATCGGCTCCGAGGAGTCGCTTGACAGAAACTTCGATACCGGGGCCAAGTGTTTTCCTCAGGGATTCCCGGTAATCGTGTATCAGAACGGAGAGTTCTATGGTGTGTATTCCTGGCAGTTGAAAAAGCATCGTGACAACATGCACATGGACAAGAAGACCGCAGAGCACGTTCACCTTGACGGTACGCTGGGAGCAGACAGCATCTTTGGCGGTAACATCAAGTGGGACCAGTTTGAGGTGAGAAATCCTAAGAGCCTGTACATGCAGGAGCGACAGAGTATCAGAGGCGAGGAAACGCTGGAATACAACGGTGACTATCCGAGGGAGATCATGGACGAGGATGCCGAGGAGTATGATTCCGGAAACAAGAACATGAAGCGTTGTGCAGCCGTAAAGAAGCACATCATCGCACTGAGCGGACGAATGGCTGAGCTGAAACAGGCTGAGACGGACGGCAAGAGTTCTGACGAAATCAAGGCACTCATCGAAAAATACTTCAAGGTTTCGTTCATGGTGGACTATATCCTTGAGACCAACCTGGTGAGTGATGGTGACGGATATAACAAGAACTGGCAGTGGACAACGTATGATGGCGTGCAGTGGACTGCCAATCCTTACGACCATGACGGCATTTTCGGTGCCTACCATATTGGCAACTATGTGAGTGCTCCGGGCAGTGGCTGGCTGGGTAACACTACAACCATTCCTTCTGGCTGGATCATCAAGTACTATTTGCCGGAGTTGAAGGCAAGATGGGCGCAGCTGAGAAAGGCAGGCATCTTTGAGGCGAAGCACATAGCCGGTATTCTCTACGACTGGTGTGACCGTATAGGCTTTGACAACTGGGAGGCTGAATACAAGAAATGGGACGAGAGTCCTTGCAACCGACCTAGCCTTATCAATGATGAGTACTGGGCACGCAGCACAGGCTACATAGTGGGCTGGGCAGCAACATCCACCTACGGAAAGGGAAGCATAGCTAGCCGAAACGGAAAGGCATATAAGAGCCTTATCACCGGAAACGTGGGCAATGACCCTGTCGAGGACAATGGTACGAAATGGGAGGACATTACATACAATGCAGAGAAGCAGTATGCCGTAAATGACGTGTGCTACTACGGAAGCTCCAACCTTTACGGATTCAAGTGCAAGGCTGCATGTGTTGGACAGGCTCCTCTTACTGGTTTCTACAAGTTATATCCTAAGGATCTGGGACACTTTGATAGTGTGTATCGTGTAGAGAACTGGTTAAAGAAACGCATCGAGTATATGGATAAACTCCTTGAATATTCGGTACAATAGAAAAGACAGTTAAATATATTGTTTAATAAGAAATCATAAGAAAATTATGGGAAACCAATGTGTAATTTTAACATGTGAGGGCAGCGTGACCGACCCTAACATGACCAAGGTAGAGCACTACTACGGTATTGAGTTCACCCGAGGTGAGAGCAACCAGGGTGGCAACAATGGCTATCACAAGATGATTGGTGACGCAACCCTGCTGAAGGAAATGCGCTTCCACAACCAGATGGCCATCGTGAACGTGAAGGATGCAGCCATCACTGCTGAACTGAACCAGACCAACTGGAACAAGACCAAGGACGGTGGTACCAGCGTACTTGACGGTTCGGACGGCTCAGACATCATGCAGGTGCATAAGAAGTCGGTATATGCCATTATCGGTGGTAGTAATGCCACATACGAGCGATATATCGTGAGTGATCATCCTTTCAGCTATGATGGTGATGAGGCTATCGAGTTCCCTGCTGGCGGTGATACTCCTGACTATGCCGTGCTTCTTGACGGCATGATGCGCTCTATCCGCAACGACAAGGTGGATGGTACACACTTCGCTGGTAATGGTACAGCACATACAGACAGCGACTATGATACAGCGGACGCTAAGGGCTATCCGAAAACCCAGCTGACCCGATTCCAGTTTGAGCAGTATGCACGTGCCAAGAACAGTGACCCATCAAGCAACCTTCCTTATACCAACATCTGTAACTTCGACCTGGAGTTGGAAATGGCGTTCATGTTCATCGAGTTCAGAACAAAGAACCTGAACAGTTTGCTCGGACATGGCATCTCCAGTATTGCGGCTCCTACCGCTGATACATGGGGCAAGGTGACTGGCTTCCGTCTGACTAATGACGGTGGCAATACCTACACTTACCTCACCTTCGGTAGCAATGTATATTTGCCAGGCTCTCAGACTCCTACCAACATGTTCACTGTATTGAACCAGAGTAGCCCGGTATTGAAGATGTTCGAGGGTCAGCTTGCCGTTTCAAATGGTCAGACCCTGGAGCCAGTGAAGGATGCAGACGGTAATGCCGTGCAGGGCATGAGCAATGGCGTAATGACTGGTGTATGGACCAAGCGATTCTCATTCCAGCTCAACGCATCACTTACCCAGGGCGGAGAGGCCAAGACATATAATGTTGATGCCGTTCTTAGTGTTCCTATCTGGCGTGGTAAGGTAAGACTCTGGGGTAACTGTTCACAGTGGATCAGCGGCTATGAGCTTCTTCACTACCTGTTGGGTGATACCTATCACTACAAGGTATATCGTGCTCCTAGCGTGGCTGCGCTTACTACAGACGCAGATGTGACATACAAGACTGCTGAGGGTGGCTTTGCATTTGAGAAGTCTTACGAGTATGTTGGTGAGATGCCTGCGACCAAGACTGCTGGCGGTGTTGGCTTCGGCTGGGCTAAGAAGATGCTTTCGCTCAGAAACATCACCACTGCCATCATGGCTGAGGGTGGCGGCAACATTGGTACATTTGAGAATGCTACATCATACGGATTCAACAGTGCAACTGCTGGTCAGTATATTCGCCGCGGGTCTCACTTTGGCGGCCTTGCGATTGGGAGCTTCTGCGTTCTTCGTTATGCGTCTGTGTACCACGAGCCGTCGAGTTCGTACTCGAACGTCGGTTCCGGCTTCCGTGTGCAGCTTGACGATTAACACGGCTGCCGCTTGACGAAATCGAAAACCGAAAGCCTCTCTCCTGTCCTGGAAGGACAGGCCGAAAACCGAAATCTCCTGTCGAAATCGCAATCGCACTCGGGCGTTTTTGGAGGAGGGGCTTTCAAAATAATATAAACATTGAACAAGAAAAGTAAAAAATATGGAAAGACAGATTTTCTTTGCAGAGAAGCCACAGCCAATGGACTGGGGCAAGAAAAAGATTGTTCCTCTTAACATCAACGAGGAGCCATATATTGAGGACGGCAAGAAGAAAACAGGCTATCGTGCCGACCTGGTTAAGAAGGTTGATGAGCCTTTGACCGTTGACAACATCGTGCTTGCAGCCACGAATGAGGAGTTTGGCGAGGATGCACAGAAGCGCATCATGCTGAAATTTGCCAAGCAGGGTGATGCCGAGGTGGAGAAGTATAAGGCTTTCGTGGCAGAGGTGACCCAGGCAGCCCTGGCTGCTGGCTACGTTTATGCCACCGAGGACAACAAGAGTGAGTAAAGAGAATGTTTAACAAAAAGTATTGAGTTTAAAGTCGAGCTGTGAGAGCAGTCTAGACATCATGAATGGTTGTCCGTGAATGCGGGTCTCACTTTGGCGGCAATGCGAATGAGAGCATCTGCGTTCTTCGTTATGCGAATGTGAACAACGAGCCGTCGAATTCGAACACGAACATCGGTTCCAGCTTACGTGTGATAGGCATGATATTTAATAATCAACTTGGTTAGACCAGGTTCACGGAGACCACACCCGAATGGTGAAAAATGACAGACAAGGCAACATGAAAAAGCGAGGTTGTCCGCCTGTTAGTAGGCGTGCATTTGTAGGCACGTTCGGAAGCTGGCGAAAAGGCTCACACGGGCTTATGCACGAAAAGGCGTGCAGGGAGCTATGAAAAGAATAGGTAACGTCTGGGATGACTTTTGCAGCGTAGATTTGATTAAGACTGCCATCAGGAATGCCGCAAAGGGCAAGAGGAAATACCGCAAGGTGAGGAAGGTGCTGGCCAATATTGATGATTATGCCGAGCAGCTACACAAATTGCTGGTGGATGAAATGTTTTCTCCTTCGCCCTATACCTGCGACATCATGAAGACGGAATATGGAAAAGAGAGGGAGATTTTCAAGCTCCCTTTCTTTCCCGACCGTGTGGTGCAGCACTGCATATCGCTTGTGCTTAGGGACAGATGGACGAAGAGTTTCACTTCTGACAGCTATGCCTGCCTTGTGGGTAGAGGCATCAACTGCAAGCAGAAGAGGTATAACCTGAACCATAAGTTGAAGCGAACCATAGAAAGCTATCCTCCCGGTGTGCGGCTGTATGCCCTACAGATGGACATACGGAAATGCTACCCGACCGTGGATAACAAGCTGCTGGCCGAGATAAACAGGAAGTACTGCAAGGACGAGAAGATGCTTGCGCTGCTCGATATGCTGAACTTCAACGAGGGAAGCAAGGGTTTGCCGATAGGCAATTTCCTGAGCCAGCTCTGGATCAACATCGTGCTTACCCTTCTTGACAGATACATCAAGGAGGTATTGAAGGCGGATGATTACTTCCGCTATATGGATGATATGGTGTTGATAAGTGACGACAAGCATAAGCTGCATGAATGGAAATGGCGAATCATGAACTTTGTGTTCTATGTGCTTCATCAGGAGATAAACGGCAAGAGGCAAGTTTATCCGATAGGCGAGAGCAGGGCGGAGCGAGGTATTGACTTTGCAGGCTATGTTTACCGCAGGGGCTTTACGCTGGTAAGGAAGCGCATTAAGCAGAGCTTTGCGAGAAAGCGCAGATGCAGGCTGAGTGTGCCTAGCTACGTAGGAATAGTTGAGCACTGTGATGGCAAAAACTTGATACGGAAATTAACGGAAGGAAACAATATGGCGTTTTCTGACCTAGGTAGAAAGATAGAGCGCCCATTTGAGGGTGACAACATCAAGATAGACCAGGTAGTAGATAGACCGATAGAGCTGCTTGACTTCGAGGTACGCCCTAGCGAGAAGAAGGCTGGTACTGACTACGTGAAGCTGCAAATCCGCTTTGAGGACAGGAAGAGATTTATCGGTGGCGGCTATCAGTTTCTGGCCGATTTCCTGAAGACCTTGCCACCTGCCAGGGAATTGAAGAAGCTTCCGCTCGGACAGGGACTTCCTCAGCATACCGTGATACGCAATAAGCGAGGTTATTATTTTGATGGTACGATAGATGAATGATTAAAATGTAAACGAAATGGAAATGGTATTTAAGATTTGGAAGATTACCGCAATGGCTTGCGGTGGGTTGGTGGGATGGATGATAGGAGAGTTCAAACCTGCTTTTCCTCTGGCCGTCGTGGCCGTCGTGTTTATCCTGTATGACGCATGGACAGCTTACAAGCTGGATAAGCGAGTGCATACGGCCTTCCCTGACAAAACTCAGCGAAAGCAGGCTAAGTTCACATCGTTCGCCTTCGGCAAGGTGGTGAAGCAGACGATTCCGAAACGCCTTATGCTCATCATTCTTGCATTCCTGGCAGAGCACTGGGTGTTTATCCATGTTACTATCCCCTTGTCGTATGTTGTTACAGGTGCAATCTGCTTCGAGCAGTTCTGGTCGATCCTGGAGAACGAGAGCAGCTGCAGACCGGAATCTGAGAGTAGGTTTTGGAAGCTGATGCAGCAGATTATGGTTGACAAGACGGAGCGTCACCTTGATGTGAATCTTGATAAGTTCAAGCATTAAAGTAATTTGATACACAATGATTAAAGTTTTAGTTGATAACGGCCATGGTGTGGAAACACCGGGAAAACGCAGCCCAGATGGGCGGTTGCGTGAGTACAAGTACGCAAGGGAGATTGCCGCTTCTGTAGTTGCCAGGCTGAAAGAACTGGGCTATGATGCAGGCTTGATAGTGGAAGAGGACAGGGATGTTTCCCTACAGGACCGCTGCAAGCGAGTGAACAACTGGTGCGAGCTGAAGGGGAGCAAGAACGTTATCCTGGTAAGTGTGCATGTGAATGCTGCCGGCAATGGTGAGTGGATGAACGCAACCGGATGGAGCGCATACACAAGCAGGGGACAGACTTCTGCCGACAAGCTTGCTGACTGCCTGTATGATGCGGCCAAGGAAGCATTACCAGGTAAGAAGATGCGCACGGACTATTCGGACGGAGATCCGGACATCGAGGCTGGTTTCTATATACTGAAGCATACCAGATGTGCCGCAGTTCTTACGGAGAATTTCTTCCAGGACAACAAGCAGGACGTTGATTTCCTGCTTTCCAACGAGGGCAGGGAATCTATCGTGCAACTTCATGTGAATGGTATCGTGAACTATATAAAGCAAGTGAAATGAAAAAATATCTAAAGAAATACTGGCCATTGGCAGTTGCAGTAATACTGATAGTATTGAACTGCATGTTGACTTTTAAAGACAGTGGACACAAGAATAAAGGCGATGGCACGAAAGTGAAGGTTGACTCCACCGTATATGTGGATACCATCCCGTACCTCGTACCGGTACCAAAGGACTCTGTAGTCTTGCGTTACGATACACGCAAGGTGCCATTGGCAGATGTGAAGACTGCCTATGACTCAGCCACAGGCGATAGCGTGGTGATAGTAGGTAACATCCCGGTGACACAGAATGTGTATCGTGACTCAAGCTACATTGCCTGGGTGAGCGGTTACCGACCCAGCCTTGACAGTATCAAGGTATTCTCGACAACCCGGTATGTAACAAAGATTATCACCGAAGAGAGCGAGCCTCCCTGAGAGACGTTTCAGATTCGGCCTGCAAGCCGGGTACGGCATGACACCAAAGGGCATGCAGCCATACGTGGGCGTGGGCATAGGCTACCACTTCTAGACGTAACAAGATAAACCTTCTGTTTAACGGGAAAGGCTTAACTTTGCGGTAATCAAATAATAAGGAATTATGAAAGTCGTAGATATAACAGTGAACAAGGGCGATGTACTCAACGAAGTTGCCAAGACCACAGCATACTCTGGTGCCAAGATGACTGGAGAGGAAGGTGCGTATGAACGTATCTTCACAACCAAGTCGGACCGGGAGATGCTTGAACGCTTCTGGACGGAATGCCAGGTGTCTGTATGCGAGACCTTGAAGAAGTTCCTTCAGCAGGAAGAGACTACCGATGAGGGCTGGAATCTGAAACTTGGACTGTCTGAATCGTTTGACGACACCTTGATCAAGAGCATCAAGAAGGAACTGTTCAGCTTCTTCGTTACCGGCATCGTAGCCAAGTGGTATGTGTTCACCAACAAGAAGGAGGCAGGAGAATATGAAGGCTCGGCATCCCATCTGCTTGTTGGTATTCACAAGAAGGTGCTGTTCAAGAAGAAGCCAACACGGCCTACTTATAGTTAGTAATCATTTAAAATACAAGAATTATGGCAGAAAGCAAGAAGAATCTCACGGTAAAGCTGAAGGTACAGGAACTGATGTTCGACATCATGAACAAGGCTTACCTTACCGGACAGGCACGCGAGGCAGGCGGCAAGGGCTACGAGGAAGCCAGCAACATGCAGGCGAGCGAGGACGACGAGAACAGTTACCAGCTTCGCAGATCGCTGGCCAACGCATTCAGCGGCTTGAAGAGCATCTTAGGCGAATACCTGGACGAGGACAAAACGACAACCAACAATATCATTCAGAATGAGATTGATAGCGATGGTGAGTTGAAGTTGGAGTTTAAGTTGCCAAGCAACTACAACAGTGCTTCGTCTGACGCAATGGGTAACAACATCCATGCTTATCTGGTAGATGTAGCCCTGAGCGAGTGGTTTATCATCACCAACAAGGAAGACGCCAAGGACTATGTAGATCATAGTGCGGCAAGTCTGGAGGTAGTGAAGCGTGCTCTCTACAAGCGCAGCCGTCCTACACGTCCTACATACACAACTCCGGATCCTGGCACTAACCAGGAAGGCGGCAAATAAAAGAACCGTGGGTTATGGAGTTATACGACAGCAAAGAATACAAGGCGAAGACAGTGACCCTTGTGTTCAGACGAGAGCAGTTACTCTATGACATCAGCAACTACGCCTTCGTTGAGGGCGACATCATGGGTGAGGATGCGGAACACGCACGGCACCAGGTGAAGGACATAGCAGAGGAAGGTAATGTGGACCGGGTGAACCGGGTGCTGAACCTCGCCCATGATGAATGCGTTGAGCAGCTCTACCCTTACACGAATGAAGAGGTGGAGGATGGCGAACGTCTTGATGATACCCTTGTGGCTCCCGAAGAATACACCATCGTATTGAAGCTGCCCGAGGGTTTTGCCAAGAGCACCTTGAAACTGGAAAGGACGCTGATTCATGAGTATATGGTTTGCCGGGTGTTGCAGGACTGGTTAAGTATTACCTTCCCTAACAGTGCGCAAAACTGGGAGAGAAAGATGATTCAACTGAAAAGCAAGATGAAGACCGCATTGCTTTCCAGGAAGCTTACCATACGACGGAAGCTCAAACCGTTTTGATTTGTTAGTTGGTTTTATATTAGTTAATATGTTTTTTGTTGATTTGTTTATTGATTTTATATCGTAAGTTTTAGTAGTTAGTTTTGGGGAAGAGGGGTGTCAGTGATGATACCCCTCTTTTTTGTCATTATCTCAGTCGGTTGGTATAGCGAGGTGTGTATTGTGTAGAGAAAGAACTGATGCTTTCTCCATTTTCCAGATGGCCGAACAAGACGAGACGGAAATACCGGTAAGGTGTTCCGAAGCCACGCACGTGATGATCCCATGAGCCGTAAATCGGGTGCCAGTTGAAGAGGTTTTCACTGCCATACAATACGGTTCCGACGTGTCCTCTCTGGAATGTTCCTCGTATGATGAGCGCGTCGATGGTCTTCAATACGTTCGGATCATCCAGCTTGAATGCACGTGTGATGAGCAATATGGCACTTCTAGTTGCTTCCGTAGCAGAGAAGTTCACCAGGTTGGCATCTGCATCCATGGCCAGTGATTCCGGGTAGGAGTTGACCGTAGATGAAATGTTGCTGAGCATCATTCCCCACTGCTGGGTTTTAAGCGAATACACATAGGCATAAGCCTGCTCCGGGTTATACACGATGATGCGCTGGTGTGTATAGTCGAAGAGCATGCGGCAAGACGACAGGTACTCCACGAAAGGAACAATATCGAGGGAATCCGGCAGTTTGACCTGTATCTTCTGGAGTTCGCTGATATAGACCTCCTTCGCATAGCCTATCCTAGGCAGGCTCGGTATGAATGATAGCGGAACAGAGTTGTTGATGGAATCGCTGATGCACATAGCCTGGGAACCTGACAGCAGCATGATGCCACGGTTCGTAGCGAAGAGTACAGCTGAATCCATCTGTGTGATGCTTTCGGAGTTGACGCATACCTCACGTGTGACCGGCTGCTTTGCAGAATAGCTTCCTGTAGAGGAGACTTCCAGCGCCCAGACACCATCGGTAGAGAAGGCATAGAGTGGGAACTGGCCGAACTGACCCTGTGACAAAGCCTTGACGGCAGCGCATATTCCAAGAATCTTTCCTGTGCCAATGGTGTTGATACCAGTGGTAGGGAAGAAGAAAGGGTTGTTGACATGCGAGGTGTATATCTTGTTTGGTATCTCGACGGTACGTTCTGCCAGCGATGATACATTAGGCTGGCTTCCTTTTTCTTCCAGATCATCCCATCCTCCAAAGAAGAAGGAACCATTCAGGAAATCGTGTGCTTGAAGCGGAACCTCATACACAGTTGGGAGAACATCGTACTTCACTACGTATGCCTTATATGCGTTGATGTTTGGATAGTAGAGGAACAGTGTTGGCATGTAGGCTCTAGCGAAGCTGTACGCATCTCCCTTTACAATAATATCCTTTCCGTCCTGCTTGATTACGAAATACACACAGTATGTCGCCTTGCCATCAAGAACCGTTGGCTCTGCGTCTGAGAAATTGTACACATATCCATCGGTATAACAGAACATGGAACCTGCATTGTAGCCGTTGAAAAGCTGCTTGCTGATGTTGGCTACGTTTACCCTGGAGTTGTAGGAGAAGGCATAGCGAGGTATGAGCGTATCGTGGGAGTCATAATCATCCGTCATTACTTCGCGGTTGAGAAGTGACTGCAAATAGTCTTCCTCTATGTCGATGAGGGTACGGGTAGTTGTCAGCGACTCTACCTTGATACTCTCAAGCAGGAAGAACTGGGATGTTGTGCGAATATCCTCACGCACGCAATCAACGGAGCGACGAGGTATCATCAATCGGCCTGCTGGGTACGTCCATTCCGATGAACTCTTGAAAGGATCTCCAAACGTGAAGGCATAAAGATGATTGAAGTTTTGCTTCTGATAGCGTAGTGGATATGTTGTGCCAAGCGGGTCAACATTCTGGTTGATATGCTTGCATACACAATAGGAATCTATATCAGTAGATTCCTTGAACCCTGTACACTTTCCGTTCTGATCGTATGTGTAGATTGGCTTGGAAATGAATATATCCACCGAACGGATGATGTCTTTCCAGTTGGCCAGGCCATCAATATACTTCTGCGCAATAACCGCATAGTCGAGCCGGGATAAAGCAGCCATGATTCTGAGCTTTGCGTCAGTGTAATTCTTGCGTCCGGTGATGTGCTCATAGAAGACCTGCGGTGCGAGGTCGGACGATGCTATCATGAGCACTGGTGCAGAGTGCATGGTTAGTGAGCCATCATACAGACGATAGGCATAACGCACCAGGAAAGGGAAGATAAAGCGCCCCTTGCTGGTTGCCTCTTCTGCAATAAACTTGTTCACTTTTGCCAATACCTGATCTGTTACCTTTGTTTTGTTTTCATCGGTGAACTCCTTGAATATATCTGATGGGGAGATTGCATCAAACGAAATACTGAACTCGTCTGTTCGCACAACCTCAGCTTGCAGTCCGAAGGAGATAGGGCATTCAGGCAGATGTGTACCGAGAGCCAGGTAACCATCCGCCTTGCTCTTCCAAAGATAATGATACACACCTTGTTCTGTGAGAACCATCAGAATGTTACCGATAGCAGAAAAGGCATATAATTTTGTCTTACCAAAACTGTGTATCAGGTTCAACACTTGTTTTCCTGGCTGATTCTTTTCAACGTAATACACACCTCCTGTTTCTGTGTCATGTACAATGTAGTAATGGAATGCTGTTGCCTCATGGATATATACAACCTTCTGTGATGGTTTTAAGAAAGTCATTATCACCTTTGGCTCCAGCATGGGCTTCAACGAGCCATCCTCAGAAACGACACCGAGAGCCGTAGAGAGATCTCCATCTACCACCTCGTATTCAAGAGGGATGGCAGAGAAGCCATTGAGTTTTGTTTCCTTAATCATGGTTGAGAATGAGTTTTGTTATGATTGCTATATACTTTGTGCCGCCTTCTGTGATTACTTCGCCAGTGGGAAGGTCAGCCTTTCCTACACAGTTGCAGGCAGCAAGGATGGCCTTGCACAGACGACGGCTATATGCACGAAAGTGCTTCCCCTTCTTGTTGGAGGGGAAGCACTGTGCCTCGTATCGCACGCCTGGACTGGCAGGCGAGCGTACGTATAGGTAGTATTCATGGCCGTCGGTCTTCACGTCAATGGCATCGCCAGGGTGCAGGTCTAAGGCTTTCACTAAGTGTGCCGATAGGTTTATCTGACCAGACTGGGAGAAAGAAATGTCGGCTCGACGGTTTGATTTCAAGATACTTTGCATGGGCTACTTGTTGTTGATGGCGTGCGTGATTCGCTTATTGAGCACCTCAACGTAGATTTCCATTGCGTTGCGCTGCTCCTGCATCCAGTAGTACTGCTTGCTGCCTACCTTCTCCTGGAAGTCTTCCTGCATCAATGCTGATGTGAGGGATGAAAGGCGCTGCTGAACCTCATCACGCTCGATGATCAGACGGTCGAGGAAGTTGTCAGCAGGCTTGTAAGCCTTGTCGAATACTTCCTTTGGTGACCATGACTGATAACCGTCTTCGTAACGCACGAGGTAGCCCTCGCCTGAATACTCCTGCTTTGCAGGCTTGATAGACTTGCCAAGGATAACCTCGGCCTCTGCTCTTGTCATAGGCTTAGCTGTGACAAGCTTTGTTCCTAAGTACTTTTTCATAATAATGTTAAGAATTTATTATTGGTATAAATATAATTTCAGAAGGAGATCCGGACTATTATACAGCTCACCGTGATCGATGCACCAGAGACGGTCTTTCCATTCTCGTAGCGGTGCATCATACACCCACTTAAAGCGCTCCTCGTTTGAAGAATAATCAATTCCTTGACGATACACTCTTTTCTTTAGCCACTTACGTAGCATTCGCTTAATCTTTCCTTCAATATAGTATTTAATCTTTTTCATACTTCAATATTTAATTTTTGCATAATATCAACGCAACGATCAAAGAGTTCTTCGAACTTTCTGTTTTCTTCCTGGAAAGTCTTTACCCATTCTGTGAGAGCATCATCATAATCCTTTCTTAGCTTAATTAATTCCTCACGCTGGCTGCGGATAATACCGGCTTGTCATCTAGCTTTTGATGATAGATGCTTTTGCCAAGTGGACAACAAAACAGTTACACACACGATGAATGTAACTATAACTACCATTAATTGTGTACTCATATTTTCCTTACTTTAAATTAACCTTTTAATCTATTCTCATATATCAGATGGACTTTTCCGTCTGAAGAATCTATGATATTAAACTCAAGCATATCGTCTTCGCTCAAGTCTCCCATATCGTTTATGACAAATGTAGGGGACGCGTGACAATAGTCAAAGCCATTTTCAAAGGTGCTATCCTCTATACCTCTGCCTTGCACTTCCAGGAAGTAACTGGTCAAAGACTCTATAATATGCTCGTAAAACCATTCTTCGCCTACTCTTTTGATGGTTTCGTCCGCATCTTCGAGAACATAAAACTGAGTAGCTTTTTCACGGATGATGGCAGTAACCCTGTCTATCTCATCATCCATTTTCTTCTCGTAAGCCTTGCAGGCTCTACGCCAGGCTTTTCTGGTTTCCTTATCCGTACTTAAATAGTAATGCTTCTGTACATACCTCATCTTGACGGCTAAGTCGAAAAATTCCTTTGATTTCATACTCCTGCAAATTTAATGATTTTCGATGATAGGATGGTTATATCTTCTTCTTGGTCTTCGCCTGGTGGGTGGGACAGGCGATAGAATCGCCTGGAACGGGGGCGAAGGGAGCGGTGGAGGGGCGCTCAGGCAGCGCAGGCTGCCATTGATGGTGTAGAATAATGCTTTCTTGCTCATGACTGTTATGCTTTTTATGTTTGCTCAAACAACTCCAGTTGTCTGATGTTATACTTTTCTCTGCTTGACCAGGCGGCCAGTCGCATACACTTGCCGAGACGGTCAGTCGGCTTGCCTATAAAGTCGAGGACTGAGGTAAGGGCGAAGTAGGCTGCCCGCTTGTCGGTATCGTAGTAGTGACCACGTTTCCAAAAGTAGTTTTCACCATCGGATGCCCTTGCGGACCAGCCGAAGCCTCGGTCGTACTTGGAGACGCCTACGCTGAAATAGCGGCTGCTGTCTTCGGGGTGGCTCCACTTGATGGATACACACTCACGCTTCTCGTAATCTTTCATAGGCTCATGCGGAAAGATTTCTCATTGCCGAAGTTAATGACTGTCATCATTTCACGGAATCGGTCGGCAAAGCGCTCATCGTAATAGTCTTTAATCTCGCCTGGAGTGAGATTGCTGGTTGCGATGGTAGTAAGCTGATGTTCGTAGCGAAAGTTTATCATGTCCATTACTGCCGTAACGTAGTCGCCATAGTTCATGGACTCTCTCGGCTCTGTGCCCAGGTCGTCGATGCAAAGAATTTCCTTATCTCGCAACCACTTGTATATGTAAACATCTTCGTGGTTTTCCTTGCCAGGGTTAAGGTATGCCTTTGTAAGTCTGACAAGCTCTTTGGCTGATACTATCTCAAAGCCTGGGCGTGGAAACTTCAATCCTGGTTCTGCAGCCGGGGCATCATCGAGGAACTGATAGAGTGACTTCATGGCATTGACCATGGTACTCTTTCCGTTTCCACGGTTGCCGCAAAGGAACAGGCCGAATGATGAGCGGTCTTTTGTGGCAAGCCAGCTTGAAATCTCCTCTACGTGATGCTTGTATTCCTGGGTGTATTCAAACTTTCTGCCTCTGCATCTTACTTCTGCCTGGCATGATGCAATCAGCATCTGAAAAATCTGCTCCCTGGTGTAGGGTGAGAAACTAAAACGTTCCACCGTAGTCTTTCTCTTTCTCTCCATCAGCAGAGAGAAGATGTCCTTTTCGTTTATCGTTAGCGGGTTTAATACTTTCATTGTTCTTCTTATTTATGATTATTCTTAACCATGAGTTGAAGTGCTGCTTCACGTCGTTCACGCTTTCGTGCTGTGTCTTGCCGTTGGCTATGCACTCACTCCGGAACTTCTTCAGTTCGTTTCTGAGACTGTCTTTGTTCATTCCGTGGAGGAACTGAATCTGCTCTAGCCAGATGTCGTCCTTGTCTAACTCATCTATATATTCATCGAGTGTGGAGGATGGGCTGCTTGCCGCAGGTTGCTTGACGGGTGCGGCCGGCTCTTCCTTCTTGGTTGACTTACGTGTCTTCCTTGTGGGCTTCTCCGTTGGGACAGGCGATGCAATCGCCTGGAACGGGGGCTGAGGTGTAGGCACGTTTTCACGCTTGGTTGTCGTAGGCTCTTGTGGAATATCCTCTGCATCATCATCGTCGATGAGCGAGTATTCGCTTACTGTAGATGTGCGCCTGGTAAGCTGGCAGATACGTTGATAACGCTCCTGTATGCCACGAGACGTAAGGATGCCGTCCTTGTCGTACAAAGACTTGCTGAACAACCCGAGTTGCAGGCAGACGTTAATCACCTCACGTACATAAGCCTCTTCAAAGCCCGTTTGTTCCGAACAGATGAAAGGCAGGTCTGAATCCCACTTCATGTAATACCCATTCTTGTAGATATAACAGAGCAGGAGAGTATATACTGTTATGGCTTTTCCACCTTGCCGCTTGATTAGCTTGCGTATCTTGAGATCCTGGAAGATGTCAACATCCATTGGGAAATAGTCAAGTCGCATCTTAGCTTTGCGTCCCATATCGTTCATGTTATTTAAGAGTGTTATAATATATTTTGAAGGTAACAGCGTACCTCGCGCATAAAATCATCAAGAGTACGGCATACGACGTACTTGTATTCGCCAAGGGAAGTGATGGTTTTCTGCCATTCCTTCTGCCTGTCGCTCTGCCTGGAGTTCCTTGCCGTGGTCTTCATTTCTATGAGAAGCGCACCGTATTGATGGTTGCTCTTCAGGAGAATGAGATCGGAGACTCCAGCGACGACTCCCTCGGCCTTTAGTCTTGCTGCCTCCGTCTTGGAGCGATGTCCACCGTTGGGAACGGCAAACAATCGCCCACGGAGGGAAGGGTACTGCAGCGAGAACCACTGAACGCAGTCAACCTGCAAGTTGTGTTCGGGTTCAGAACGTGGCTTGCGTTGAGGTTGCCTTGCCTGTGCTTCTGCAAACAGTTCATCGAAGGTCTTTATGTCCATCCTAGATGTCTGACTCGTAGATGTGCTTAATGTAGTCCTCAAAACCCTTGCTTGCCTTAATCTTCACGCCCGGACGTCTTGGCATGGTGATGGTTGTGCCATTCTTGAAATCGTGAGCCTTCTTCGCCTTCTTCAATACCGGGCTAATGGTGAAGTAGTCACGGAACTGGACTGTGTTGCCGACGGCTACCTGATTTCTGATAGCCTGCAACATGCCATCTACGACGGCTGCAATCTCTTTCTTTATCAATGGACCTTTCTGCCCATTTTCCTGCATGATGAATATATCATCAACAATGTCTGCTTTTGTAATCATTTTGCTAATTTCTTTTTAAGTTTACGACTGATGTTACTTAATGCCCATGCCCGGCTCTTGTAGCGTTGCTGGGGTTGGGCTTTATATAATACCGAAGCATCGTCAAGGTACTTGATGATGCGTGTCAGGTCGGTCTTGCATATCTCCATCCTGTTGTCCTCCGTCTAGGAATGATTGAACGAGCTGGTCAAAGTACATGGCATCCTGTGGAATCTCGTCGTCGCTGTTCATGATTTCTGCAGCGATGGACTTCTTCTTGTGGATGAGCGAGTAGATGGTGTGGTCGATGGTGCCACGCCCCAGGAGATAATAGCACGTTACGTTGTCCTTCTGTCCGATGCGGTGGGCACGGTCTTCACACTGGCAGCAGTCGGCATACGTCCACGCCAGCTCGATGAACGCCACGTTGCTTGATGCCGTGAGTGTGAGTCCCACGCCAGCCGCCTTGATGGAACAGATGATGAGGTTGCAGCTTTCGTTGTTCTGAAAGCTGTCAACGGCTGCCTGCTTGTTGATGGCACTGTCACGTCCGGTGACCGTAACGGAATGCGGAAACACCCTGGTGAGCTGGTCAACAACATCGTGGAGCGAACAGAATACGATGAGCTTCTTGCCGCTTTCGAGGAAGGTGTTGATGAAGTCGATGGCTTGCGCTATCTTTCCGTGTGTGGCCAGAGAGCGAAGCGTCATGAACTTGACAAGTGCTTCCATTCGCATCTTGCGACGTATCTCACCATCACTGCACTCCTTGTATTGGCGAAGGTATTCTGCTAGGTCGTTTGCGGCCAGGTCGTATTCGTTTCTGTTGCTGATGTCAACGTAGAGATCGACACGTGTCTTGTCGGGAAGGTCGGGCAGAACCTTTGCCTTTTCCCTGCGTATCATGCAGGTGGAGTAGAGCTGCTCACTGAGCACTGAGAGCGGAACGGCTGGTTTGGCATTCCTGTCTTTCGGATCAGTGCAATAGTTGGCACGGAATCTTGTTGCTCCACCGAACTCTGGCAGCCTGCCCATGATGGACAGCTGCGCTACCAGGTCGTCAGGTCGGTTGACTACAGGCGTACCTGATAGCAGTATTACCCATTCCTTTCCGAAGGTAAGCCCCTTGGTGAAGATGGACTGCTGGGCTGCCGGGTCTTTGACTCTGTGCGACTCGTCGATGATAACCGACTTGAACAGCCTGATGTTCTCGGAGAAGACAACATCCTTCAGCCGGAACTCCTTGCTTCCACTTACGATGTCCCACACGAAGTACTTGCGCAGCGACTCGTAGTTTACGATGGCTACATGATACATGCCCATGCGCAGCAGGTATGGCCATGTGGTACGTGTGGCATTGTCGAGTACAACAGCCTTCTTGTCGGTGAACTTCTCGAACTCACGTTGCCAGTTTATCTTCAGCGAGGACGGACAGATTACCAGGCAAGGGTAGGCAGGTGCGGTATCAACGATGCCGATGCTCTGCAGGGTCTTGCCCAGTCCCGGCTCATCACCTATGATAAGCCGGTGATGCTGCAATCCATACACAATGCCGTCAACCTGGTAAGGGTATGGCTGCACCTTGAGGTGATGGTTCAGAACTTGGTTTGTCATTTTCTCTTTGGCTTTAAATACCAACCGTTCAATTCGTACACTCTCTTTCGGGCAGCCTGTCTGCTGTAGAACACCTCACCGGTATGGCTTGCGGTTGTCTCCGTATCCTGGTGATAGATGTAGAAGCTGCTTCTTCTAGGTGCGTAGAAATATATTCCTACCTGATGAAAATCTCTTGGCATAATCTAAACTGCTATTGGGTTAAGGCACCAGTACTGGAAGGCGAGTTCCTCGTACTTCTCACGACCACGTCTGTAGATTTCATCATCCCTGCTGATGAACTTCTTGAAGATGCGGTTGTTCTTCTTGCTGATGCCGTAAATGAAATCACGAGGTGAATGTGCGATGTCCATGTACCAGGCACGCGAACGGTCCCAGTCGAAGAAATCTACCGCCTCGTCAAACTGTTTCTGTGTCTCGGCAAAGGTTGTCTTCAAGTCGCCACCGAAGCCAGCGAAGTCAAGCCACCAGTCCCATTTGCAGCGGGTATCCAGGGCAAACGGGAATTCGCAGTACTCGAAAGGCTGAGCCTTGTTGACCATGAAGCGCTGTGTATCTGACAACTCCAGCACCTTTGCCAGGAAAGGGTCACGCCTAGCCTCATGGCGCAGGGCATTGTGCATGTCCTGGGCGTGAAGGAACTCCTCTTCCGTATATTGTTCGTCATTCACCTTGTAGTGATAGTAGTCCACACGGTCGGGTTCCGTTATCATTGCATCGACGAGGTTGCCGAAGTGGAAAGCCATTTCCTTGTTGCCGAACTGCACCCGGGGGTGAAGCAGGTTCTTCAGCTCGGTAAGGTCGGAGTTGCTTACTTCCTTTCGGTTGTAATACTCGTCGGGATTCATATTGTGTATCATAATCGGAGAGTATTATAAATCCTGCAAAGCTTCTTCTCTTGATATGTTTCTCGCCACAAAACGGAACGAGTTACCCGTCTTTCTGCTTTTGCATGGTTCGCCAGCCTTGGCTACACATGCGCAGAAGTCGGCAAGGGTTAATGCAGCCTGTGTCTGCTGGGCAAGCAATGCGAGTCCCTCGAATGGCCAGAAGAGTTTCTTGTGGTCAAATACGACAACGAGGTTGGCATTTGCTTCTATGGCTGCTCTGCCAACATCGGCAGTGGCCAGTGATAATTGATTCTTATTCGTCTTGTCCATCTTACTTAACCTTTACTTCGTCCACATACTCAACAAACTCACTCTTGATGGTAACGCCATCTTTGTTGGCAAGTTTCTCGCAGAAGGTAATCTGACTCTTGAATTTCTTCATCAGTTCTTCTGCTGTGAGGTTCTTACCCTCATGGCTCCACCACATTGAGATAACAGGAAGGATGCCTTCGGGATCCAGAAGATGAATCTTCTTTGTAACCTTGGCCTTGGTGGATGGTCCGGCAGCTGCAATCGCCTGACCCTCGAAGAGTCCGGCCATTTCCTTCTGCTTCTGCTCCAGCTTCTTGGCTTCTTCTGCTTCTGCAAGCTTCTTCTGCTTCTCAGCCTCCAGTCGTTCCTTTTCCTCTTTCTCACGCTCTTCCTTCTCTTTTTTCAGGCGTTCTGCTTCCTCGGCATTGGCAGTGGCAATCTTCTCCAACTCCTTCTTCTTTGAAGGCAGACGGTCGAGGATGTAGTCACGGTTGGTTTCAATCTCGTATCTGTACTGCTCGGCAAAGGTATTGGCAAGGGCGTTCTTTGCTTCGGTCTCCTTCTGGGCAGCTTCGGCAGGTGTGACACCTGGGTAGTAGGAGAGACTCTGGGTGAACTTCATGCAGGGCACGAAAGTCTCTGGCAAAACTGTCGGAACCTTTTTGATCTGCTCCATGGAAGCATCGTAGTTCTCGAGAGTGATGGCTTCGTTGAGCTTCTGCATCATGTTGATGGAACCGGTGAGGAAGTCCTGGAACATCTTTTCAAAGTCGTTCTTCATGCTCTCGAAGATGCGGTCGAGGGCATCCTTGTGCTGCTTCTCGAGCATGGCCTTGCGCTGTGCTTCCTGCTGTGCCTTCAGCTTCTCGGCTGCATACTGGTTGCGATATACCTGCAACTGGTAAGGGACGGTGCCCTGTTTGTTTGGGTCAATTTCGTTCTCAATCTGTGTGAACTGTGTACGCACCTGGTCAAAGAGCTTTGTGAACGGACTACGTCTGTCGTTCATCTTCTTCAAGGTCTTGCGTGTCTTGTCGATGAACAATGCTATCTGCTCATCCAGTTCGTCGTTGTTCAATCCTCCCTGCTGCTGCACTGCCTGTAATAACTGCTGGCCACGGGCGATGCAGTTGTCGTGTGACAGCTTGTTGTCATTGTATGACTGTGGTGCTCCGGAGATAATCAGCTGGAGGTTCTCTTGCTTGATAATTGCTACTTCTGTTGTCATGATTGTATATGTGTTAAAATTGATAATGCTTTTTCGTAACTGCTGTCATGTGGGGCGCAAGGCTTTGTCTTTCTGTACTCCACGTATCTTCCAAGCTTGGGGCAATACCGTCCGTTGAGACAGTTGCGGACGGTACTGCATCCATGGCATGGATGATTAGAAGGTGTCGTCGGCTGCTTCATTTGCCGTTCCTCCCTGACTCTGCTGTGTATTGGCAGCCGGGTCTATTCTTACGCCATTCGATGTATCAGCAGGTGGGGCGAAGGAATCGTTCGGTGCCTGCGACTGCTGTCTGTCGCCTGGTGCGTTGTCGATGCCTCCGTATGGATCGAAGTCAGATGAAGGCATATCGTTCACCGTTGTTTCGAGCTGTGTACCCTTACCGATGTTGAGCTTTGGATAAGTTCCAAAGGCATGCTTGATACACTTTGAACAGAGGAAGGCAGGGTCGATGCCGCCACCGCCAGAGGTGTAGAGTTCGTTGGCTTTCTCAACCCACTGTCTGGTGTTATTATCCCAGTATTTGTTGTTCTTGGCTGAATAGTCTGCAAGTCGTGTCCAGTCCTGTTCGAGCATCACCGAGTAGTCGATGGTGCCATCCGTGCGTGTGATTTTGAGGAAGCAGGCGATGATGTGGCTACTTGTGCGAGGTATGTGCATAGAATAGTTAACATACTTGCGGCCGTCACGCTCGCCATACTCGAAATCGTCGCCCTCATACACAACAACCGGGTTGTCGGCATGGTAGATCTGGCCAGCCCTGGCACGGAGGTAAAGCTCACCGTAGCCGGAGATAGTAAGGTTGCATCGTTTCTCATACACACTCTTTCCCTGCTGGTCGGTTCCAATCTTGTAGTTGCGAGGAAGAAGATATGCCATGGCGCGGACACCTGGCTCCACCGAGATACCCTGTACTGCCAGGTCGATGAATGCGAAGAACACGGAAAGGCTTGTGCATCCGTTGAGGTTGGCGTTCTCACGTAGAATCTTGTTGAAATAATTTGCCTCACGCTCATAGACCTGCTCACCGCCCTGTTTCCAGACGGCATTGTAAACGTTGATGAATTGCTGACGTACCAGGTCGTTGCTTACAACATCCGTAAGGAACTTCAGCTTGTTAATGGTTTCAACCATGTTCGTTAAGTTGCTCATAATTGTGTAATGTTTAAAATGTTAATGATTTCATCTGAATCGCTGGAGTGATGTTTGGTCACTCCAGCGAACGAGAATGAAGTTCGAATATATCTATTTCTATAATCTAAAAACTTATGTTATGTAATCATTTACACCTACCTTTCTGTTTTGCGGCTCTGGACTGGCACCGGCTCACGTCTTTCCGTGGGGTCAGATTAATAAATAATTAGAGACTTTCATACAGCCGTTGTTGTTAAACTTATGTTGTCTGTGTCTGCCGGTGTGTCACCTTTGCCTGGTTATTAACTATGCATCCAAGGATGCCTCGGAAACTCTATATCTCTGTCAATGCTCCCTGCTCGTTCTGAAATCGGGAGCGGATGCACATGGTAGAGAAGCATCCACTCCCTCAATCATGAGCAGCAAGTAGCCTTGCCTTTGTGGTGGGACCGGGAATCGAACCCAGGGCTTCGCATGCTTTACATGAAAAGAAGCAAACCGTTCCCACCGGGTTGCCATGCCTATGAGCCTCACGGCCGAGACATGGCGGAATATCAACAATCTTTATTACCTTATCTAAAACTTAATGACAAACTAGATTGCTAAACTTAAATAACCATTTATAATCGAACAAATTAGAGTTTATTTCTCTCTGTAGAGCAACGAGTCGAAAACCGCTCTTTCCTCATCTTTCGTTAGAATACAGATGGCAGTCATCCATTTCTCCAGATCTTTGCGCTTGAAGTAAGTAAGCTTTCCGCCTTTCGACTTGTAGAACTTAATCTTTCTCTTTTTCACAAGATCGTAGAGTGAGTTCTTCTTGATACCGAGGAAGAGACAGGCTTCTTCGGTATTGTAGATCTCTTTGTTTTGGAGCAGGGTAGCGTTTCGTATATCCTGCAACTGTGCGAGAAATTCTTCGTTGCTCATAATTCCTTATTTATTATCCACGTACCGCATCACCATGATGGATATAGCAAGCACGATGGGAGTTAATATCATTTCCATTGTGTTACATCTACTTAAACCTTATAATGAAAACATCTGTGTCTAACCATTCGTCTGGGCACATCCCCTTTTGTGGCTTACCAATGGTGATGCTGTCAATCTCTTTTTCGATGCTCTTGCGATTCTTCGAGTAGCCATGAAAGAAGAGAACGTGAGTGAATGGGATGTACTCTATCTCTCCGAAAATCTTAGGCTGGGGCTTTTCTCCATTAGGATAAACCCATTCTCCAAAATGGGTAGCCCCAAGCAAAAGGGATTCATCTGAACCCACGACAGTGAAAGGGAAATCTTCGCTATTGATGTTCAAATCTTCATTGGCATACCCGATAAAACCGCTATCCGCATCCTGGTTGACTAACTTGTCAATCCAATATGGCTTAATCTCTCGATACTCCTCTGTCTTTTCTCCAGACACTATCATATCGAACCACTTCTTTTTGACGACAAGTTTCAATACATACTTTTGCATTGTGTATCAATCTGTATGTTTGCTTTCACCAGGCACATCTGCCATTTTAAATACATTGACTGGGAGGAACTCGTTGTTGATAACCGTATCGTGGTCTAGAACGAAGAGACCGCAGAGAGTGTATTTGCATGGCTTCTTATTAGTTTTGCCATCAATATTCTTATATCGGCTGATGCACTCATAGTAAGCCTTGTTGCCATCTACTCCAATAGCCTTGAAGTCGGCTACAGACTGAACATGACCGCAAGACGGACAGACGAACTTCCATTCTTCATCATCCTCGCCAAAGCGAGATCTCAGTTCTTTCAGCCAGTCGGCAAACTTGATAACCTTCTGGTCGCCTTTCAGGGATGGCTGCTTTAAGTCTTGATAGTAATTCATATACCAATAGTTTCTATGTTTCTCCCAGCCATTCAATACATCATCACGTGTTACACCTAATGCTTCGGCATATTCTTCTGCTCTATCCAGAATCCACTTGTACTTATCGCAATACTTGTGGGTGCATTTTGATACTTTAATACACTTGGTTTTCTGACCTAATCTAATCATAAAAGGGTCAGTCTCTGGCACATGACGAATAAACTCGTGGTCGCAACCATTAGGGTTAAAGCAACCCTGCCCCTCTCGGCAATCACGTTTTACAGCCTCAGTTAATTTCTTAATTCCTGGTTCCATATTACTTTAATTTCTTAAGATGTGGCAGCCAACAACCTTATGCACTGCGTTGGGTTGTGACTTATTGAAGTCAGCGCAGAAGCGCTGTTCATACTCTTCCTGTGTTTCACGTTGCTTACGTGGGGGGGCGGGAAGGAGTTCACCGACAACCTTAGAACCCTCATCGAATAACAAAATTACCTTCATACTAATTACCCTTTCTGCTATACCACTCGTTGGCAATCTGTTTTTCAGATGGCTCAGAGTTGTGAATGTTAGACAAACTATCCTTTATCTCCTCATACTCTGTATCAGACATGAGCATGATGGCATGTTCCGTGCGATCCATATCGCCTGCGAACTTGAATGTAGCCAGGATGATGGCTGCACAAACGATGAGCTTAATGATCTTCTCCATTTTCTTGAATGTTTGTTTGTGAAATAATCTGGGTGTTCATTTTGGTACAGTTGCTTAAAGCTAGGCAAACCATGGCACGCAAAGGAGCATCCTCGACGTTGAATACAGCTTGTAGAGCAGTGATTAATCTTTCTCTATCTCCTCTCATAGCCATATCTGTGCATTGGCTTTCGCCATTGTCGCAACCTTCTGCGGTAACAAGGAGGACAGCTCTTTCTGTTCCATCCTCGTTTTTCCACTTTTCTACTACTTGTTTTAATTCTTCTACGCTCATAATTGTGTATTGTTAATTGTTTATTACTCCTTTTCCTTCTTCTCGTCTGTCTTCTCCTCAGTCTTATGCTCGAATACATCGAGAAGGTTTGACTCTGAGATATTGACCGACTGATAGTCCAGCATGGATTTTGCGAAAGCCTGGTCTAGATTCTTCAAGGCTCCATTGAGACATGAAGCGTTGACGAGATAGTAAACGAATGACTTCTTTTCCTTCTCGGTCTTTTCGTCGATTGTGATGAATGCAATGCGAACCTTGTACCATCTGTCTGCATTTCCTTCCTCGCTGAAGAACACTTCACCGTATGCAGCTGGGCGAATGCCGGTAACCTTGAAGTCGCCTGATATGTAAGGCTGCATGTGCTCGATGATGGCAGATTCAGCCTCGGTGAACGACATGGCATCAACAACGTAATGCTCTGTGACCATTTTCTCCGATCCGTCCTCCATGGTCTTCTGGTATCTGACGGAACACTCGAACCATTTTGCGGAACGAGAGCGTATTTTACTTTCTGTTGCCATAAGTTTAATATTTAAAGTGGAGGTGGACGCACCGTTGAGTTATGAAATTTTAAATCGCCAAATAAAAAATTAGATTTGCTTGGCGCATCCACCTTTTTCGTTATGCTCTTGTGATGTTGTAGAACAGACCCATATCAACAAGTTCAAGGGAGTATTCGGGTTCCTGTCTCCCTGTGAGCTTCTTCAGCCTGTCGTTCAATCTCCAGACGGCAGATCTTACAGAACCTTCTGGTCCAAGCTCCTGGCGTGCGAACTGAACAGTCTCGCCATGCGGTATCTGCCTTATGGTTTCGATCAAGTCAACTTTCTTTATGACTTTAACCTTTTTTACGTCTAAATCTTTGTTTTTTACCATAATTACCCTTACGTTTCAGAAGAAGATCGTTTAAACACTTCAATCTTCTTGTTTTCTACCTCTGTTTCTGTTGTCAATAGCCGCAAGTATAATCACAATAACAAAGGATGGCAAGAGAGATATAACGAATGACCATTTGGAAGGATCCATAGATGCGCCATAAGCAGATGCCCCTATCAATGCTACCATAAAAACAAATGGTGATATTGCATTTTTGTTCTTTTGTAGTATCATGGCACCACCCATTATTGTAATAAACCAAAGTACGCTAATTATCAGATATAAATTATCTATCGATTTCTCAACGCACTTACCTATGTCCCCTGCTCTATAAATCAGCAAACACTTGTCGTAAGTGCAGTTATGACGTATGCTTAATGTTGTGTAAGGCAAAAATAAAGATAAAAAACATGATATTCCTAAAGCTTTTATCAGTTGTTCTCTCTTCATTTTCTATTCTCCATTAAAACGTTAATCAAGCGCTCTTTCTCTGCTACGATTGATTCTAAAGCCTTTACTCGTTCTTTTAAAACATCTTCTGCAGAAGAAGATATATTGCTATTAATTGCCGCAACAGATTTGCTTCCATTCGCAACAGCATTTTGAGAAGAACTGTCATTATAGAAATAACTTAATGGCACATTAAGTGCTTTTGACAAGTCTTCTATAAGCCCTGTCTTTACATCCTTGACGCTGAGTGCCTGACTAAGGCTTTGGCGTGACATTCCTAACAAAGAGGCGATTTCTGTAATTGAAACACCTGCTTTTTTCAGTTTTAACTTTACTTCTTCACCTTTCATGCGAAACCCTTTCTTTTCTTTAAAGTGTTAAATTCGTGTTAAAAAGCAATGTTTTTATTGCTATTGTCAATAATTTTATTTATCTTTGCACCGTAAATCAGATGAAATTGCGCTGCAATTCATTAATATTAATCCGCAAAGATAAGGGTAATTATGATTAACCAAATTTGCCCTACTATTTCCTCCCTAGTCTTAGTCGAATAAAGGTAATTGTGTATGGAATATAGAATATCAAACTTGTGGCCAACGGTCAAAAGGATAGAAATAGATTACAAGATTTCTTATCCTTGTAGCGTGATGAGTGAAGTACTTGTTAAGCAGGGAACTGCTGTATATAAGCCAGATTTCCTGCCTGAATTTCAGTTTGATTGCGTCAACGATGAATGTACAGGACGTGGTTTTGATTTGTACTCCATCGTTTCACAGATGGTTGCTCATGGAGAAACAACAAGGAGCGGAACGATGAAATGCAACGGAATGGAAGCAAAAGACCATCCGTACGCATGCCCATCAACCATGGTTTTCACAATCCGGGTTGACATCGTTAGGGTTGTCTCCTCCGAAAGTTAGAAGTTGCACAACGATGCTCTCTGCTTGCTTTTCCAGGAGTCCATCCATGTACATTCTGGCTTCTTCTGCTTCTTTGGGCATAAAACACTTCTTAATCTTGTACGTGTTCTGGTAGATGCGTGCAAGTGGAACAATGCGCTGAAGGAGCAACTTAGCCTCTTCTATAGAGACGAAGCCGAAGCCACCGATGTAGAACTTCTCTTTCTTGTTGTCGTTTGTATTGTTCATAACTTGAAAATTTAATTGTGTATGGAACTTAAAGAATTTATAACGGACACGCTCGAGAAGCCTCAGATTCGAGGTAAGAGCAATACCATATGTTGTTGAAGCCTTTTTCAGGACATTCACCTGTGAACCAAGCGAACGCCTCGCTTGTCTCTTCTATTGCCTGAGAAGCATAATTTGTCTTTTTGGCGTAAAGCCAGAAGAGCTTCCTCAGGAGCCGACGGTAACGCCAGTACTTGTATCTCATGGCAATATGCCGATATAGTTTCTTGATCATAATCTCTTGAATTTTCGGCAAAGATACAGCAGGAAGGAGAGAAATGAAGTATATCTTTAAACAGAAAACAGAGTGAGAGGAACACCGAAATAATGCCAAAATGCGTAGCTTGGCACATTTCTGTCACTCGAAAACAATACATAATCGTGTAACTGACTTATCATAAGGGAACAGATAAATTGCAGCAAAATAATGTACGATAATTTCGGATAAGTTTTTGAATGATTTCTTATAACGGAGAAATCATTGATAGTATATAAATAGTATATAATTAGAAAAGACAAAGCTGCTGGTTTTCTAGTGGCTTTGTCTTTTTGTTTTATATACAGTTTTTGGGAAAGTTGGTGACCTTCATCTGATGAACCCCACCAGCTTTTTCACCTCACTATTTGTTATAAGAGAAAAAGGCTCGGTCTTCTCCCACACTTTTATGTTGAGCATTCTTACCTCTTGCTCTGTTGTAAAGATAGGGTTGTTTTAACCATTTCTGTTACAGTGCACGGGAAGTATATGGGAGTCTTCTATACCGAAAGGCTGCCCTTCCAAATTGTAGCCTTGCTGATAGAATCGTCATTCCATACAAGATTACTCCTTATTGCCTTGCTGATTAACTCGGCATATCGATGACGACTACTCAAAAGACTTTACAGACTTTTCCCTCACATTTTGAAGGAGAAAGCTCTAGTTTGGTATTCTTTGAAAACCTAGGAAAGTTTTGCAAGACAACTTTAAAAATCTCTGAAAAACTTGTGGATTTTGAAAAATTCTACAAGGTTTTTTAAAGATTATGCAACATGGGGGTTACTGATGGCTTACGTTGTGATAACAGTTGCTGTGATTAGCATTGCTATTTCGGTGGCAGTGTGCAAAAAATAGTTAGAGCTAATGCATAGGAGAGAAAGTACGCTCTCCTATGCACTTGTAAATTGCTTTTTTATTGACAAGTGATTGGTGCTTTCAATGGATATTTTCGCAAGAGTGAGAGCAAATCACAATCCACATCTTTGTTTGAGAATTCATATTCCCGACTTTTCTTTATGATGTAGTCTGCATATAGTGCATATTCACGAGGAATTTTATTGTTGTGAAGTTTTGGGTACTCACCTAATGTATTAGCCATGTATGCACCTATATAATATACTTCATTTATACCATAGATGCCATGAAGCATACATTGATATCTAAATCTAAAATAATCCATAATAGTATTTGGCAAAAAAAGATAGAACACAATATCGAGGTCATAAAGAGACATAGCCATAATTGGATTTTGTTTATAGTCAAAATTCTTCAAATAACAAATAGTTGCTATTCCTGGAAAAGCATCAAGCGTTATACATATATTATACATGAATTTTAAATTTTCAGCAAAAGCCAGGCCATTCTTATTTAAAGAATAATATTGTGATGCATTCTTCAAGCAATTTTTGCATTTCAATCCCTGTTCATGAGCATCAATGATTGCAGCTTTACAGTCTCTTTCCAAACTTTCCAAATCACCTTTTTTAGATAATTCCGTTAGTCTTTTACTCTTAACCTGAAAGACAACACCATCCGATTTATAACTATAAAATACATCAATATCTGTGATTCTATTTGATGACTTTCTCTTCTTTATATCTATATGACTAAAAGCGTTCGGAAACCTGCGGTTAACGATATCTAGCACAAGCTGTTCTGCTATATTACCACGTATTGTTCCTGTTTTTTTACCATAGAATGAGTTGTCGCAAAGCCAATAAAAAGGGGTTTCGTTCATAGCTACACTTACAGCATGCTCATTTACAAAAAAATATCCCCGATTATCAGGAAGTTTTATTATGGGTTGCTGGTAAAACACATTAAAATCAAGCATGGACGAAATTTGTGTTTTAGAAACTTCTTTTCCTAATTCAAAGGACAACGAATCAATAACTTCAAGCTCTTCCTTAGTAAAGAGCTTATTGGCAACATTGGGCTTTATGGTAAAAGCATTCATTGGTGATATGTAATCATGCTTTTTATTCTTTTCTTCTATTCTCCGATTTATCTGACTTTCTAAACGATGTTTTATTTTTGACAATGTTGAGGTTAAAACATTTGGATTAAATTTAAATTTCGTTTGCAGAACCATACATAAGTTTGGATCTGCATATTTCTTCTCTGCAAAATATACAGATTGCCAATCATATGACATATCACCTTCATACAAAAAAGTTTCAACGAATTGCCCTGAGACGCTATCATCTGAAAGGAAAATATCATGTATCTGATTCATAAGAGAATACACTTCCTCTATGATTCTGTCATCCAAGCTTATTCCCCAAGTCTTACCCAAATCTACATTATTCATCCATAGCCCAGTTAGAAAGTTCAATTCTGCAGAAATCATTCTGCTTTTCCTATCTTCTTGTCCATGTATTAATTGGGTTTCTATACCAATAGTTTCAAAAATCGCCACATACCCAAGTATTCTTCCAAAGGAAAAATACGAACTTAACTCTGCCAAACGAGAATATATTTGCTCTTTCTTCATACATAAATAATAATTATTGTCATTACTAGCTATCAATTAAAAATTCTGCAATTACTTTAGCAATATTATATATTTTGCTCAATTATAAATGGGGCAAATCTAGCCTTACCTTCAGAAATGGTGATTTTATTTACGTCAATCGGACATTTTACGTCCTCCATATTTTCAATATGGAATAACCAATACAAATCACCAGATGGGACAAAGCCATAAGCTTGTAGTGTTTCTTTCGAAACCAACAGAGGTTCCTCTTTCTTTAATATAAATAGATGCTTCTTTTCACCTTTATGGAGAAACAAGTATTCTGGTGCTTTCATTCCAGAAGCAAATTGCATTGCACCTTTTCTAAATCCAGCTCTTACATAATAAAGTTTTTGTTCTTTTGTAACTTGCAGTTGATGGTCATCCCTATAAGTTGCGACCAAAATCGAAATACTTTGTTTATTCTCATGGCTGAATGCGTCTTTTAACGATTGAGCTATCGCCTTTCCTAATCTTGGAGGTACAGCGTTACCAACCATCTTATATCCATCACAAACATCTTTATATATAAATCTAAATTTGTCAGGAAAAGTTTGAATTCGAGCGCATTCTCTAACACTCAATCTACGATAAAGAGATTCTTTCCCTGGAACAAAGATCTGTTTATTGCGAGATATGTAAAGCATTTTTGGCGCCTGTGGGTGTAACGGACAATTGCGTGCTTGAGCCTGGATGGTAAAAGATACCTCATTCCATCCTCTCACGCGATTTCTTGCCATAAACTTATCATCAAAAGCTCCAATATAAACATCGTGATTCCATCTTGTTTGATATTTTTGCTCAACCTTTTCATTCATATACTCTGTAGGTGGTTCTGATATATCACCAATCGCCTTTTGTAGAGTTATAATTCTATTTTCGTCAGGGTTAGGAAAATGGTAGTCTATTTTGATATCATTTCTGATACCAACTACGATTACCCGGTATCTTTCTTGTGGGATGTGGTAGTACATTGTATTCATCAGAGAATAATGTACGATATACCCAGCACTTTTCAACTCATCTAGCATTTGCATAAATGTCTGAAAATGCTTTTCGCTCAATATGCCTTTGACATTCTCTATAACAAAGAATTTAGGCTTCTTGACTTTTATAAATTGTATATATGTCAAGAAAAGTTGCCCTCGTTCATCAGCTAACCCTCTTTGCTTACCTCCCTCACTCCAGGATTGGCAAGGAGGTCCACCAATGAAACCATCACACTCAGGAATGTCATGCGCAGACAAACTGCGCATGTCATCCTTGCATAAATAAGTGTTAGAGTGATTAAGCATATAGGTTTCATGCACAGCTTTATCATTGTCATTTGCCCAAATGACCTCAAATCCTGCTTGTTCAAACCCTAAATCTAAGCCTCCGCAACCCGAAAAAAAAGATACGACTTTCATGATAATTTACTTTTTATACCTCTTGAATCAAGAGTCCATTTTATTTGTTTTGCCATATGGTATGCCAAATTTACTGGCACAGCATTGCCAATCATCTTGTATCCATAATTAACATCATTATATATGAACACAAAATCATCAGGAAATGTTTGAATACGAGCAACTTCTCTAACTGTCATTCTGCGGTAAAGATGTTCTTTGCCAGGCACGAATTTCTGTAGATTTTTTTCAACCTTTATCATTTTTGGTGCTTGTGGATGAAGTTGACACTGTCGTCCACTTGCTTGTACCGTAAATCCTGGTTCATCCCAAGATCTTACTCGATTACGAGACATAAATATAGGCGAAAATGCTCCTATGAAGTACTCATGGTTGGGTACTTTACAATTTGCACCATTTGTGTGATTCTTTTCTTTTGCTGGGATAGCTGTGTCTTTTAAATCCCAGATAGCTTCACGCAGAGTTGGTCGATGGCTTTGTGGTGTTGGATATACAAAGTTTGTAATTCCTAGGTCTTTGCGAAAACCAACATAGAAAACACGGTCACGGTCTTCCGGTACATCAAAGTCATTGGCATTAAGCATCTGAAGATTCACATTATAACCAGCTTCGTCAAAGAGTGCTAGAAAATTTCTTACAGCCTCTGCATTCCTTGCAGCAAGCATGCCTGATACATTTTCAGCAACAAAGAACAAAGGCTGTTTGTCCTTTAAAATGCGAATGTAATCAAAGAACAATTGTCCCCTTGCATCTTCTATGCCTTTTAATGAGCCTGCTTCACTCCAGGATTGACATGGAGGTCCACCAATAATGCCATCAATGTCATCCGGAAAGTCATCTGAGGTAAGCTTTCTAATGTCACCCTCTATAAGCTGAACATTAGGAAAATTTGCTCTAAACGTTGGACATATCTTCTCATCAAATTCGTTTGCAGTAATGGTCTTGAAACCAGCTTTGTGAAAGCCTAAGTCTAGTCCACCTGCACCGGAAAATAAGCTTATTAAATTCATGTATTGTTAAATGTAAAATGTTATCATTTTTGCCGGTTTTAATTTTGCCGGATTATCTGGATCTTTGACCTTAATGTCAGAAATATTTAAATGTGCATGCAATTTTGATAGTGTAATGAGTTCATCTTTGTTATCAAAAGTTTTCTATTTTGTATCATTGATAATGCACATGAAATTAAAGTCAGCATTGTCGTTTGGAGTGTAAACGTAGTTGAAGACTTTAGTAGGATTTTCTATTCCCCACATACCTCTTACTCTCAGATACGTTATACCCAACGGATCTACCTTGTTAATATGTCCAAGCTCTTTTGTTTCTTCGTTCTCAACACCAGGAGTATTTATAACAGAATCTTTAATTCGTCTACGAATATTTGAATATATTTCGTCTGAAGCACAATACTCTGTACCATATACCATGCATAAACTATGAAGATAACTGTCTTTTACTACTCCAATAGCATAAATCATATCTTTTTCTTTCCACTCCTCTGCATTTTTACAAGCTTTGTTTATTAAAGGATTTGTAGCCTTTAATGTATGTTTGGGATAGCTGCTATTCAAAGCTAGAGAAGAACCTTTGGACTGAATCTTCTTTACCTCGATAGCATCGCCGTTTCTTAGCATAATATCTGGAGGATTAGAATTATTACCAAGATAAGAAAAAACTTCTTGCCATTTTTCGAGTCTATCTTTCGTGGACAGACTGAAAGAGTCTGAAAACAGATTCTTTATGTAGTCTTCTAAGGCTGTGCCCATATCGTTAGCTCGATTGTTGCCGCCGTTTTGTTCTGCCAAAATCAAAGTTGAATGTTTGACTAAGTTGACTATGGCATTAATAATGTTATAACTCATATATTGCCTTTCTTTTAAAATTATTCACAAAAATACAAAAATTCATTGAGAAAATCAAATTTTTAGATATAAATTAAGATTATTTTATTCTATAAAGTAAAAAACATGAAAAAGAACCTCATTATTTAGAAATATATGGCAAGGCTAAGTGCTCCAAATTTCTTCGACATATCCTGCAAGGCTGTTCTGAGGATTTCAAGCTCGTTAGGAGAGAATTGGGAGGTCTTTCCGTTAACGATGTTGCCGTTCATCTTATGTGCTAGTCAAGAGTGCGATTTGCCAAAGTAAGCCTTAGCGATGTAAGCCATGGAAAACATGTCTGTGATCTCGCCCAACTTCTCTGCCATAGTCAGTGATTAACAGAAAATTACCATTTTACCTGAAAAAGTTGGTGACCTTCATCAGATGAACCCCACCAACTTTTTTCATGTGGTGGGGTACACGATGTTTTTTAGAATACTTTAGAATGGTAAGTCATAGCCTGGCAATACTTTTAGAACGGCTTCGCTTATTCTGTGATGGCAAGAAAGGGGTTAAAATCCATTAAAATGCTTGCAGGTTTTGGAATATTGATGTATATTTGCAGAAAAAATAGAAAGGCTTATGAAATATTTGGATCCTAAGGCCGATTTGACCTTCTATAAAGTATTTGGCGAACATCCCGAGTTGGTGAAGAGTTTGCTTAACGCCCTTCTTCCTTTTAAGAGCGAGGAAGAAGAAATCACTTCTGTGGCCTATCTTACACTTGGAATAATGCCCAAAACTCCATTGCAAAAATATCGTGTTTTGGCTGTAAGATGCGAGGATGCCAAGGGAGGTCAGTTTATTGTTGAAATACAGATAATTTGGTCGAAGGAATTTATGCAGCGAGTTTTTTTTATTGACTCTAAAGCATATGTGAATTATCCAAGCCTTAGTGAAGATTATTCTCTTCTGAAGCCAGTTTATTCCATCAATCTTGTTAATGAGGTTTTTGAGCCAGAACTTGATGACTATTACCACTATTATCATCTTGTTCATGAGGAGCATACTGATAAGGTGATAGATGGTTTGCATTTGGTATTTGTAGAATTACCGAAGTTTACACCTCATACATTTACAGAGAAGAAGATGCAGGTTTTGTGGCTTAGATATCTGACAGAAATCGATGAGAAGACGAAGACTGTTCCCGCAGAATTGCTTGCCAACCCGGAGATTGCCAAGGCTGTATCAGAGATAGAAGAGTCTGCATATACCGAGGAGGAACTTCTTGGTTATGATGACTTCTGGGATGCTGTGAGCGTGGAGAAGACGCTTGCTGGCAGGTTGGAGCGTTTGACGAAGGCTAATGATGATGCTAAAGAGAAACTTAAGGCAACTTCTAATCAGTTGGAAGCAACTTCTAGTCAGTTAAAGGAAGCTGAAGAACAGAGAAAGAAAGCCGAAGAGCAATTAAAAAGAGCTAATGAGGAGAAAATGGAATCAGCCAAAAAGCTTCTCCAGGCCGGAGTTTCTGTAGAAATTGTGGCTAGCACTCTTAACTTGAGTAAGAATGAAATAGAGAAAATCACAAGAGCTTAAGAAGTGTAAACTGGGCTTCATACCTTTGTTCGTATGGCTGCAATGAAGAATAAAAAAAAAGACATGCCGGAAAGCGTGGAAGGTGCTTTCGGTATGTCCTCTTTTTGTTTAACTCTTGCAGCTCAATCGTTTAGTTCATGCAGCTCAGTCGTTTAACTCATGCAGCTCGTAACGCCGAGCGAAGTGGCTACGGCAGTAAGAATCGAGATTAAAATCTGAATCAATGTCTTCCAGTTTTCCTTCTTCATAGGCAGTCGTTTTAGTGATTAATGATTGATGATTAGTGATTGGTGGTTAATTTTTTTCGAGATGTGATAGGATGAAAGAGTAGCCCCCGAAGGGGCTTGCTCTAGATAGTTACGTCAGTAGAATCACCGTCGCCCTTGTCGCCTCCGCCGGTAGAACCCTGGTCGGTTCCGCCGCCCTGGCTGGTGTTGCCGCCCGAGGTTCCGCCACCTTGGGTGTTGCCGCTGCCACCGCCGTTGGTTCCGTCTCCGTTGCTTCCACCACCTGAGGTTCCGCCTCCATCGGTCTCTTCGCCGCCACGTGCGTCGTAGGCAGTAATCTTGCAGAGCTTCTTCAGCTCGCTGTTACTCCAGTTCTTGGTATTTTTCACCAGCAGATGGATGCCCTCCACGCTTGCCGAAGTAACCTTGTCTCTGCTCACCTCACCACGCGAACTCATGCCGATGGAGAAGAGGCCCAGGTCGCCCAGACGCACGCTCTTGCCGTCGAGGATAAGCTCCTTCAGGCAGTCGAGCATATCCATCATCACGCCGTGCACGGTGCCGCGGCTGTAAGGCGAGTTGTGGGATGAAATGTGATCCACGAACTCCTCGAAGTTCATCTCTCTGTCGGTCACCACGGTGGCATACCAAAGTTCCTTACCAGCGTTCTCACCCGTCTGAGGGGTGCGCTTTACTTTGCGATACTTAATGTTTCCTTGTCCCATAAGCTTTCTAGTGATTAATGATTAATATTTAGTGTTCATGCTCTCATTGTCATCAGGAGCCTTTCTTCTGAATGACGATGCAAAGGTACAACAAAATTCCGATACCTCCAAAAATCACCCTGCAGAGTTATGTTAAACGCCGTTAACATTTTGGCGGAATCGTGTTAATAAATCTAACTCGCTCTAAATTGGACTTTGATTGAAAATCAAGAAGTTGG
>OWJS01000010.1_pt1 | contig 50093 bp, 69 predicted proteins | sample 1732961 | NCBI WGS metagenome assembly OWJS01 (sample SAMN05065774, study PRJEB22554) | human gut metagenome | biome: ENVO:2100002; feature: ENVO:00000062; material: ENVO:00002003 | host: Homo sapiens | place: USA
ATCTACACGCGTAAGATCGTCGGCAGCGTCAGATGTGTATAAGAGACAGGGTTACTAATAAAAAAGAATTATGGAGTAAGATGGATATACTAGGCCTCGCGCGTACATTATTATATTAAGATTTTATACTTTATGCTTTCTCTATAGCAATATCCAATTACTATTTGAAATACATTTCAAATTCACATTCACATTCACATTTTCAACAGGATCTTAAGACTAAAGTTTCAATAATCTCCCCCTCCTCGCCCCTTTTCCTGCGTCGCCACGTAGCAATTCCTGCGTCGCCACGTAATATTTCCTACGTCGGGACGCAGGAAACGGCAGCTCTATCGAAGGGGATTTCATGCCTCACATCACAACTGCCGGGACAAGCCGATTCAAATGCCGGGACAACTATTGCATTTCGCCCAAAAATGTTGTATCTTTGCATCGTCAATGAAAATCATTGATGGGGCTCTCTGCCGGCAGGATACCGCGGAACTGCATGGAGGGGGATGCCCGATACAGAAACTGGATTATTCACTAAAAAGAAAGGAATGAAGAAAATGAAAAAGGAAACTTGGAAATCAATTCTGCAGATCATCGTCACTGTACTCACTGCACTCTGTACTTCACTCGGAGTTACGAGCTGCATGTAGTACATGTAGAAACTAAATTATTCACTAAAAAAACTGTTTGAATTATGGGTATCAAAGTAAAAGCTATCGAGCGCAACGTCGCTTTTGAGAAGGGTAAGCAGAAGTGGGCATACGTTATGCAGGCAGACCTCTACGGTCAGCTTACCCAGAGTAAGGTTATCGAGGAAGCTGCCGTGCGCAGCGGACTCGCCAAGCAGGTGATCAACGCCGCCTGGGGTGCCATCGGAGCAGTCATCACCGCATGGGCCACCGAGGGTCACTCCGTGGCTGTACCGGGACTCGGCTCCCTCCGATTCGGTCTGAACTCTACCGCCGTGGAGGATGTCAACAAGGTGAGTAGCTCGCTCATCAACCGCCGCTACATCATCTTCGTGCCTAACGCCGACATCAAGGAGGAGCTCGCCAAGACCAGCGTCAACATCACCTGCTACGACCGCAACGGCAAGATCGTGAAGCAGGTTACCTCTGCCGACAAGAACGACACCGGGGAGGATGACAACAAAGATAACACCAACCAGGGAGGAGGTACTTCGCAGGGCGGTGGAACTTCGCAGGAAGGTGGCGGAACCAGCCAGGGCGGTAACACCAGCCAGGGTGGCGGCACTACCGAAGGCGGAGGAGGCGACGACAACGTAAGTCTCTAAAAACAATGTAGAGCTCTAAAATCATCAAGGTGTGCCAGATCACAAGGAAGTGAATCTGGCGCACCTTCTTTTTTTTATCTTTTTCTCCTTAAAAATGGTCTTTTTGGAAAAACCTCATTATTTATTCAAGTTTTTTTCGTAACTTTGCACGCGAAATCAATAGCCTGGAATATCAAACAGGCTAGAATATCAGATAGACTAGAAATATCAGATAGACTAGAATATGAATATGTATTTTAAATAAGATATAAGATATGAAATCTCACATTAAAATGTATCTACTTGTCTGTATCGCCGCCCTGCTCCTTACGGGCTGCGATACCGTATTCGATGTTCACCCTTACGATGTTCGCGTAAAGGGCGAAACCAATCTGAATGCCAAGAACATACAGAAGATAGAGCAGACGGTGAAGAGCAAGGATACCATCCGGTTTGCCGTGATCAGCGACAGTCACCAGTGGCTCGACGACCTCGTGGATGCCGTAAATGATATCAACAGACGCAAGGACAGCATCGACTTCGTGATCCACTGCGGCGACATCTCCGACTTCGGCGCTACCCGCGAAATGAAGTGGACACGAGAAAGAATGCTGAAACTCAAGATGCCTTCGGTAGTGCTGCTGGGCAACCACGACTGTCTGGGCACGGGCAACCAGACCTATGAGGCCATCTACGGCAATCCCGACTTCAGCTTCATCGCCGGAAAGGTAAAGTTCGTTTGCCTCAACACCAATGCCATCGAATATGACTACTCCCGTCCGGTGCCCAACTTCGACTTCATGGAGTCGGAACGCTCTGCCGATTCGCTCGACTTCGACCGCACCGTGGTGTGCATGCATGCACCTCCCTACTCCGAGCAGTTTAACAACAACGTAGCGAAGGTATTCAATTATTACATCCACGAGTTCCCTCGCCTGCTGTTCTGCCTGGACGGTCACGGTCATCATACCAGGACGGAAGACCTTTACAACAACGGCACCCTGTTCTATATGGCAAGCAGCGTACACTTCCGTCAATATTACATTTTCACCATCACACCAAAGGATTATCATGTTGAAGTCATCGATTTTTAAGTTCAGTATATGGGCGCTCCTCCTGCTATCGGCAAGCACAACGGCAAGCGCCAGCGAGGAAGGATTAGGAAAGGAAAATTTAGGAAAGGAGAGTTCAGAAGAAGATTCACTCACCCGATACGACAGGCGCATCCTCCGCTATCGCAAACACTGGGATGTGCTGATGCCTACGCAGAGCGTGATACAGACCTGCGGCAACATGGGTATCATCTCGCTGGGTATCGGATGGGACTACGGCAAGCGAAGCCAGTGGGAGACGCATCTGCTCTTCGGCATCGTTCCGAAATATGATTCGGATGAAGTAAAAATGACAATCACGCTGAAGGAGAACTTCATTCCCTGGCGAAAGGACTGGGGAAAGGGATGGCAGTTTGAACCCCTGGAGTGCACGCTGTACCTGAACACGGTGTTGGGTCACGATTTCTGGACAAAGCAGCCTACCAAGTACGAGAGCGGATATTATCCCTTCTCTACCCGAATCCGCCCGAATCTGGGATTTGGCGAACGGTTTACGTATCAGATTCCGAACAACAGGCGCAAGCGCGTGAAGAGCCTCACGCTCTTCTATGAGTTGAGTACGAATGATATCTATTTCATGCGATTCTACCGCAACGGCAATGCCGGTTTCTGGGATGTCTTCGGACTGTCGTTTGGCGCAAAAATGCAGATACTCTAAGTTTATTTTAAAAGAAAAAAGATGGAAACAGAAGAGATTGTTCATAAGCTGGAGGCGAAGGGCATCAAGCCCACCTCCAACCGCATACTGGTGATGAAGACTCTGGTGAATGAGCAGAATCCGCTGAGTCTGAAGGATTTGGAGCAGAAGATGGTATCGATGGACAAGTCGAGCATCTTCCGTACGCTGACGCTCTTTCTGGAGCATGATGCCGTTCATGCCTTCGAGGATGGAAGGGGGATATTGAACTACGAAGTGTGTGAGGAGGAAGGAGAGTGTGATCATCATGATGGTCATATTCATTTCTACTGCGAATCATGCCACCGTTCGTTCTGCATGGAGGATATCCATATTCCGAGCTTCGAATTGCCGGAAGGATTCTATCCCCACTCCGTCTCCTTCGTCATCAAGGGAGAATGTCCTGAGTGCAGGAAGAGGCATCGCTGAAAGCAATGCCTATTCAAAAAGAAGAGGCTTCGCTGAAAGCAATGCCTATTGTTTTTACAACAAAAAAAGCTCCGAAGAAAGATGAACTTCTTCGGAGCTTTTTTGTACACCCTTAGGGATTCGAACCCTAGACCCACTGATTAAGAGTCAGTTGCTCTACCAACTGAGCTAAGGGTGCAGCAAGCTTAGCATTTGAGTTATTTCTCAAAAGCGGTTGCAAAGGTACTGCTTTTTTCTGACACCACCAAATTTTTCGGCAACTTTTTTCTTTTTCATGCGCATTTTTCTGATTTTCCATACATTTTCAAGAGAAAAAGTGTATCTTTGCAGCCACTTATACATTATTATATATGTAGAGCATCAAAGAACATAAGAGAATATAAGAGAAATCTTATCAATTAAGAAATCAAAAACATAAGAGAATATGAACGGAATATACACTATCCTGCTCCTCGTGCTGAGCAACATCTTCATGACGCTCGCATGGTATGGACATCTCAAACTCCAGCAGACGGGCACCAGCAGCAACTGGCCACTCATCGGAGTCATCGCCTTCAGTTGGGCGATCGCCTTCTTCGAATACTGCTGCCAGGTACCAGCCAACCGCATCGGATTCATCGACAACGGCGGTCCATTCAATCTGGTACAGCTCAAAGTGATACAAGAGTGCGTGTCGCTCATCGTCTTCGCCATCATCGCCAACATCCTCTTCCAGGGGCAGGGCCTGCATTGGAATCACTTTGCCGCATTCGTCTGCCTCATCGCTGCCGTGTATTTCGTCTTCATGAAATAACTGAGTCCACTTTAAGAAGAACAATTATAACAAAATAAAAGAATAACCGACAATGGAAAAGAAATTACGTGTTGCTTCCCTCTGCGTGCAGGGAGGCTATGAGCCGAAGAACGGCGAACCGATAGAGCTTCACTTAATGCGATAAGCATTTACACTGAGTATCAATACTTTACGAGATTTAACGAGTAAAATATACAGTAAAAAACGCCCGAAAAACCCCGTAAATATGATAAAAACTGATAGACTTTGCAAGTAATATGCAAGCTAATAGGAGATAGAATTATGAAGGTTTATGTTGAAGACAAAACATATAAGGTGTATTTCTCCATCACTCATAAGTGCAAGAGATTCTATATATACACAGGATTGCAATCGACAGAGAAGTTTGATGGTATGGTATTTCCTCGTTCAGACAAGTCTGCAAAGGCAAAAACTAAGCGACTGGCAGAGCTATATTCAAACGTGGAAGACTATATACTGCTGCACAAGGGTGAGGACGTTCCGATGCTAAAAAGCCATCTGAAAGAGATTATAAAGGGTGGCAAGGTAGCTGAGAAGAATTTCATCGACTATATGCAGATGTGTGCAGATTCCAAGAATCTGAAAGCTGGAACGAAGAGAGTGTATGATGTGACTATCATCAGAATCAGAAACTACGATGCTAAGTGTACATTTGAAACCATCACCAAAGACTGGCTCGATAAGTTTGTGAAGCATGAATATGAAAGAGGACGAATGCCTAACGGAGTTCATATTGATTTGAGAAATATCAAGGCAACATTCAATTGGGCAATCGACAACGAGATAACGACCCTATTTCCATTCCGTAAGTACGTACTTCCACATGAGGAAACTAGAAAGCGTTGTCTTTCTCTAGAACAGATGAGACAGCTGCGTGATGCAGAGTTCCACACTAACCCTCAACGTGAATCAAGGGATTTGTTCATGCTAGGTTTCTATTTGATTGGCATCAATATATCAGACCTTCTCGATTTGAAGCCAACAGACCTTCGTGGCGGCAGAATATGCTACAAGCGCAACAAGACAGGACGATTGTATGATATAAAGGTAGAACCAGAGGCGTTGGAGATTATCAAGCGATACAAAGGCAAGAAATATCTTTTGAAGTATAAGGACAACAGTAAGTTCAATCTCAAACACTTTGAAAGCAATCTGAACACTAGATTAAAGAGACTAGGCAGATTCAGAGAATATAATAAAGAACCGATGTTTCCTTACCTTTCAACCTACTATAATCGCCATACGTGGGCAACACTAGCAAGCGAGATTGATATACCGATGGAAGTTATAGGCAGGGCATTAGGTCATGCGATGTGGGATAATGCGGTAACATCAACCTACATTAAGTATGATACCAAGAAGATTGATGAAGCCAACAGAAAGGTCATTGACTACCTGAATGCTGATTTAGAGTGTAACAAAGACAACAAATAAAACTTAAATGACGTTTTGAGTTTTCTGAAAGGGCAAATAAAAAGGGAGGCTGTTAACCTCCCTTTCTTGCTATTGGTTCGATAGAATAGTTTCTATCTTCTTGCGATAGTCAACAGAGCCGTCAATGAATGCGTGCATAAACAAACTACTATCGTTTATTGGCACGCTGATAGGCTCGTTGATGAAGTCCTTTGTGACTTCCGAGTTATTCACCAATGCAGAAACAAGTCGTTTCTTTTCGTAATTGAAACCTTGTGTAAATCCTGCGGCGAATGGTGTAAGCGAGTGAAAGAATGGCGTTGGTTCTTCACTCAATTCCTGTAATTTCTGTTTTAATGTCTTTTCTGCCATATATTACATTTTACGATTTAAATACTCTTGAAACTGTTCAAACGAACAACTTACAGTAAACTCTTCTCTGTTTACAACGACATGTGTATATCCATCCAAACCACGATAATAATAATCTATTCTGTTTGGGTTAACATAAGTGATACCTAATTCTCTAGTTGTTATCTTTACTATCATCTAGCAACTCCTTTTCTAATTTGTAAATATTGGATTTTGCTGATTCTATATCCCTATCACAATCATCTGTATATCTAATCAGCTCCTTAGATGTGATATGAAATTTGCAATACTCAACAAATGCACGTTCCTTTCTGAATCTTGCCTCGTAAAGTCGAGCACGATAGAAATTTAACGAGTTCTTCCAGTTCAACTCCTTTGCCAAGTCAATAGCTTTCTTTTCATTATCGTTACACTCTTTCGCTAGTTTAAGTGCTTCGCCATACTTTTTAAAGAAAAAGTTAATAAAAAGAAGCGCAATCGCCAAAAGCAAATACAAAATAGCTGGCTCAAAACGCTTGATAAACAGATAGCATACGCCAACCATAGCTACCAGTAACACGCTGACGTTGCCGATAGTAACAAACCCTAATACTTTCTTAATCATTTTCTTCATATTTTTTGTCCATTAATTTGTTAAGACGCATATAGAAATACTCATCAGATTCTCCTCTATTTTTGAATACTAAATGATTTTGCTCCAGGAATCCAAGGATTATATCAATGCTTTTCTTTCCTAGATTTCTAAGATTCTTTAAAGAATTAACATCAAGCTTTCTTAGTAAATCGCCAACCGTATATACTTCACTATATCTAAATATGTTCATAATACGTACAGGAAAACCGAAATTGCCGATATTCTCAGATAAAATCTTTGGAGGAATAGCAATATCACTAGTAGGTTTATCGCCCTTCTCACGTCTGTAGGAATCAAAATCCATCTGCATATCCTTGATTTTTTTGTTCAGTCTTTCAACCTCAGATACTAAATGTTTGTTGGTAGAGATATGCTCGATAATCGTAATTTCGTTACGTGATAACTTATCGCAAGTCTTTTCTACTATCTGACGAATCCTAGTTGGTGTCAGGTCATACTCATCGGCAAGGTCTTCAAAAGTCTTACCTTTGATAATCCCTTTTAGTATTTGGGATTCACGATAACTAATATGAGGCGCAATATCTAGATAAGAAATGGCATCTATCGCCACAAATAACATACCTATTGCATTAGCTGATAATTTCCCCTTTGCTGTAGCAGCGTTTCTCATTTCGGCAAGTTCTATATTAATAGCATTCTTGCGCTCTTTGAGTTCTTTGAGCTTATCATCTATCATCTTTTCGTTGACTGCAAGCATTTTGTACTTCTGAGCGTACTTCTCAATATCCTCGCTATTCACATACACGATACTATGGTCTTTATAACTACCAATCAGACCCTGCTCTATGTAGTTACTAATAGTCTGCCGAGATACTCCCAGTATCTCGGCAGCTTTACTTCTTGTGATTCTAGCCATATAATTACTTAATTAAAACATCAAACAAACCTGCCTTGTAAAGCAAGAAAGTAAAACATGCCCAAAACATCAGACGATACCAGAAGTTAACCTTTACATAAAGACTGTGCGCCATCATTGAACACCCTAAATCAAAAGCAATCAAAACTAAAATAACAACTAATTCAAACATATATCAATTTCTTAAAATGTGAACACTAACAGCCTTGTTTACTGCATTAGGCTGCGACTGATTAAAACTCTTGATAAAGTTACGTTCCATTTCTTCAGGAAACATAGCTTTTTTCGGTTTCGGCATTGATAACGTGCCTACTACTTTGTACCCCCCCATAAGGGTGATTACACACTTTCGAGTGATTGTTTCTTCTCCAAACATATTATTCTGTTTTATTTGTGTATATTACTTAACTTTCAGAACAGATGGCAAATATTTCTCTACATACTTCTTTCTCAAATATTCTATTACATGGTCGTATGAGCGAAGAAAACCATCATTAATAAGCATTGCAACTTGTCTCTCCATATTAAACAATTCGTATTGTTTTTCTTCTTCTCCTTGCTTATTTCTCATTTCATGTTCGTGCTTTCCGAACACAACATAATTTATCGCTTTTGCTACTTTACACATAGCTACTGGCATAAACTTCTTACTGACAATTTTACCAATAGATGTACCAAGCTCTTTGTACGCATCACCTGCATCATTTCTATATTTCAACATTTGGTCGTACACAAACTTTATAACTTGAACCTCAAATCGTGGATTAAGCCACATTGCAAATTTAACAAAGAGAATAGGGTGCATCCAAGTACCTCCACCTCTATCAGACCTTGCTTTCGATTTTACATACACAGAATTTTGGGTATGTAGATTTTCTTCCTCCATCAAAGCATTGATGAACTCCTTGATTCCTTTGTTATTGAAGAAATCATCAAGGTCTTTCTTTACATACCCAACTTTTTGTGTATCATCATTATGCTCAACAAACTCATTCCATTGTTTGAGCAAGTTTGTAGCATTGAACATACTATCTTTTGTTCTTTGCTCGACCAAAAAATTACCCATTGGTCTCTTCATTACTTGATTTGTAATCATCTTCCCTATATTTAATGATTTATAATTAATATTGTTCCTTATAAAAAGGTTATATGAAACAGGCAATAGACCTCTGAGAGAGTGGTTCTCCCCCTTCCCCCATCATTCATTGAAACGATGAGAGCTTGGTAGGAATATTCCACTCGAAGTTACATGAACCCAGTATAATGAGCCCCTTCGGTCGGATCGGTTGCCAAATCGTACAGCACCTAATCTAAGCAGCTTTCTGGGTACGCCCAGCCCTGCCCGCCTTCTGCCTTCAGTTCCTGCGGTGTCACCATGCGCCTCTTGTGACGTGGGTTTTAAGTCTGTGTAGCCGAGTGTATTTAGCCGACAAGCCACCAAGACTACTTGCTTACTCTCGAAAAAGAATAGGGAAAGTGAAAACCCTATCCTTTGTTCGTGTTGCGCTCCGAACTCTGGATAGGGTTTCGTATAGGGAAGTGAATAATCACTCAAATATACTTATATGTCCGCTGTTTAGTGCGCAACTACTAACAAGCACTGCAAAAGTACATAAATTCCTGCGAACCACCAAATTAGCTGATTTCTCATTAACTCGCTTTATTGTGGATAAATATGGATAACCTATATTTAATATGCTTTACGGGGATTTACGACTTTAACCTTTCTAAGTTTAATTAACACAAAAAATGCCCTGCACCACAAAAAAAATGATGATGCAGGGCGATATGATAGGTATAAAAGAAATGCGAAAGTAAAGCCCCACCATTGAGCACCAACGGCAGGGCTGAGATAGATATATGAGTTCCAAGATGATAAATTCATTGCAATGATAGGTAAAATATCTGAGAACTCAAAGAGATAGTGAAAATTTCTTCTGTAAGCGGTTAAAATAGTTCGTTGGTATGATTTATCGGTGTGATAGTTTAAACGTCTTGTATGCTACATAAAACAAATCCTCGCCTACCATAATAGATAAGCGAGGAAATGTAACTTTGATATTGCTATGATTGAACTTCGTAAGGCACGGCTCTATACAAATCTGACTGAAGGAGGTTAGCCATAAGTGTAGCGATAACACCCTGTATATTGTCGAATGATGTCGTGAAATCCGATTCCATCTTATCATTCTTGTCACGTGCGCCTACTTCGTATGCACGTTCATATTCCTCATAGAACTCGTTGTAAACCTGCTGTAACTTTACCAGTGTATTTGCCAACTTAGGGCAGGTGACGTTCTTCATAGCACGTTCCTGTTCTTCTTTCTTCTCAAATTCTTGCTGAATCTGCTTAATATCCTTATCCATAATGTAATCTCCTATTAATTTAAATTGAGTGATGTCTGGCTGTTCAAGCCAACAATGGTGAGCAATTCCATAAATGTAGCATCATACCAACGTATCTGTGTCTGCTGCTGAAATTTAGGGTCTTGCTGATTCTGTCCGTACTTATCAAAGGCTGGAGTGATAACATACCAGCTATGCACCTTTCCTCGCTTTCCTGGGCGAGTGGCGTGCTTCACTACTCCTTTGAGTTCAAGCATACGATTGAATGCTTGTGCTGATATACCAACGTTGTGTGACTTCAATAAGTCGGTGGCAGCGTGGGTAATCGGCTTTTCCGTTCCTGCGTTTACAGACTGAGGAAGAGCATCATCCAAGCCTACCATCTTACCAATCTTCTGAGCGATGCCCAATTTGCTTGCGTCATTCAGGTTGAGGAACTTTGCGCTCCAATCGGCAAAGGCTAACTTAGCTTGAATCTGTTCCTGCAAAGATGGCTGCTGCTGAACTTGCGCAACTGCGTGATGGAACACTCTACGATAAACCTCGAACACTGGGCGAACCTTGCGAGCAACAAAATACTCCAAACAAGCGGAAGTAAGGTAGTAATCTGTACCACCTCCTGCAAACTTGCCATCGTTTGACCGCTTGCCATCTCGGGCAATCGGTAAAAAGTCCACATTTTCAATGAAGTTTGCTTTCAATGCTCTAACAGCTTTGCTTCTTTCAGAGTAAACCAACTGCCAAACATCATCAAGGTTTACAGAAAACACTTTGTCTTGTTGGTCTAATGCCAACACGCCACGGAAGTAACGCTCAATATCTGATGGGTTACTGTCCTTTGTTAAAATCAAATTTTCGTTCATTTCGATATATTTTTGAACGTTAAACAAATGTTGGGTTGATACACGAAAATGGTGTACCGCTACCCTTTGTTCAATGCCTATATCGGAAAGCACGCACACACCATTACGATATGTGCAAGGGGCGATACACCTATATCTTTGATATGGATATATCAGTCTCGTAAGATTAAGAGCATAAAAAATGCTCCACCGAATTGACGGAAGAGCTTCCTATTTCTCTCCCGATATATTTATTGAACGCTGCAAAGATACGAAAAATATTCCAATCTTGCGTGTGCTAAGTAAACCTTTAACCAAACTTTAACATTTGGCAGTTATTAATTCTTCGATTAATTTGTTTTTTACACCATATTCTACAAAATAGGCTGACCCAAACGAATGAGCCAGCCAACTTTTTACTTGCCCTTGAAGAGGCAATAAGCCCCATAAAACATGAGCAAAATCATAAGTTTTAAAAACATGATGTTATATATGTTGGTGAATAATTACCAACTAAATATCTGGGCTTGCCTTTGTGGTATTACCCTTTCTCTCGTATTTAGATTTATATGAAACGAATAGTTTGCCGCTTACTTCATCAAATATCATAGCAGCCTTGCCTGCCCACATTCTGTTATGTGTGTTTATAAGTGGTATATCCATTCTTGAGTCACTTCCGTTTGGGTCTATCTGTTTAAACTGACGGACTAAATCGTTATATATATCAGACTTCTCTTCTTTGGTTCTGTTTGGAAAGTAAAAAGCTACTTCGGTTATAGAATCATTTGATTGGTCATATTTTACGTGCATTTCAGTACCTTTGTACCCTGCGTATGTAACTTTAAATCGCTTATCGCCAGCAACACTTTCGTAAGGCTTGTAGCCTTTCTTTGTTGCAAGCTGATAGCAATATCTCTTGCAAGTCGTGGTAATATCAATACCAAAAACTTTTTGTGCATTTGCTTGCACGACAACGGCAATCATAATTGCCATAAACATTAAAACCTTTTTCATAACTTGAAAATGTATTTAATAATTAGTAATATTATAACTACCACCAAGGAGAATAACAAATGCTCTTAGGTGGTCTTTGGATGTCGATACATATTACTCAGGCAGATAGTTGTAATTCTCTTCAAGATAAGCCTCCAACTCGTCTATTTGCTCTTGTGTTGGCTCACCCAAGTTATCCTCGGTCTCTGAATCATCAAAGTACTCATACCAACCTGCACCATTCTCAGCGTTGTGGATGATATAGTCTGCAATGCTGCTGTACCAACCATTCATAATGGCATCTTCGTTGTCGTGAACGATACTGCCAATGTAGTTGTCGATATTCTTCTTCATACTTTTGCTTTATCCGTGATAGCGAGGGCTTAATTGTCAAACTTCGTTTTCTTTTGCCATTTTGAGAAATTCATTTCTCTTATATCGTTTAATGTTGCCATTAAGGTAAGCGAAATATATCATCCCGTATTTATCTACTCCGCTTTCGTAAACATCGCTATTATCACGCATATTATCGTACATCGTAATAGCCATCTTGTTACGAAATATATCACTACCTTTTGCATTTATCTTCATATTTCTGACTTGACCGTGATGTCGAGGGCTGAATATTTATATTATTTCCAAGAAGATAACGCAATATGCGTCATTATATTGTGTGTATGGCAGAAATTTTAATCTTTATTTCTGCCCATGGCGCAATCGAACAATGTGCCGATTAGCCAAATTGCTATTAAGAATGCCATAACTTTTTCCGTTTTATGAGTAAATACCAATCTTATGAAACTCCAACGTTGTGTGGTTATAAGGGTAACTACAATCCTCGAACATAACCCAATAACCCTGCTTGTCTAAAAATATCTGACCTATCGAGCTTATAAAGTCTTTTTGCTCGCCTGCCAATCTATTGTATATTACCTTAGTCAAGTTTTTATAAGGTTGATGTTGTTCGTCTATGATACGGAAAGAATATATATTCTTATCTCTTCCAGTAATCGTCAGTGTGGTTATTAAACCTTCAATCGTTCCGACTCTCTTGTACGTATCATCCTTGCACACCAAAGACTCGCCATTATCAAACAATCGTCTTGCAAGGAATGTTGTTGTATTGTTACAAATAATCTCCGACATAATTATTCCTCCTCTGTATTATTGTTGTTGTTATTCAGTTCCTTGTAATACTGCTGAATCTCCTCATCAGTCATACCCTTTTCTCGCATTACACGATAGTTGGCAGAACCACGTCTGAAATAAACCTGACTGCCATAGACTGAGCGTAGATTGTAATACGCACTTCTTACCAGTTCTTTGGTTAATACCTTGCCCGTGGACGAATAAACGCCCATCTGCTGCAACATCATAGCTGCATCCGCAAAGTTAGGTGTAGTCAATTCAGTGAAGTCATTGGTACACTTCTTAACCACATTCCATATAGCCTTGTTGCAAGGTTTCTCAGCAGCCTCTTTCTTGCGCTTTTCCGATGCCGCCTTCTGTGCATTTGATAAATCGCATTTTCTAGGTCTGCCCAACTTCTTTACGACCTTACCTGACTTTGAGATAAACTCTCCGTCTTGTGCCAACTTCTGCTTGCGTACTTCCAATGCGCTCTGTGTTCGCTCCTGTATGAGTTCACGCTCCATCTGTGCCGAGAATGAGAAAGCGAACAACAACATTTCGTCAATCGCTTTCAGATGGCTGCAATCAAGGTCAATGCCCATCTGCACAATTACCAAGCGCACGCCACGTGGTTTCAGTTCGTCATTCACAAACTTGTTGATGTCGCTCATTGAACGACCGATACGGCTGACCTCTGACACAATAAGTATATCACCCTTATCAAGCATCGGCAGCACTACCTTACCAAGGTTTCTATCCTTATAAGATACCTTACCAGATACACCTTCCTCCTTCACTTCGTGAGTAGCTTTCAGATTGTGACAGTTCAACCATTCGTTGATTGTTCTTTCCTGCTGCTCCAATGTCTGCTTTTCAGTAGAGACACGACTGTATATTATTACTTTCTGCTTTTGCTCATCATCATCGGTCATGTTTGCCTTTGCGTTGCAGCTTTTGTCGGAACGGCAAAGGTAGTGACCTTCTGCCATCATGCAGTAAGGGCAGTCCTTACAGCCGATGTTCACGATGTCGTATTTTACAGATGCGCCACCTGCATTCATGATTTCTGTTGTCTTCATTTCTCCTATCTCCTATACTATCTCTTATTACTTAAAACGTTACTTTCTGTTATTTATTATCCATGAATAGAATGATACATGAAAATCGCTACTTTTACGCTCTTGGTCATTCTCAATCACTCCAAACATATAAGTATCAATTACGTAATCTACATCATTGTTCTTGTCATGTTCAATTCTCTTCACCCATTCCTCAACAATATCAGGACACCAAGCATCGCCAAGGAATCTAACCAACAATTTGTTGTCTGTTTCTTGACGTACCAATACTGGCTCGTTGCCGACAAATCCAACCATTTCTGTATTGTCTTTGTTCCAAGCGTACTGACCATCATTGAACAAATCTTTTACTAAATCATCAAGACAAAGGTCTTTGTCGTTGATAGGGCAATGAGCTGCATTCTTAATATCCATAGTCTTATCACTTTAATTCTTGTTCTACAATATCGAAATTATCCCACGTCTCACCCTCGTTGTCTGAGATGTGATAGAATGAGTCTGAAACGCTGATTTGGAAATCGTCACAATCCAATGCTTGTTTATAGCTTTCCAATGTGTTCAGACCTTTATCTTCCATCGCTTTTCTAGCCTTGTCTATGTTTGAGAATACTTCTGCATCAACCTCAACTGCCTCACCCAGTCCATGCTGGTGTGAATTGATAACTACATATACTTTCATTGCTTAACCCTCTACTTTAATAATTCCACGTCTTACCAAAGCTTTCACGAACTCCTCTAGAGTTAACTCCGACTTGTCATTGGCATATGCGCTATTGTATCTCCAATCGACTTTGAGCGGCTTATCCAAATCATATCTCCAAATTTTGTCCGTGTCACGATAATCTCCTACCAAAGCTATCTCTATCATCTGTCTGCCGTGAGTGATGTGTATTTTGGATTTATCATTGCAATTATCAAGCTCGCAGTCGTAGTTCTCTAAGAAACTCAGTTTTTCAAGTGTCTCATCATGCCACTTTTCAACCTTTTTGTCTTCCACGCTCTTTTCGATAGCCATCTTCTTTGATTCTGCTATCATTAACTTTTCCAATTCGTTCATAGCTTAACCCTTTCTACTATTTTGAAGTGATTATTCTTATAAAATCTAACAATACATCTAAGTTTGATTTGGTTAGATAGAAATATTCAAATGTACCTAAACCCCATATACTTTCAGATGTATATTCTGCATGCAAATCCATATAACAAGGTGATACATGAGGAAACTTAAAGCAAGGAACATTCAGATGCTCGCAAAACTCTATTTCCTCTGTAATAACATACCCACGTAAAAATGCTATAGTACTCAGTTCATTTTTCTCGTCATCAACATAAGTTGTTCCTATATTGAAGCTAGACAAATTGCACCTACCTATATTCTGCTTAATATATTCCAGTGCCTCTTTTTTTGTTATTGTCTTTTTCATATTGATTAATGTTTAAAATTTGTTTCGATAAACATTATTTGATGAATATCCAAGATGATTGTATCTCCAAGAAATGAGTCGTTTATTATAAGTAGCTCATTCGTTCCGTCTATTCTATACTTGCAATTATTGAAGTCAATATGAAAACGGCTATTATGGATAGTAATGTAAATAACCTTACTTTCTGTTTTGGCTACCTTAATAGCCTTTCTTAATTGATTTACGTTCATTTTATGATGTATTATAAAAGTTTGTATATGTTATTAATTCACTCATTCTTTTGCTCCGTGGAGGTGGCAAAGGTAGTGTATGTACTACTTTGCCAACACAACATAAGCAATCGCCTACAGCTTTAGGAAATGGCTTGTTTGCTGCAATATCCAACCGCATATTGTTCGGTGGAATATCCAAACATACAGGAACACCGATAGAGATAGCCACAACCTTTGCGGTTGAAGCCGTTTCTTTGCGCTCTGAGACGTTTTCATTTGCAGGTGGTGTAATTGTCCGCTCGGTGCATTTCTCGCTCGCCTGATGCTCATTTGGTACGCTATCCAATGGTTCTTTGTACTGCCCTTTGCAGATTTCCTTCAATATCGGGTCATTATTGATAATGGAGTAGTATCTGCTTTCCGTGATGCTCATAGAATGATACCTAGCTGCAAACTGCTTTCTATCCTCTATCCAAGTTGGCTTGTTAGGTATATCCATACACTCAACAACAAATTCATCGGTTTCTTTCAGATACTTAATCACGTTCCATCTTCTCGGTTTTCCGTCTTCACCAAGAATGTAGCAAACGTTTTCAAGATAAAATTTAACCTGCGCATTTATTGTATTTTGCAATGAGCCATTCTCATCAGGTACGGCTGCAATTTCTTCTTTGCTTGATACCAATGATTTCTTTTGCTGCTCCTTGAATAGCTTTTCCAATTTTACACCATCCTTAAAAAAGAAAGCGCATCCACGATAGGAATTACTTTTTGTTCGCTTATCATCGGGCATGAACTCTTTGCAGAATCCCGACAAAGTGAACAGTTCACCACAAAATGATACCTTATTGTCTTCTGCTGCAATAACCTCTGTGCCATCAACAAATGTAAGTTTATCGCCTACATTTACACCGATAGCCGCAAAGCTAAACTTATTGCTAGGCTTATCCAATGATACTACCTTTGCAGATTTATTTGTTTGCTCTGTTTTTTCCTCTGTAGCGCACTCTTTTTCCTCAGTTGTAACATTATCCACCTTTGCAGGGATAACGTCTTCTGAAGGCTCATTTGTAGGCATATCAAAAGATTCTGCAAAGCCACAATAATCGTATGCACCAATGTAGCCATCAGATAGTTTGAATCCGTCATACTCATCATCAATAAGCATCGGCATCATCATACCAACTTCCAAACTACCTACATATACCAAAGCTTCATTAGCATATCTTCCAAGTACAAAATTGAAGTTTTCAAATCTCAGCAGACTATCAATCTTTAATCCAATCGCAAAATTCTTGTTTGGTACTTTTTCACACTCGCAAGAAATCTCAATACCATCATGATTATCATACATTCCGTTAATTGTGAATGTAATACGATTACCATTTTCTTTATGCTTGATTATTACTAAACCGATAGAATTAAAACCTTTGTTTTTCTTCAACCATTTAGAAATGCCCTTCCAAGTCTTTTCGTTGATGGTGCAAAGATTATCAGGACTAATCTTAGGTAATACAGAAGAGAAATTTACGTATCTGTTTGCCTCAGTCTTAGAGTAATATCCACAGCATTCAGATACCCAATATGTATTACCGTTTGGTTCACGTACCAACTTGCAAGTAAGTGTACTACCAGACTTTGCCAATGAGCACATTTTTTTGAAGTCTTTTCCGTTTACCAAAGGCAAATTGTAATCGTATGTAAAATGTTCCGTGCTTACCACATCCAAGCCCTTAATCATCATCGTGTGACCATCGCTAGCGGCTGCCCTGCCGTTTCTAATATCCAAGCATATATTTCTCATAACAGGGCGCAAATCATCATTCGCACAATGCAAAGATAGCTTAGAGTAGTATTTGTTGATAAGTACTTTCACGGTGCAAAGTACTTCATTATTATCTTTCTGCTTGATAAACATTCTCTTCTTGCTACCAATACTAGCTAACTTTTCAAACTTAGCTACCAAAGCAAAAATTTGTACTACACAGAATGAGCAAACGAAAGATAGCACATTCACGCTCGCCATCGGTGCAATAAAACAATCTTTCTCTACTTGCTTATTGCACTCATTCTTATATGATTTCTTTTCAGTCTTCAAATAGCCATCTTTAAATGCGCTATCCTTCATCTTTGCCAAATCTGATGCGGTGTAATTGCCTTCTTTTACATTTACACCCTCATTAAAAACCTTATCGGCTATCTCATACAACTTGTTTAAGATAGCCAAATTCATTTCTTTGTCACTCATATTTTTACAGATTTAATTCATTTCTAAACTCGATGGCACTTAAAAAACCATCCATCCAAGTTACAATTTGTGCTCGTTCAATTTCGGCAACATATACGCCCTGTATTATTCCATATCTATCTTTATGTTGTATATCTATAGAATAATTATAGGTATTTCGTTTGCCCTCACCAATATGGATGTAATACCCAAGTTTCTGTAACTTATTACGGAACACATCCAATAACTCTTTATCTAATTTTTCTTTGTCGCTCATTTTAATTGACGTATCTAAATTCATTTTTGCCCAAACAAAACAAAGTATATCCACCTTTGTAAAACTGGATTAATTCGCCCTGCTGTGACGTGTAATCATCCACCCAATAAGTATTACCCCAACTTTCAACACATTTGTATTGACCGATAGGTCTACTTATTTTTACTTGAATCTTTCTCATATATCCAATTGTTTAAAAGTTACACATTTAACGGCTCTAAGATTGATATACAATCATTCCCGATTTGATGATGTTGCTTGTACAATACCAATGTATCAATAACTCGCTTATCATCTACAATATTCTTTCCAGAGTGGAGGGTATTATCTGTAATACTCTCGCCAACTTCAAAAAGACTACCTACTGCAATATGGTTATTAATGCAGGCTATTTGATTCTGTGGCATATTTGCCAAAGTTACAATATACTTTTTCATTTTCGTTTCTCCTATCTTTATTTGTGCCGTGCCAAATCTCGCTTTTGGAGGTAGTCTCTAACTACTCACGGCTATAGTAACTTTTAAGCAATATCAAACTCTTTCATACATTCATTAAAACCAAATTCTTTTTGTGCTGCCATCTTTACAGCCACATAAGCCATTTGCCTTCCTGTAAGGTTGCAAAGTACATAAGAGGTTGCAATCTCTTTAAAATACTCTTCATATTGTTTTCCGTCATAATTAGGTACTTCCAATACGTTTCAGTTCATTTGTGTAGTTATTATATTTATTCATAACTTTCTAAATTTAGCCGTTTATTTACTCTATATAGCCTTATCTTTTCCCACTTGATAAAGTGTACCAAAGGGAAAAGATAAGGGCACACACACTATTATTTAACACTCAAATTTAGCGATAGTACTAGTTATCTCGCTAACTACCTGAATAAGACTATCCAAATATAAGGTATCATACACCAAAGTGCTTTTGAAGGTAAAATGCAACTCAAATTCATTCAACTCTTCGTGCCAAACATCGAAATGCACTAAACCTTTGTCACACTCGCAAAAGATATTATCATAATCGTGTACACCTTTATAGGTAATTTCTTCGCTAACTACATTTGCAGTAATACCCAAAGCACGGAGTATTAATGCTAACTTTTTTAATTCTTTCATATTGCTAATTATTTAATGTTACTTTGTGGTGCAAACGGAATCGAACCGTAAACAGATACCGACTATCTTTGCACCTATCCAATATGTTTTATGATATTGTCTTTTTGCCATAATAACGCAAATTAAGCATTTCCTTTTGGCTAGTAAGTTTGCAGCCACACAATTTATTATTTGTGCTGTAGTCTGCACCAAGCGCACGCAAACGGCTGCTAGTTGTAGCCGTATTAAAACCACCATCGGAAAAATACACCTTGCCACGTACTTTTGCATATATATATGTATCATACAAGCGTACAAATACATTTGCACCCTTAACAATTACTTCTGTATTACTTTCTCTGTAGTTAACTTTATTATTTATAGCGTTAACCATTCTTTGCTCTATCTTTCTCATTTTATTTGCGTTTTAAAAGGTTATTTACTCTTTTACGTATCTGTTCCAATTGCGCCCTACAATAATGCCTAATACGTATGATATAAGGGCAAAAATAAAAGGTATTGTTATATCCATATCCAATTAGTTTAAAAGAAAATCGAAGTACTTTGCAGCACGCAATTCATATTCATTTGCCCACATTTGACCGTAAGGCATACCAAGTAAATCTATAAATTTACGTGCTTTTGCCTTAAATACAATGTAATCGGCAAACATGGCTCTAGCCTCCTTTGTTATTTTGTGAAAATTTGGCTTTTCGTCTTCTTGTTGTGCCGTGGCTGCTAAAACTGATACACGATTTGCAATATCGCTCAATTTGTTGGTATAGAAGTCTATCAAAATGTTTATTCTTATCTTTTTCATATCTTATATTATTTGTACCTTTGCACCCACAAATAAGCGAGTACAAAGGTTATTTTTAGTTACTTGTTTACTATCTCATTAATTTTGTTTGCTGTATCAACCAAAGAATAAGATTGACCGACAAAACCGCCTCCGTACCAATTGGCACGATAAACAGAAAAGCCCAAATCATTTGCACGCTTTTTGGCAATTGCATACAATTGGCTTTGGCTTAAATTGTCGTTTCTCATTTCTTCGTCAGTAGTAAAAGCGAGAAAATGAACTACATAACGGGGATTCCCGTTTATATCATTATTCACACGACAAAAGCCAATACCATTAACCACCTTATAGCTATTTCTATAGCTTTCAATCTCTTTATTTGTCATATATAGCCCTCCAATTAGTTTTAATTACTTCTTTTCTCCTAATTCTCTTTTTGCCAATTCGTTTGTAGTTGTCCATTCAACGTAATCCCAACTTGTGCCGAAATGGTCAACGCAAAGGATATACTTATCCAAAAGGTCTGAATAAGTGAAAAGCAATCCGAATGTTTGCTCCAGGTACTCCACATCGTCATCGGTGCAATTTGTAATAAACCACTGATAAATATCTCTTTGTGTGCCGTCTTCTTCATCGAACAGCTCAAAGCGCATATTATCATAAACAGAAGGGTCTATCTCTGTAATATTGTTGCAGAGGATAAGCGCATTATTACACCAATTTACAGCTACAGAATAATTTGTTTTATAAGTCTTCATACCTAAAATATTTAAAAGTTACTAATTAATTTTGCTAATTCGGAAAAAACTAATAACTTTGCAACCGCTTAGAAGTAATCCAAGTTATTAGTTTTTCTTTTAACTTGATTCGCCCACTATCTTTTTAAGGTAGTGGGTTTTTGTTTAAATATGCTTTTCTGCTACTCTATCCCAATACTCATTTATTGAAGTATCAAGAGTAGAAACATAATGCCCAAGTGGGCAATACTCATCAATCTCAATAATGCCGCATACGTGCATAGCATCTACTAATTTCTTATAAGATGCAGAGCCGATAACGTGGATAGCTAACATATTAAAGTTAACCATAAAATCTTTGTTTAACTTTGTGGATAGCTTATTATATACCTTTGTTATATATTCGATAGCCTTCGCCTCCTTTTCCTCCTTTGCTTTTTGTTCCTTTGCAGTCTTGATTCTTGCAAAGTTCATTTTTGCCCACAACTTGCAAAACTCATCTTTATCAACATCTGCAAACATATACATATTATTGACAATCTCAAACTCAGAAGATGATACCTCCATTCCTACACGCTCAACAAATTCATTGTACATCATATTGCTTTAAATTTTAAGTTACTAATTTGTGGCTATCAATTAACCCGCCTAATTGCCAACGGCTGAGGTTTTCGCCTACAATAACCGTACTTATTTATGTATTATTGACTTTCATTTATCATTCAGTTCATTTCGTTACTCTAACTTTTCACTACTCACCTTAGAATGTTTCAGTGCTTTATAAATAAGTACAAATGTAGCTACCTTCCGTATAATAGCCTATCCGTTTTCCTTCTTTCATTTACTTGGTACTACTAGTTTAAGTTACTAGCAACTCCGATACGTTTATTCTCATTCGGTTTTTTGAGATATACAATTTATAGCTTTTTGTTTATCCTCGCTTACTTTGCACGCTTGCATTTTAGCGAGTGCCATGGGCTGCGTACACAAAGGACAAGTCACTTTGCCGTCATTTCTCCCCTCCACCTTTGGCAGCGTCGTAGCATCGCAGGTGGCTAGCTGCAATATAGATATAACAGGATTTCTCTGCTTAGAAGTAATCTCGTTGTTTCTTGATTGCGATGCAAAGGTACGGCTTTTTTCTGTATTTGCAAAATTTTTAGGCAAAAAATTACGTTTTTTCTCGCTTTTTTCTTGAAAATAACTGTATTTTCTTAAATCATTACATAAAATGCAATCTCTACTTTGCAAAATGATAGGTTAAATCGGGGTTATTGTATGCTTTTATCTGTTTTCCCTATCTTTGCACCTTTGCACCCTCATAAAATCATATTTGCATCCGTTTTTATATATGTATTGTGTGCGTGTACCTTATATATAGGGAAAAACGCCTAAAACGCTTTTATTTGATGTTTGCAGCCGTTTTTCTTTATGATAGATAGAAAGTACTTACTTTGTCGTTTGAGTCTGTTTGCAGCCGCTTTCTTGCTGATAATGTAGTTAGTACTATCTTTCTGTTTTGATACGCTTGCAGCATGTTTAATCCCTGGTTTTATATGCAAGTTTTTGTATATTTATGCAGTATTAAAATGTATATTTATGCAATATGTTATGGTAGATAGAAAACTTTGTGGGATTTTCGGGTTTTCTTGCATGTTTGCAAAAACGTCCTATCTTATTACTTTTCGCTTTTTCGTTCGCTTCATGTTTGGAGAAAACAGCAGAAAACGAAAACAGAAACGGAAAAAGCCGCATTTTTGCCGTTTTTGCCCGAAAACGTCCCTTTTTGTCGCAAATAAAACGCTGATTTTTAGTGATTTATAGGTATATAGGGCAAATCACACCCCACCCCCCGTTTTTGGCACTCGCAGGGTGGGTCAGCTCTCGTCCGAATTTTTTTATTTTTTATTTTTTATTTTTTTGTAAAATACTATGATTTTAATAATTCGGCTTTTCTACCGAATTTTGAGCATTTTCTAGAACATCATATCTACTTTTGATTTTACATAAGTTTTCGAGATATTCATTTTCGCTTATTTTCGTGCGTTATGGAGCGTTTTATGTAGCTTTGCGGTATAGTTTATCGCCATCGTATTTTGAACGTCTTAGAATACAATTTTCGAGTTATTTGCGTCTATTTTTGTTTTTGCGGAAAAGTAAGGTTATTCTCTGATTTAAGGTTCGTTTTTGCTATATACTGATTGCAGTTTTGTGTGATATTGATATGGGGTTGATGCGAAGCCTTCTTCTTGGGGGATGAGTATATAGTTTACTATATACAGGGGGTTGACATCCCCCATTACGGCTGCGCGCGAGGGTACAATTACTTATTTACGTGTTATTATTATATGGGAAATAGTTCAAATGTTAAATTTTCAATATGAAAAATCTGATTTATGCGGATAACATATATTTAATTGGGGATATGGGGAAAATGGTACAAATTTGCAATTTGTTAAACTATGTAAAGTTCATTTTTGGCTTGATTTTTTGGCGTATATTTGCAGCATAAATGTTTGATTTACGAATTACCGACTTTGGAATATGGCAGAAAAGAAATTCTACATACAGCGTTACTTGAAGTCCGAGCAGGGTGCTTGGAAGGCAGACGGATTGCGTAAGAGTCTGGAGGATGATTTTGGCGGCGGTTCTGTCCGCTACAAGTCATTGGAAGGATTGAACTCCAAGGGTAAGCAGAAGGGTGTATATACCGAGAGCTATCCTGAGAATGACGCGTTGAGAGTGTTCGTTGACCCGAATGCTAGGCATGAGAGCACCAACGCTACGTTGTCAGTCTGCGTGTTCGGGTATGATGTTGACGGAACAACCGAGCTTTCCGTTACTGAGCAGATAAAAGCTGCCGAGAAAGCATGGGATAGTCTGTATGCTTACTTGGAGGGTTCGCTTATCCTGTGGTATGACGATTACAGACAGAAGAAAGCGTTGTTTTTGGTGCAGGATGCTACAGAGCCATCAACGGATAACATCAAGAACATTCCGTATCTGCTTTGTTCGGTTAAGTTGGTAAACGTCTTCGGTCAGTCGTTTGATGGTGACAGTACCACGATTGAAGATTGGTTGAAGAATGGCGGAAAATAGAAACGACAGCATCCGCAAGGCGGTAGGACGTGTCTTTTAGATACAAGTCTGGGCAAACAGAAGGTTCGAGTTCCTTCTACGGTCGGTGGATGCTTTTAAACAGTTGAGAATGTATGCGAATAAAGGAAGAATCACTTGACAGGGCGTTGGAAGCGGCATCGTTGCAGACGAAGGGATTGCCGAAACGCTACACGGATGGCAAAGCCCCATTCTGGATAATGGCTGTTGTGCTTGTTCAGAAGCGCAATTTGGAGGAATGCTACTGTATTTATCAGCAGAATGCGGACAAATACATGAAGCTTTTGCAAGACTTCGGTACACCGAGTCCTATCATGTCTATCAAGAGCATTCATCCTTACATGTATCTTGATGAGGCTCAGTTTTTGCCGAGCGGATGCATCGAAGCAAAGAAGAACTTTCTGAAAAACGAGCTTGGTGAAGACCCTATGGCTTATGAGGTCGATGAAATGACGGAATCGGACGTTAATCACGCGTTATTGGAGATTGCCATTGCCAAACAGATGAGAGCTGATGAGGAAAACAAGAAAATCAACGTACTCAATGAAGGAAGCGATTTGGACGGAACGAGATTTGAGGACATTGAACGTCAGAAGTTCGAGTTTGAGTTGGCAGAAATGAAGAAAGATGGATGCTCCAAGAAAGAAATTAAAGAGTTCATTGACGAGTATAATGCCAGTCATAAGCAGAAAGTTGACGATGAACCATACATTTCAGAGGAAGACCGCATTCATCAGGAAATGGAATCAAAGGACGTTGAGAAAACTCCCGAATGCAGTATTGAAGGTGAGTTTGATGCACCTGAGATAGACTACGATAAGCTTCATGAGGAATCAGAGGCGTTCAAGAAAGAACAGTTGAAGGTTGCCAAGCGCAAGTGGAAGCGTGCCTATGATGCCGATTCAGAGAAGCGTGAAGGAAGAGAGTTCGAGAACGAATTTGGCGAAGATGAGGAATGTGAGACGTTGCAGTTGCCGAATAAAGAAGCCGTTCCTGTAAAGCGAAAGCCAGGCAGACCTAAGAAATCGTCATTGGATTACACTGCTAGCAAGCGCGACACGACAAAGAAACGTGGTCGCAAACCATCATCAATTAAAAAATAACAGATTATGACTAAATCAGAGCTTCTGAATAACGTGTTCTTTGAGAATGCAAAAGGTGATTTACCTATCATATATATAACATCGGATGATGATGTGGTAAAGGTCGGCGGCATTATCAATGCACCTATGGTTGGCAGAATTTATTTTAGTGAGGTTAAGAAAACCATCACGAAGGATGAATTGCTTGCCAACAAAGAGTTCATTTGCGCAAGTGATGATTCTGAAATTTTTATTGATTTCGGTGGTTACAGACGCGAGACGCTTGATTGCTATATCGCGATTGATGATAGTTGCATTAATATCATTGAGCTATGAGGAATAACCATCACAATCCTAATAAAGTACCGCCGTTCAAACCAGACCCCGAACATTGGACTAAAAAAGTTCATTCATGGAAGGCGAAGGTCGCATACGAGACTGAGGATGATGCTTGGGAGTTTCTGAATCAGAATCCGAGGTTGAAGGCACTTGGTTGGCATCCTTACTTGTGCAAGGTTTGCTCAAAGTGGCATATTGGTAGGTTACATAATTAATGATTATGAAAAAAGAAGATAGACTTAAAATATATCGCAAATACGATGGGCATTGTGCTTATTGCGGCAAGAGCATTGAGTATAAGGATATGCAGGTTGACCATCTCGTCCCGAAGAATCGAGGGTGTTACTCGTGTTGGAGCGACAAGGATGGCAAGTTCGTTGTTTCCCATGGCGATGACAGTATGGAGAACTATATGCCATCTTGCAGGTCTTGCAATCTTCGTAAGCGTGATATGAGTTTGGAACAATTTCGCTCAGAGATTACAAGACAAGCGAAAGGCCTGCTTAATGGCAAAGCTTCTTTTCAGGTAAAGATGTCGCTAGCTTATGGTTTAATTGAAGAGCACTTTAATAGACCTATTGAGTTCTATTTCGAGAAATTTAAATAGTTGAGAATATGAAGAAGTTTAAGAAGTCGATAGAGATTAGCACAGAGAATATTTCAGATGTTCTTCAAGTGCCTATTGTTACTAGTGTATACAAGACCAAGTTATATAAATATCCGCTTACAGAAGGTCGTAGTAATCCTTATGATGCTTTATCAGTGATGTATATTCATATTGAAGGTATTAAAAGCGATTTATGTATTGATCAAGGAGACGTTCTTGCTCTAGACATTTGTGATACTTGGTATACCTTTTCAAAAGCAGGGTGGGAGAAACATAAAAACGATGAGGTATGAAGAAGAAAGGATATTACGAATACGAAAACGGAATCTACCCTTTGAAACTTTGGGCACACATCGGTAAAGACTTGAAAGAGCTGATAGATTCATGTTTTGACAAGTGCAAGGCTCCCGATATTGATTACGGCGGCGTTACGTATTCCGATGCTGTCAGAAAGAGCGACAGAAGGCGCGGCGTTCTTGTATCGTTTCCGTGTCAGAAGGTTATGTCGATGAACTATTGCTGCCACGAAGCCTCTCACGTCTGCGATGCCATCGAGGAATATACTGACTTGGAACACGGCGGCGAGCCTTCTGCCTACTTGATGGGTTGGATTGCTTCTTGCATCAACAATGCTCGTTTGGGTATTGGAGATTTTATTGAGATTGAGAATGATGAAACTAATTAGCAAAGAAGAAGTGAAGAAAAACCATAAGGACATTCTTGGTTTGGATTTGTTGTTTGCGGAGAATTTTCCTCCATATAGTAGATTTTTGGAAAAATGTTTAAATACTTAAAATACATCATGTACGTCGGCATCTGTGGCTACGTGCATACAAAAGGAGAATAGCGTATGAAGCCGATTATATTAATTGACCTTCCTTTGGGAATGGGCATTGATAGAGAAATTACAGAGCCTTATGGCTATGATTTATTCTACGGAGATGAAAATATCGAAGCCCAGTGGAAGAAACTGGAAGAACTTCGGGAAACTGGTGGTGTTATTGTTGTTCAACCAAGCCATACTAGTGCGGTTCGCGAGATCCTTAACCCTTATATTGGTGAGGATGGATTTATCAAGGAATGTGGTTTACGAAAGGTTCACACAGAAGAACATGGTGATTTCTGTATTATCCTTTATCACAATCCATCAGAGGTTATGGCTCTTAGAGCTTTTTATATGATGAATAACAAAAAATAAATAGCTTATGAATTATGAAGATACTAACATAGGAACTGTGTTTATTGCACCTGCGTCATATCTTATCGAAGAACTCGAAGAGCAAGAAAAGGAAATTTTCAAAAACAGAGTCTTTCAATATGATAATCTGGTTTGCGGAATTGTCGACCAGATCGACTCTAAGCGTGGTTATGTTTGGGTGACGTTCAAAGTTCCAGACAACAACTACTTCGATCCAGGAATAACCCTAGCAATAGACTTCAAGGCTAATTGGCGCATGTTTTGTGTCGTTAAAGGTGGAAGGTTCAATCCATATCAGTTCAAAGAGCGTGATATTATAGATATAATTAAAAACGAAGATTATGATTAAGAAAGAAGATATTAAGATAGGATTAGAGTTTGCTCTTCCGTTCAGAGTGAGAGAATACGAAGAAGAGGTGGAAAGATTTCGTCATTATCAAATAATGGGCGAAGACTTCCCTGTATTACCAAGGTACAAAACAGATTTAGAGATTCGTGGTGGATTTAAAATCATTACAACCCCAACCCGTCCTATTTTTAAGGTTATAGATAGTCCAATTGGGTGTTTTATTCCTTCCATTGACAATTCTTGTTGTTTATTTGTAAAAGTAACTTGTGACGAGATTAAAAACGAGGTCTTCATGCTTTCAGTTAAAGATATTATGAAACGTGGCGAAATTTTGAATAAAGAAAATCTTGAACCAAAGATACACGAGTGTTCATCTGCTGAAGATGCTAAAACATTCAAGTCTATCACCGACAAGATGATCGATACCTATAAGTGTAAAAATCACGATTACGGGAATGCTTTTTCCGAAATGTATGACGAGCTTGGTATCAACTACGGCTACGGAAAGATACGAGAGGAAGTGAATCGTATCAAGACGTTGAAGGATAATGAAGCGCAAGTTGCTAATGAACCATTGGAAGATGCTCTTCTTGACTGCGCTAACTATTGTATCTTGACATTGATGGAATATCAAAAACGTAAGGAACATGGCACAGACTAAATACACTTGCAAGGATTGCGTATTGTTGAATGACGAAGATTCTGAGTTCCCATATTGCTTGGGCAAAGACTTATATACAGACGCAAATCCTGACGATGATGCTTGCGGAGACATTATTCCGCTAGTATATACTTGCAAGGATTGTTTCTTCTTCAAGGATGGGGTTTGTAATAACCCTAATGAGATTAGGGTTACTTCTGAGGAGAATCCATCTTGCATAGGTTTCGAGTATAAGGAAATAAAAGTTGAACTTTAAAATATTGTTATCATGGCATTACCATTTGGAAAGACTATCAAGACAAGACACTTCACCGTGCTGAAGTTCAGTAAGAGCTTGTCTAAGAAAGAAGTTGCTTCACTCAGAGAGGATATTCCTGCTGAGATCAAGAAGCATTTACAGAGAGGCTCGCTGCCTTTCATCAAGATTGCGAACATTGCCGGCACATGGGGAATTGAGTACTCTATCGGTACATCAATGTATGCTGCACTCGATGAGTGTATTCCTGTTGCTGTAGGAGACCATTATGAGTTTTCCAAGGACGATGGAAACATCATCGAGGCATTTGCCCAGCTTATGTATGCGGATACATCGTTGCCTGGCGATGCAGAATACACGGCAGGTAAGTTGAAGCTTCGTGACGAATACCTTGCCCGTGAGTCTGCGAGACTGAACGCTGCTGCTGACAAGGGCAAGACTGAAGAGCAGCTTCGCAAGGAAAGTGATGAGGCAGTACAGGAAGTCATCGACCGAGACAAGCACGCCGAGACTATTCTTGAGATGGCAGAACAGATTAAGAAGGAAGGAGGCAAGAATGAGCGATAAATTGCTTGAGGTCGTTCAAGACCATACTTCCCTAGTACAGGCACTCCAGTTTATTTCGGAGGCCGCAGAGACGAAGAAACTGCCATCATACGGCGTTCTTCCTACGTTTAATGACGATATGCTTGAAGATCAGGTGCGAATTGCGCTTGAACTCATCACCGGAGAGAAGTATCCCTGATTGAGTTTATATTTTTCTTCTACTTTCATAATATAAAAGTGAGGGGTGGCATCTGTGAAGACACCACCCCTCGTAACCAATTAAACAGAATTACGAACAGCAGAACGAATCTGTGAACGTATATCTGCCTGCAAAGGTACTTGGTTTTGCAGAAATTCTAGTAAAACAAAGTTACTTTAACACGAATTTAACTATTTCCTCTTCTTTTGGAATGTCGCCTGGCCATTTTTGAAGATAATGCAGTCCTCACAGCATCGAGGCATAGACAGAGGGATGAAATAATGAATCACATTATTTTCCGTATCAATCTCGTCCTGCTTAATCTTAGAATAGTCTGCTATCATGGCTGTCGTCTTTTGCCACTCTGGAGAGCCGAATTTCTGCTTTCGCTGAGCTATAACGAGGTTTCTCAGAATCTCTTCCTTCGAGGTAGCCTTAATAAGTTCCTCCTGGGTGAGTTCGTCGCTATTCTCGTTCTTCGCTTTCTTGCCCTGCACCTCTGCGATTCTCTTCTGAACGGACTCCTGGGCTTCGAGCTTGTTCATCTCGTTTTCGAGGAAAGATTTCTCCCACACACCTATTCCTTCTCCCTGAAATGCGATGGCCCAGCTGTCACGGACGGACATGCCAGAACCGCGGAGACTGGCGTAGATGTAATAGCGAGGGTCTTTCATCTTGAGAGCCTTCGCCTTCTTGTATGTATCGACGGATAACGTGTATCCTTTTGTTTCTTCAATCATAGTCTTATTTCTTTTTATTATCCTTAAATGCAAATAAAGTGTAACAACAACACGAAACGTGGAACGGTGGATATGGGTCTTTGAAAGAATGGATGCCGGCATCGGCTTCGCTTTGACAGATATCACAAGGATAGCTGCTTCCTCTCTTGACATAGAATCCGATAGCCTTATGCTCCTGCCCATACTCCTGCTCTGTCTGTCCCCACGCTAAAGCTATCACCTGTGAAGCGTTTCTTACGATGTTCTGATAGGCGTTCTTGTAGTAGCCTTTTCCGTAAGAAGGAACATCGATGTTGATATCCTTTCTCTTCGCTTTGGTGATGACTGATGTGTGATATGGGTCCTTGTAGCCGGTTCGGATGGAAGATAGGAGCTGCTGGTCTGAATATCCCATAAGAGTACCCGCCTTGATCATCCTTACAATATCTTCCGCAAAGTTTCCGAGATAGACAGCGTTTCTTTCAGATGTCGTCTTTCCGTAGATGTCGCTGACGAGAAACGATTCGATGTTCTCGCTGTCAATCCCGAGAATCTTGCATGAAGCCTTGGAATAAGCAGAGATGTAGCTGTTGATGCTCTCCTCTGCCTCAGCAGTAACATTCTTGGCATAAGAGAGCAGGGCTGACTCGTTTGTGAGCCTGCCCGCACCTCTGTATCGCTTACTTGCGGCAATTATTTTCTGTGTCGATTTCCAGAGGATATCAGCAACATGGTCCTCGCAGTTTCGGATTGCCTGTAAGCGCTTCCTGCTGTAATCGACAGAACGTTTTAACTCATCCATAGGCTTACTTCTTTACGGTCTTCCAGTTGTTACGGCCCGGCCAGTTGCCGTTCTCATCCCAGTCTGTACCGCTTTTGTTCGGCCTGCCAGCGCCACGACCAGTACGTACGTTTCCGCTGCCTCCATTCTGAATCCTCGCCGTTGCCTTCTGTTCCTCGATAGCATTCTCGGTCTCGTTATCCGCACGTTGCATATCCATAAGGAGGTCTTGCTGGTCTTCTTCCTTCTTCTCTCGCATAATGCGGTCGTATTCGTCGTTGACTGGGAAGTCTGGGCAACGCTCAGATGCAGTCTGCTTTGAGAGGAAGTTGTTTTGAACAGCTGTCGCTAAGTTTGTGATTATTTCAGATTTATTCTGATGCACATAGATTTCCACCCAAGCGTGAATAGGAAGACCGGTCATAGTGGCCATGCAGTTTTCTTCAACTCCGATACCATACTTTGAGATACGAACAAGTTGATCCAGGAACGGATGCATCTTCTTGGCATCGTTCTCAGCAACCTCGATGGCAGGAGAATAGAGCAGCTTGATAGCAACGCCCGGAAGGTCACCCGACTTCAGCTCCGGTGGCTTTACTGTGAACGAAAGCTCATAGATGAGGTCATACGACTTATTGAGCTGTGTCGCAAATGCATCGGAAGCGTCTGTTCCGTTAATGAAGTCAGCATCACCATTCGTATCGGTAATCTGAATCATCTTAGCCGATCCGTTTGTATCTCCAACAACGGTAATGTCGTCACCATCGCCCTTCAACTTCATTATAGGGAAGGCGTAAGCCTTGTTGTTCTCGCAGAGATAAGAGAAAGCTTCCTCGTAGTCCTCGATGTTCTTCTGTACAACAGACCAGCATGGGCCGTCATCGTTTCTTACGTATGCAACAGGGATAAATGGGAAGCCGTGAGCTTTCTCTTCAACGCAAGTGTAGTCGTCGATTCCGAATATCTTGGCAATTCTCTTGATAGTCTCCTTGACCTTGCCTTCGTTAACTTGCTTCTTGAAGCGGTAGAATGTCTTGTCATCCCACACCTCTACCCATTCAATCTTTTCATTACCTTCCTCGTCGAAGTCGTAATACTTGCGAGCAAACACAACGAGTTCACCAGTAAGAGGGTCGAACTGAGGATACAATGTGTCTCCTCTATCGAAAGCCAATGTGCGAGTACCGAATTTCTTGTTTTTATCGAAGAATCCGACTACAACAGCTTCAGCAACCTTCATGTACGAACTTACAGCCTCGTAGTGGCGAATCTCCATATCGTGCATATACCATCCCTTTTTGAACTTGGCAAGAAGATTGATATACTCTTCCTGTTTCTTCATCTCTGGATCACCAGCAAGCTCAAACTGAATATCGTTACCTGTCATGTGGAGAACGTGCTTCGTATGAATAACCTGCTGGAAAGCAAATGCCGTTCTTTGAATCTCCTGGACATACCATTTCCCGTCTTCCGGGTTCTTTCTCCAGATGTCAGGGTAGAGATTCTTGTCGAAGATTTTGTGGGACGTAGGATAGAACTCACGAAGGAAGTCCTTCTGAGTCTTAATCACTCTGTACAATGTATCTTGCGGCATCTGAGGGTCTTCATTATCGGACACCTCGTTCCTGCAATAGCCATCGTGGGTCATGTACCCCTTTGGCGTGAGTTCAAAGAAAGGCTTCTTTACCAGAATCTTTCTGAAATTTGTTACCTTGATAGCATCCATAATCCTTTTACCTTTTTATTTTTCTTTTTTGTTAAACTGAATATCATTACGTAGAACCAAGATTCAAAGAAGTCAGGCGAGTGCCCGACATATTTCTTGGCAATCTTCTTAGGTAATAGCTTGAATCCCCTATCATCGCTATTCTCGTCACGTCTGAGCATCTTACGCTCCTTCTGAAGAATCTGTCTGAGAGGAACCTTGTCGAATCCGTTTCCGGAATACTTTCTTTCAAGCAGGGCTGAGTCGATGGAAATCTGCTTCTCTTTTATCATCTTATAGAACAGGAATGCACACTGGGATTTCAAGTCCTTGTAAAGGTATTTGATTCCTTCCTCTTCCTGATGGCTCTGAGCGATAGGTGCTGCCTGGTTGTTGAATGGGACAGCATCCTTGAAAAATCCCTTGAAGTACTGACCGATACCCTGCATATCGTAAGTGAAGTTACATTCCTCAACGCCCCACTCTCTCAGCTTGGCCTCAACTACAGAAACGAGCGTCTTAGGGTCTAGCCTCAGAACAACCAAGTCTTTACAATGCCATCCTTCCCAAAGCCACATTACGAAGTTATCGCCTCCGGTGAATGCGATATCGGCAGAGGCTCTGCGCTTTCCGTCTCCTGTCTGTTCTGCATTGTCGTAGATTTCCTCAAGGTCTTCCATCTTGATCATGTCGTCGCCGGCAGCTTTCCAGTTCCAGTTGGCTTCCAGGTCTCGCATACGCTGTTCCTCGTCCTGCTGGGCAAGGTTGGCGAGATATGACGCATCTGTAGAGATAAGCTTGATGTTCTCAGATACATCTGCACGGATGAATGTCGCCGACTTGATGAACATTTCGAGCTTTGTGTAGCCAAGCTCCTCGTAGCTGTCCTTCCAAAGGCTATCGATAATGCCCTTGCACTGCTCGTACACCTCTTCTCTCGTGTTACCCCAGTAGATTGAGTCCGGAGTATCACCATCCATGAAGCAGTATCGTATAACTCCGTCCCGTTCCGGTATGATGTAGCCGTTCTCGTCAACCCACCAGTCGATGAACTTTCTCACCCAAGATTCCGGGTCCGGGTTACAGGTAATCCAGAAGCGGTTTCGGATATGTGCTGCGTTTCGGTTGTTGGTCAAGAGGTACTTGAACTTCTTGTATGGGCACTGAGTACCCTCATCGATGCAGACATAGGCATACTGGCGACCCTGGAATCGTGTCTTGAAGTCCTGATATGCTCCAGCATAGTACGAGAATTTAAGCCATCCTCCGTTATTGAAGTTCCAAGTCATATCATTTTGAGACTTATTGTAAGTTCCAAATTGGGAGAACAATTTATAAGAGTCTGTCACCAAGGACTGCAAGTCATCTTTTTCGTTACGAAGAATTGTTGCATGAAAATCTGGATTTTTAATATCCTTCAGAACTTCCATTAGGGATGAGAACGATTTAGAGCCGCCTCGCGAGCCGCCAACTATCTTAATATCAGCGTCTATAGACAGCATACGTTCCTGACCGCCACGCTGAGCTATAATCTTCAGCTTGTCGGGATGCTTCTTGTCGGTATCTCTTAATGATTGGATATACTCTTGAGTGTAAATAGGCTCTCCGTTATCCAATTTTAATCCTGAAAACACATCTTTCTGCATAAAAATTCATTTTAATACTGCAAATATACAATTTTTTCTTTAATAATTGCATATTTATTCGTATATTTGCAAACAAAAGGTATATTTATACGTTTTCGAGGTGGAGGGACCACTTTCGGGATAACATTTTAAATCAACAAACAACATGACAAGAGAGGAACTCTTAGCATTAGTGAACAAGGAGGTTGACACCACCAAGTTCAAAGAACTTAGCCAAAAGACCATCAATGAGGAACTTGATGATGTTTTGGAAGATTTCGGTGATGACGAGGAAGCAAATTCCAAGTTGGTTACCAAGTTAGCAAACCGTCTGAAGCGTATCAACGGCAACTTGCACAAGAATATCTCTGACGAGGTAAAGAAGAGTAAGGAGGAAGCTGAACGCAAGAAGAAGGAAGAGGAAGAGGAGCGCAAGCGTAAGGAGGCTGACAAGGATGACGATCCTGACGACAAATACAACGAGCTTCTCAAAGAAATCAAAGCCCTCAAGGAAGCTAACGCAGAAAGAGACAAGAAGGCTGCAAGGAAGGCAACCATCGAGTCTGTAAAGGCAGGTTTGAAGGATAAGTTCGACAAGGCAAACCTTGAATTGAACGACTTTTTCCTCGATACTGCACTCTCTAAGCTGGAGATATCTGATGATGCAGATGTTGCAGAACTGGTATCGACGGCAGAAAATATCTATACTGCCGACTATAAGCGTGCTAACGGTGGAAATGCTGTACCACGAAAGGGTTCTAGTGCTTCTTCTGGTGAGGAAAAGAAACTCGACGAGCATGAATGGGACGACATTAAGGATATTTGCAAGGACAGAGCTACAAAGGCGACTGTCAAGAAATAATTCAGGATAACATTTAATTAAGGTAAAAAGATTATGCAGTACAGCAATTATTACGACCAGATGAACGCACAGGGTGCGGTATTCAATGGAGCGGTGCTCTTGCAGGCATCGGCTGAGATTGGCGGTCAGAAGCATGTGTACTTCAATCTTAAAGGTGCTGTTAAGGAAGCTTTCAGGTACCCTCCTATCGGTGGTATCATTGCTAATCCGTTCCCTGGCCCTGCTAAGATCTATGCAGGCGACCTCGTTGAGCATAGCCTTGGCTTTGCAGACAACAAGGGTGGCACTATTAAGATTCTGAAGTCTTACGCAGTTGCTAAGGCAACAAGTGCCGCTGACACAGACATCTACATCGTTCGTGACGGCTACCATCACATCCCATTTATTGGCGATAAAATCATGGTAGCCCAGAAGGATTTCAAGACAAAGGGAACTGGTGTTTCTGTCACAGCTGTTGAGGCGACAACCGATGCCACAGCAGGTGATGTTTGGAAACTTACACTGTCTGCCGCTTTGGGTGCATTGACAGTTGGTCAGGTGCTCGTTGAGGCTGCTGCGGTAGGTTCTACACTCCCTGTAGTGACTAATCCAAACTGTTTCGCTCCTCACGACTACGACATGCCGTTCTACACTCTTCCTGGTAGCGATGAGTTCGAGAAGCCTCGCATGATGTTTACGCCATGCTTACTTGGACCGGATGCAATTTTTATCAAGGACAGAATGAGCCCACTTCCACCAGCTGTGGAGGCGATGAATATCAGCCGTTACCCAGAGTTGTTCTACACGAACTACTAATTGTTTAACTATTAGATTGTATTTAGGATATGCCAAAGTTTAATATTGAAAATTCGAGGATGGCGAAGTTCTTCTCTAGTAAGGACAACACCAAATACCTCCAGAAGTTTCTTGACGAAAAGGACATCTTTCACGTAAACTATGGCTGGTGGAAGACCCAGGGACGTATTGCTGCTGACCTGACACCAACCAACAGAAAGGGTGTTGCGACATTCACTGTCGAGGCAAAGAAACTTCGTGCCGCTACATTGGCTAACATGCGTGCTCCTTTGGCTGGTTCTTTCCAGAAGGATAAGGGTGGCTTGCAGGTTTACTCTGCAACAATTCCAGACTTTATCACAGACGGTATCTACCAGAACGCAGAGGAACGTGAGTATTTGATGAACCAGTTCGAAGAGTTCGGTAACGACCGCGATGTCGTTATGGAATGGACAGACCAGGTTCAGGAGTTGATGGACTCCGTTGATACCACAATGAACTTCATGACAGCGAAGCTTGCTTCTACCGGTAAGCTTGACTACACCGGTATCGGTCGTGGTATTCAGGCTCCAATCCACAAGACCAATATGCCTGCCGATAACTTCAAGAAGTGCGGTAAGGTTGCTTGGGCTGATGAGACCTGCGATATTCTGGAGCAGATGCGAGTTCTTGAAGAGAGCTGGCGTAAAACATTCAATCGTAAGGGTCAGCCTCTCGTTTGGCAGATGACCGTCAACACCTTCTTCAATGTGTTCTTGAAGAACAAACAGATTAAGGAATTGTGGATCAACTGGTGTAAAGCTCACTATGTTGCTTACGTTGAGGACTATGGTGTAAATCAGGATATGTTCCTGAAGGCATTCGGAGACATCCAGGGCCTTTCTCCTATCGAACTTGTAGAGGAGGAAGAAACTACTATTCTCTTCGATGGTACACAGAAGACAGAGCAGGCTTGGTCTGACAACATCGTTGTTCTTCGTCCTCGCGGTAACGCTTTCGAGTTCGAGCACAAGGAGATCAAGGATAAGAAGATGTTCGAGAAGTGGGGTAATAAACTTGTTGACAAGGTATTCGCAACAACCAACGACGGTCTTGGTTTGCTTGCCAACACAACAATCGCCAACGGTGATTACCTGGAGTGGCATACAGACTTGATGTTTGCTGCTGTTCCAGCAATGCTCGACTTCCCTTACCGTTGGATTATCGATATTACCCAGAAGGGTTAATTCTTTAACGTAACTAGATTGTATGACTATGGATTCGGAGATGAATATCTACACTGTGAACGACTACCTTATTAATAAGGTGAAGTTCGAGATGCCGATGAAGGCTCTGCTGGGCATCATGCACGACAGGGAGCTTGAAAACGGCATCGACCTCGAAGCCTGCGACAAGGACAAGGTGAGACTTGCCTATGCCGACATGCTGAAATGGTTTGTTCTTGGTCCGAGCAAGGTGAATAACACCTCCGATTCCGATAACGGATGGACTCATTCGGGAGGTGGCTATGACATGTCGGACAACGACAGGAGCGAGATGAAGGCAGAGGCTAACGCTATCTATGCAGAGCTGGAGCCTGATTCGATGCTCAAGAAGAAGTCCACCTTCCGGGTGACCTCCCACGGAGTAAAGAGGGCGAATTATTCTCCTTGGGGAGAACCTCTCCCTCACATTATCAAATAAGGCGTATGGAAAAGGAAAACATCAGAAACCCAAGATACCCTCACATCATCAAGATCGTGAGGAAGGTCGTCGGAAAAGCCGACCCTGATGACCCGTTTGCCGATGATGATGCTCCAGTTGGTGAGGACAAGGAAATCATTCTCTACTATGGCGAAGGCCGCAGCTACACCGATACTACTACAGAGGGAGACAAGAACGTCGACCAGAACAAGAGGAAGGCATCGATTCCGGTCAGATATGACGAATGGGATGCTGACAGATGTCCTCTTGACGGCGACACCATCTACTCCACTGTCGGCAACAACACCGAGGTAGGTATGGTTAAGGACTGCGAGCCGGATAATAACAGGACTGTTGTATATTGGAATTTGACAAGGGTTTAGATTATGGCGAAATACTTTATCGGAAAGCGTCTGTCTCTTGGAGCGCAGTTCGAGCATCAGATTAAGCCAAGGGTCGAAAAGCTGGCGTATGACAAGATGCTTGCGATTATGCAGGAACTTGCTCACAGAACCGTCAACTATTTCAAAGAGAACAGGACGTTCTACAATATCACCGGTAACGCATATACTTCGTTCTATGCAGCAGTGTATTACAAAGGCAAGCTCATTTACATGGTGCGTGCCTCGAAGGGTGAAAAAGCACCAACGCGAGTAACCCTGGCAGAAGGAGAGAGATACAATCTCCCGTTCTACTACGACGGAGGAGAGAACAAAGGCTACACCGGTTCAGTCGGTGGCGGCCACCAGTGGGGTCCTAACCTTCTATACGGACGTGTCGGAAAGGTGAAATCTACCGGGAAAGACTGGGCACTCGTTGCGATATGTCCTGTTGAATATGCAGTATTCGATAAGGAGAACCGCATTTTCGAGACAGTTTACAACACATACGAGTCTCTTCCAGATATGTTCGATGCCTGCGTAGTGTACGCCAATAGTTCAACTTTTAACAAACTGTAAGCTATGGTAGATATCAAGCAGATATATTTCGACTTAGGGAACGCCGTAAAGGGTATATGCGACAAGGTGTACCCCAGGAATCGTCCTAAGGCTGTGGATACCAAAATAGGTAGCTACATCGTCGTAAGTGCTCCGTACACAATCAGGAACAACGAGATGAACTACGATGGCTCCTACAACTACTATACTACCACTATCCAGATAGAGGTGTATGTAAGAGATAAGGCCTCCTCGGCGAATCCGAACGGTTTCAGTCCTTCGGAAATGGATAAGAAAGTCAAGGCTGTCCTCGAAAGATTTCCAATTTCAACAGACAACATCATCGTTACCAGACCGAACGTTGCTATCCAGGCTGACGACGGAGCAGGTTTTTCCGTGACGATCATACAGGGAAGGTTACGTACTAGATAAGTATTCAGGTATAACAATTTAAAATATTTTAGATTATGGCTATGACAACTATTGACAAGATGAAGGACATTTTCAATGGTCCTAAAACTCTGCTCTACTCAAAGGCTATTACCGATTTGAGCAAGGCTACAGTTGACATCACCCCAGAGGTCGAGCTTCCGGTTGCCGTTGACTCGCTGAAGGCGACTATGGATGACCCAACCATCAACCACTACAAGGTTATCGGTCTTGCAGGCGACTGGGCGACTACAGCTGAGCTCGGCGACTTCAATGTAGAGTTCGTTGTTCCTTCAAAGGCAAAGGACTTGCTGACAATTATGTTCGGCGAGGATGCTATCACAGAGCTGACCAAGGTTACTCTGAAGGGTACAGGTGACGCTACCCTCGACGCTACTACCGGCTTTACAGGTATCGCAGTTGAGCCTAAGAAGTTCAAGATCAAGGGCACTATCGTTATCGTTGACGACGAGAAGGAGAACCTCATGGTTATCACCAATATCGCTCTCTACGCTACCTTGCAGTGGGACAACTCAGGTACAGAGCCGGTTGCATTCAAGTTCTCTGGTTCTATCGAGGGTGCAGGTAAGCGCAGTATCGCTTGGCTTACTAAGGGCACAACAACTGGCGACGTGTAAGGCTTCTTTAGGTAATTAGATTCAGGATAACAAACCGTTGGGCGGCAGGCTAGTCAACAGCCGTGCCGCCCTATCTCATTTAATAGCATGCAATCATGGCAGAAGAAAAGAAAATTGAGCAGCCTTCAGTGGACTTGCAGAAGTTACTCGACAGCGTACTGCACGACGAGCCTACCGAGTTCGTGTTCCGTGGAAAGAAGCACAAGCTCGGCTGGCTTCGCAAGGGAACCATGATCAGGTGTTCTCATATCAGGGCTAAGGAGAAGAACGAATGGAAGCGCAACGTCAAGATTTGCGTCTGCATCCTTCTCAACAACATCTGGAAGATTCGATTCCTGTATTGGATCTACTGGCGTTGGCTCTACTACATCAAGGATGTGGATGTGACCGAGGTTCTGAGGGTCCTAGATGTTTCTAAAAAAAAAATTCCATCGAACGCATTCTCACTGGCTACCATATTAGCGACCGGGATGACGGACGTGATGATGACGATGACGAGGAGCGAAGCAAAAGCTATCCAAGCAGAACCAGCTGGGGAGCAGCCTTCTCACTAGCGGAGAAGTTCGGTTTCCTCTTTCAGCGTAAGTACTTCATCGCGGCCTACGACTACTGGTGGGGCTATTCATCGGCGCAGATTGACCTCATGGTTGCAGACCAGCCTCTTGTCGTCTATCCTAAGACCAAGAAGGAAGGCGGTCCGAAGAAGCATACCAAGAAGGAGATGGATGACCTCTACGACAGGTGGATGGAGAAAAAGAAGAACGAGGGAAGCCTCGTTGGCAAGAAGATAAGTCTTGCTGATTACTTAAACAATAAACTCTAATTTTAAAATATTCAGGATATGGCAGGTGGAAATTTAGGTGACTTGTGGTTTGACTTAAACATTAAAGACAGCAATGTTAGGTCAAAACTGAAAGAAATTTCAGAAGCACTTTCGGAGTTGGATCTAAAAACTGAGTCCGGAAGAAAGTCTGCTGAGAAGTTATTTAAGAACTTTAATAGAGAGAATAGCAAAGAAATCGCTGAGGATTTTAAAAATATAGCGGCTCAAATGGGCATTCAGGCTCAGGAAACTGCAAATCTCAGCAAAAGGCTGAAGGAGTTATCGGAACTAAAAGCAGACATTCTTCGTAGAGACAAGGAACAGTCCGAGCACGGTAACTTTGTCGCGATGAAAAATGAAGCACAGGCTGCACTTGATTTAACAAATAGATACAATGAACTTGCCAAGTTAAAAGAAGACATCTTAAGACGCGACAAGGAAATGGAGGCTCAAGGGGCTTTCGTGACGCTTGTTAACGAATCAAAACAGGCGCAGGAGCTTAATGAGCGTTACAGGGAAATGCAGCAACTGAAATCCGCAATTTTGGAACGAGACAGACAGTCAACCGAGCACGGTAACTTTGTCGCGATGAAAAATGAAGCACAGGCTGCACAGGAGTTAGCTGTCAGAGAAAGAGAACTCGCTGAGTTGCGAAATGCTATCGTACGCCGTAATGAAGAAATGATTGCTGCCGAAAATAGGCTAAGAGAAGCGACGGAGCGAACTAACCAGGCTAGAAGAGAAGCAATTTCGGTATCTAGAAAACAGGCAGAATCCCTTGTACGTGATAGAGTTAAGGAACTCGAAGCACAAAGACAACAGATCCAAGGTTTATTTGGAAGTGGAAAGAATGTATTAAGTACGCAAGAGTTAATGCAACTTCAACAGGCATTCTCGCAAATTACGCAAGAGCTTAATACATTGCGCAGTGCGATGAATAATCTTGGTAGTTATTCTATCAAAGATTTATTCTCTATTGGCAGAGGAGCAAGCGAATATACTCCACTGATAAACAGTATGCGAACTGTAATTGATCAAAAACAGGAAGCGATAAACCTTGAGCGAAAACATCAAGAAGAGATAACGAGAACTGCCGCAAAGGCACGAAACGACCTCGCAGCAGCATTCGCCGGAGCAAACGCTGAAGCGAAGAAGATGCAATCCATAGTCGGAGACATCAAGTCTCTCTTCTTGCAGGGAGGTATTGTCTTTGGCGCGCAGCAATTCTTCAATTCAATCGTACAGACCGGCGGCGAGATTGTTCAGCAGCATGTTGCGTTGCGCTCCATCCTTGGTGATGTACAGAAGGCTGACGAGCTGTTCGCTCAGACACAGCAACTTGCGTTGCAGTCTCCATTCAAGTTTGGAGAGCTGAACCGAGATGTAAAACAGCTGGCTGCATTCGGAGTTGAGGCGAATGACTTGTATGATACCACAAAGCGTCTCGCTGATATCGCATCAGGTCTTGGTGTGTCTTTCGAACGACTTGGCTTGGCTTATGGTCAGGTTAAGGCCCGTTCTTGGCTTGACGGTAAGGAGTTGCGCCAGTTTGCTTACGCTGGACTTCCACTCTTACAGAGAATTACGGAGCTTTACAATTCAGAAGGAAAGAACGGAAGGAACAATTATACCCAGGCAGATGTCAAGAAGATGATTACTGCTAGACAAGTAAGCTTTGAGGATGTCCAGAAAGTACTTTGGAAGATGACGGACGAAGGTGGTCAGTTCTACAATATGCAGTTCGTCTTATCAGAGACATTACTTGGTCGCTGGAACAAGCTCATTGATGCCTGGGATATTATGCTAGGAAAGTTCGCAGAAGGCAAGAATATCGTCGGAGGAACTTTCTCGTTCATCATAAATAGAGTAACCGACCTTGTGTTAGCTTTGGACAAGCTGTCTCCTGCCCTTCTTTCATTCGGAGCGGTGTTTGCTGCAAGGAAGCTCGGCGGTATGGCTTATTCTAAGATGGGTATTGGATCACTTGCTAAGAGTTATACTCAGCAGATGAATGCCCAGTTAAAGTCTTATGCCATCGAACAGCAGCAACTTGTTGTGGAAGGAGAGATTACGCAGAAGATTGCCCAGCAAAATGTATTCAAGAAAGCTGCTATTCTGTCGGAAAAGCAATCGCTTGTCGCGAGCTACAATAGGGCTGCACTCGAAGGAAGAATGTCCGTATTGCAGATGCAACGAGCAGTCAAGGAAGGCTTGGTTTCTAAGGAGATAATTAGTCAGCTCGCATTAATGGGACAAATAACCGCCAAACAAGAGCAAATCATCTTGAATGGAGGCAGAATGTCTGCCGTATGGAGCATGACAACTTCAAAGATCGGAGGATTTATCAACGCCATCGGTGGTTGGTGGGGGATCGGCATTACGGCTATCACTTCATTGTTGATGGGGTACAATCAATGGTCAAGTCGAGTAAAGGAAGAAGAAAAGACGTTGATTGATGGAGCTAAGCAGAAATCCAAAAGTTACGGAGATTTTCTGTCTGGATTAGGCCCAAAAGACGCGTCCAACCTTTCTTCGCAAGTTGACTCGATGAAGGAGATTCTGAAAAGTTCAGATGACTACACGGATTCTATCAAGCAGCAGGTTGAAAGCGCAGGAAGCCTGTCAAAACAATACGACATACTCAAAGAAAAAATTGAGGATGCGAAAAAAGCAAATGATGGCTTAGCTGATAAATATGGAGTTATAACGAATAACGCAACTTCAGCAACAGGTCTTGTTAGCGACAACCTATTCGATATGATCGGAGCTGATACTCCACAATGGTTACAGTGGTTGAATGGACTCACGAACGATGATATTGCAAAGAATGTGGAGCAAGCACAAGAATCTCTGTCTAAGTTCCAGGTGATGTTCGACGAGCTCGACTCTAATACAAAGGCAAAAATGGAGGATTTTATCCGGTCTTTGATGGAAAACAACGAAGAGCTAGCAAACCAAATCAAGGGCCTGCCCCTTACTGAGCAGATTAGGATGCTTGCGGCTATTGGCGGAGATGATTGGGAAAAATTTGTCGACAAGTTTGCAAACGGAAGCAAGGAGACAGAAAACTGGTTAAAGGAACTTGCGGAAAGAGCGAAGGATTCTAGCGATGATGTGTCCGAAATAATGTATGACGACGTGCCGAGAGGACTTGAGTCCGTCAGAAAACAGATCGGATTGTCTCAAGATCAATTCCGCACGTGGGCAAAACGAAACCCTGAGATTTTCGCCAGCATGATGGACAAGATGGCTCAGAAAGCAAATATTACAAGCAAAACCATCTTGTATTATTTTCATTCGGCTATCAGCAAGCTCATGGATATGGACTTTTGGCCAGGCGACAGTGGTAACGGAAAGCAGGGAAAGCCTTCGTATAACTCTGGCGTGAACACTCCTTTCTCTGAGATTATAAGGCAAAGACTTCACAAGAACGGAACTTTCACTGGAAACAAAAAGAAAGGTAAGTTTTGGACGAGAGAGGTTGACAATGCGTTAAGGCAAGTACAAGACCAGTCTTTCGAGACCACAGGTGAGAATATTCGTAAGGAGCTCAAAGCTGCGAGAAATGAGCTTGACACGATAGTCAATGGAAAAGTAAGCAAGAATTCTTCTGAGTACAAGAATGCTAAACACAAGTACGATTTGTGGAAAGCTATCGCTGACGCAGGTTACATCTCTGACGATCTTGGAAAGAACAAGGTTACTGGTAACTTTGGGAAAGGCAAAAACAGGAATGGTCGCGAAGAAGACGCAGAACTTAAACGCCTACAGGAACGACTCAGTAGCTTGAAGTCTGCAAGGCAGATGTACCAGAAGTACAAGAGCATAATGTCTGATGAAGAGGCAAAGAAGAAGACTTACAATCTCTTCCCAGAGGTTACCGGTCTTAATCTTGACGACTATCAGAAGGCTGTTCATTCTCTCCTTGAAGGATTCAGCATAAATACCACAGAGAGAAAGAAGTTCCAGACATCCATCTATCGCGAGGTCGCAGAGTGGCTCTTCGATGAGAAGGATAAAAAGGAGTATGAAAAGAAGGCGGCTGATTTCAGCGAGTCTATGAACAAACTGTCTGAGCGATGGGATTTGTATAAGAGTCTTCTTGAAAAAACTGGTAGCAAATTCTTTGCTGAGTCGGCATGGGTTGACGCATTCCAGATGGATGACAAGGTACAATCTCTTATGGACGAGTATTACGCTCACTACCATGAGATATTCAATCTTCAGGATTCTCTCAGCATGACTGACGGAGAAGCTAAGGAAAAGCTTAAGCTACCAAATCAGTACGAAGAGTGGAAAAAGATTACAGAACTCCTCCGTGGTAATTATGTTAAGTCTTTGCAAGATGCCGCCGATATCATCGAGAAGACAGAAGATTACGAGGACAAGATTCTTAAGATTCGACAGGATTACGATAAACTTATCAAGAAGACGAATGATCCTGGTATCAAGGCGAGATATGAGATTCAGAGAGACAAGGAGATTGGTCAGGTTAAACTCGACAAGTTCAAGAACTCTTCTGATTATCTCAATTTCTACGGAGCTATCGTTTCTCTCGGTATGGATAAGGCTCAGGCTATCGGGACTAGAATCAGGCAGAATATCAACGAGGCTCTGCAAAACGGAGCTATCGATGCGAGAGAGTACGCCAAGGAAATCAAGCAGCTTGATGAGCAGTTGTCGAAGCTGACGAGTCCAAAGAAGACTTTCCTCAATGGAGGTCTAAAGGGAATGGCCGAGCAGAAGATTTCTGATGCCAGTGAGCAGATGACAATCGCAGCAAGTAAAATTGCTGAAGGAAAGAAGGTTCGCGAACTTGGCCTCAAAATGGGAGACGAAAACTTCATCAAGCGTGGTGACAGCATGATTGCCAGTGGAAAGGCTATGATGAAGGCTGCTGAGATTCTGTTTAAAGATGGAACAAAGGCGAAAGAATCTCTTGATAAGTTTGCTAACGTAGTAAGCATTATCGACCAGAATGTCCAGGGAATGAGTGAAGCATTCAATGACATCAAAGAGACTGCTTCCCTTCTCGGAGCTGACACTGAGTCTGACGGATGGCAGGACGCTTCTGCGTTCTTCGAGACATTCTCCGGTATGTCAAGTTCACTGTCAAAGGTGGTAACAAGCGCGGAGTCCGGCAATATTGGTGGAATCCTTGCCGGTGTCACCGGCATATTTACTTCACCTATCAAGGCGTTTGCAAAGGCTCATGATGCTAAGCTCGACAGACAGATAAAGCTCGCAGAGAGACAGCTGAATGAATTGAAGAACCTATCTAGCAATATCAGTTCTGTTATCGAAAAGACGCTCGGTGGAATCTATTCTTACGAGAGATCTTCAGATACGACTAAAAAGCTCAACGATGTCAAGAATGACTATAAGGCTTGGGAGGCTTATTCCAAGACTGATATGGGCAAGGCTTTCTTCGGTGGCAAGAACTTGAGTCACTACAGCAAGGAGACCTATGATGCTGTGATGAAGACGGAGACGAATCCTTCCGCATACGCAGACCAGCTCGCCCTACTCCACGCTCAGGAAGACGAGCTAAGGAAGCAGAGGCAAGCCGAGGATGATAAGAAAAAGACGGATAAGGATAAACTCGCCGACTACGACCAGCAAATCAAGGAGATGGAGTTACAGATCAAGACGTTCGCACAGGACTTCCTTAAAGACGTTTACTCTATCGATATGAAGAGCTGGGCAAGCACACTTACTGACACTATCGTGAGTGCATGGGCTAAAGGCGAGGATGCGGTAGATGCCTATAGGGAGAAGGTGAAGGACATGGTTCGCGATGTTACGAAGAATATCGTATCTCAGAAAATCATGGAGAAGGCACTTGAAAAACCTCTCGAATGGCTTACATCCGTTCTTGATGAAAAGGGACAGCTCGACGAGACAGATATGGATAAGTTTGCAAAGCAGCTTTACGAGGTTGGGGAAAAAGTAACTCCTCAGATAACCGGACTCTTTGATGCAATGAAGAATAATGGATTTGATATGAGAGAGAACGGAAGCTCATCTGCCACCAACTCTGTTAAGAGTATCACAGAGGAGACAGCTGATCTCCTAGCCAGTTATGTAAACAGCATACGTCTCGATTTGTCTGTTGTTCGTGAGATGCAGGGGAAATTCTTACCTGAGATGAGTGAGATTGCAAAGTCTCAGTTGACTCAGCTTAACCTGATTGCTCAAAACACCTTGCGCAATGCAGATGCAGCAGAGAGAATCGATAAGACTGTCTCGGAGTTGAACGATAACTTCAACAGAGTTATCAATGGTACGAAATCTTTAAAAATGAAATAATTATGTTTGAAAAAAGAAATTTATCAGACAGAATGAAGAACGAGGCGGTTTCACTGGGTCTTTGCGCTCAGTGGACCGCCGAGTGGCATGACAACTCATCCAAACATGAGATGGTTGATAAGTTTGTTAAGGGTATCGACTTCTGTATCGGAAGAAACTGGCCTTCGACCAAAGATATGAAGAAGTACTTTGGTGATGTTATTCACGATCATGGTGTGTATGTTGACGAGAACGTTGACCTGCAAAATCCGAAGGTTGTCATCCTCAATGGAGAGTGCGTAGCAAATATCAGCTATGACTGGATGGACAGTGGAGAGATATACGTAAGACACAACTCTTCACTTTACCTGAAGGTTAAGGGATTCTCTAGGGTGTTTGTCAATCTGTTAGATGGTGCAGAGCTTCATGTTGAATGCGAAGATGCCGCAAAGTGCTTCGTCTATCAATACGGAGGAACAGTCGTGAAAGCTACCGGACCAGTCAATATCAGGGATAGACACGACTTTAAGTTCAATTAACGCATATTTATGCGCATATTTTTGCATATTTATTCTATTTTTTGTATATTTGCAATTATAAAAAGTTGAATTAAGGTATGAAAGATTATTTCAGGATATACATGCAGAAGGAAGGCGATGGGAATGAGGTGAAAGACTCCATCGCCGACTTCGGTATGTACGTTAGCGAGAGTCCGTTCAAGCCTTGTGATTCTGTCAAGGAGCCTATTAAAAGGGAATGGCACGACGAGCATGGCGACGATGAGTATATTGGCAAGGACGGTCTCTATATGGCAGCATACGAGAACAAGGTCAAGTTCCTGTTCAAGGGTGATGCCTTCGGTGCCAACGAGAAGTGTAAGGCTTTCATCGACTATCTCCGCAAGTCTGGCATGATGAAAATGTACTGCGACTTCAACAAGATTGGAAGGCAGCATGTGAGACTGAAGAGCATTGATCCGGACCTATACAGATATCCGGGCAGCGAGGACTTGCTGGTCCTCTCTATTACTTTCAAGATTAACGACCCTGTTACTGACATCAAGCCAATTATGGATGCACAGGGCAGTATTTCAAATTTAGGATAGCATACAAATGAGCACTTGGAATATTTATCATAAGGATGGCTCGAAGCTGACAGACGTTAACGGAGAGCAGATAACCGTTCATGGATTGGAGTACTCTGATTCCTGGATGGGCGAATGCTTTTTGACTATCAACTTCAAGCATGAAGTGCCTATCAACTTTCAGATAGGAGACTATATTGTCTATCGTGGCGAGCGATTCGAGCTCAACTACGAGCCGGGCAAAGACAAGCAGGCCAGACCCGACACATACGGAGAGGGCTTCGTATATGACAGTGTGAAGTTCAACGCATTGCAGGATGAGCTTGCTAGGGCTGAATTCCTCGATGTGGTATTGAACGACAACGAACTCCACTACACTTCCCTACCGAAATTTCCATTCTTCGTACAGACTTTGGACGATTTGCTCGACAGGATCCAGGCGAACCTCGACGAGCAGATTGGTGCAGATCTTTGGAAGATTTACTCCCGAAACAAGGACCGTTCCGTTCAGCGTGGAGCCCTTGAAAGCGAGTGGTTGTCGATTTATGGTGAGAAAACCGAAGATAACGTCATCGAATCGATGTCTATTACAGTGGACTCACAGACTTGTTGGCAGGCTCTTGCGCTTGTGAACGAGAAGTGGGATGTGAATTTCATAGTCAGAGGAAGAAATATCTATGTCGGTACTACAGGAATTGAGGCAGGGCATATTTTCTCTTATGGTATCGGAAATGGACTCTACGAGATTGTGCAGAACGCAGATTCTGATCAGAGTGTCATTACGAGACTGAGAGCGTATGGTTCGGAGAAGAATCTTCCTTCTCATTACTATGCGGACCTCGGTGTCAAGTACGTGGCGAATATCACGAAAGTGGTTACAGCTAGCACAAATGTCGAGCTTGAACTGGATGTCGACTATATCGAGACATATTTCAAGAATAAGAGAAAGTACGTCGTTTCCGGTCAAACCCAGGAGCAGTCTAATGGATGGGTCCTTCAGGTAACGTTCGATTTTCAGACTACAATTACCGGTTATGTAACACAGTCTGGCAGCTCTGGCAAATGCAGGTTCTACTCCGAGTTAAAGGGAACACAGACTGACACCGGAGATGAGGAATCAAAGGAGAAGCTTGATGCGTTTATTGCGCAGGTCAATGCCGGAAATACAAAGATGTATATCACGTCCGGTCTCAATAAGAAGGTCGTTCCTTCATCCATGAAGGAGTACGCAAAGAATCTTCCGAATAATATGTCCATCAACAGGCTTATGCTGCCTGGATTCCCTCACGTATCGCTGAGTGATTTCTACGACTCTCTTACTGAACAGGAAAAGAAGTATGTGAATCCAACCGGGAAACTGCATAAATTCTCTACTGATCCATATAGACCATACATCGATTCTCTCAATATAGAGGAGATTGGACTCCGTTCGGCATCGCAGTTCTTTGATACTGATGATAAGACGAATGGAGTTATAGAAATATACCCTACCATCGAGGAGATGGAAATCGGTGGTGTGCGTGTGGATGAGATTGATGAGGGAGTTGCTCCTGATGACGACGGAAGGTTTGGCGACAACGAAACAGTAAAGAATGTTGATATATACCTCAACAAGGCTATCGATTTCGACATCAACGACCTTAAGGATGATGACTTCTCCATCTCTATGAAAGATGGTATGTGTGGTGGTCGGACATTCAAGGTGGCATCCTCAGCCAAGGTTGACGGAAGGTGGAGACTTACTATCGAGAGAATCAAGGATGACGCTCTTGAGCTTTGGTTTCCATACAAAGACTACCCTATCAAGAATGGCGACCATTTCGTTCTTACCGGCATCACTCTTCCTGATTCGTATGTGAATGCCGCATCATTGAAGCTCCTTAAGTATGCTATTGCGCTCCTTGACAATAATGACTACACAAGGTATGTCTATCAGCCTAAGGTTGACGAGCTTTTTATGGCGAGACAGCACGATAAGGCGCAGGCAGACGAAACCGGAACTATCAAGAGCCTGCACGATACACTGAAGGCTGGCGACCTGATGAACTTCAATGATACAGACCTCAATATCGAAGGAATTATCTCTATCGACCAGCTCACGATCAAGGAAGAAGATGGCAAGATTCCGACATACGACATAACACTTCGCGAGGACAAGGAGGTTGGAACCATTCAAAAGATTCAGCAGCAGATCTCGTCTCTTCAAAACGGAAATGGCGGAACCGGAGCAGGATTAACAACTACACAGGTTAAGAATCAGGTCGCGACAGAGGGAAGTAAGCACTTCATCTCAAAGATAAACGATGACACCGCTAAAGGTACTATCACTTGGGAGAAGATTCAGAAGCTTTTAAGTGGTTTGCTAGTCGGTAACTTCAATTCCGAGAACGGAGGCTCGTGGACTCCCGATACAGAAGGTCGCTCGCATCTCATCACCGATTACCTGGAGGTGAGAATGAAGGCTATCTTCGAGGAGTTGGTCGTCAAGAAGACATCTACCATTGGTGGTAAGGAGATTATTTCTCCTGCTGGCGGTGTGGTGGCTCATAAGGTAGAAGTTGTTACTGTGACATATAACAATGTGTCACAGAAGGCTTATCGTTGCTATTTCTTAGCAGAGCAGGAAGGCGATG
>OWJS01000011.1_pt1 | contig 48923 bp, 42 predicted proteins | sample 1732961 | NCBI WGS metagenome assembly OWJS01 (sample SAMN05065774, study PRJEB22554) | human gut metagenome | biome: ENVO:2100002; feature: ENVO:00000062; material: ENVO:00002003 | host: Homo sapiens | place: USA
ATCATCTCGTCGGCAAACGGATAGATGAGCAGGAAGGTGAAGACGAAATAAACCAGCATCATCCTGATGGAAGCCCTTACGCCCTGACCGATTCTATCCAGCTTCCTGGCTCCCAGGTTCTGACCGCAATAGGTAGCCATCGCCACTCCGATGTTCTCGAAAACGCAGGTAAAGAGATATTTGATGCGCATAGAGGCAGTAAAAGCAGCTACATAAACCGTTCCCAGAGCGTTGTTCGCACTCTGGAGCATGATGAGGCCGATGGCAGTAATGGAGAACTGCAATCCCATCGGGACACCATTGTTCAGCAGAATGCTTACCTTCTTGTTGTCGAATTTCCTTTCCTCACCCTTCGGAATCAGAATCTGCATCTTCTTTTTGATAAACCAGATACAGAGCAGCACGGAGATTCCCTGCGAGAGCCAGGTGGCAATGCCCGCACCCTCTACGCCCAGTCCCATGCCGAGAATCAGAATGCCATCGAGAATGATGTTGATGACAGAGGCGGTAATGAGGAAATAGAAAGGCTGTTTCGAGTTGCCCAGAGCGCGGATCTGACCGGAGAGCAGATTGTAGGCGATAGTGAAAGGAATCGCCGCAAACTGCAGCATCAGGAAGATGTAGGCATCATCGAACACCTCCTTCGGCGTATTCACCAGGTGCAGAATCTTTCCGCAGAAGATGCAGGAAAGAAAGGTGATGACCACGGCAAACACCACGGCGATGCGGATGCTGTTGCTCACGTAAGCCCGCATCTTGGCGTAATCCTTGGCGCCGAAAGCCTGGGCGATAGGGATGGCAAAACCGGCACAGGAGCCGTTGCAGAAGCCCATGATGAGAAACATGATGGAGCTGGATGCGCCTACTGCCGCAAGTGCTCCCACGCCAATCCATCTTCCCACGATGGCGGCATCGATGATGAGGTACATCTGCTGGAGGATGTAACCTAGAATCAGCGGAATAGCAAATTTGATGATGGCTCGCAAAGGCGAGCCTACCGTCATGTCATTTACTGACTTTGAACTTTGAACTTTGACCATTGAACTTTATGATTAGTTTTTGTTATCCTAAAAATATAAAAGGAGGATGCACTCTTTATTTGAGCGCATCTCCAATCTTCTGTTTGATTTCTGCCATTTTATTGCGGCGTTCGATGGAGAAGGTATCTCCGTGGGCTTCCACGTAATCGAAGAGCATGAAGGCCTTGTTCAGGAGTTCATCTCTTGTGGGCTGCCCCACCATGTCAGCCTCGTGATAGTAGAGTTCGGCAAGCATATCCATCTTGGAGAGTCTTTTCTCCTCATCGGCAATACCTGCCATCGCTTTCATCACATCCTCGATGGTGGCGATGCTGTAGAAGGCATAAGGACCTACGTATTGGTCGTAGAGTTCCTTAATCTTCTCACGTCTCACCTCCACCTCTTTCTTTTCGAGCATTCTTTCGAGTGCCGCCATAAACTCGCGAATCAGTCGCTGTATGTAATCTCGCTGTAGCATATTGTTGTATTTTATCTTTTGTTATCTCTATGATTATCTCTTATAAAGATGGTGCAAAATTACGTAAAAGTTGGGAGATTTTGCAAAACAATGCGTTAAAGTTGGTTATCATGACTCCTCGCCTCTTAATTTTTTTTGGCAGAATAAGCACGATTTTTCGGATGTTTAATCACAGTGTAACGCCGAATGATACATAAATGGGATAATTGCATTTGCTGGAATCATTTTTTTTTGCTACCTTTGTGCTGTGAATTGCGCCTAATCGCATTCTCTCATATTAAAATGTGTACATTGTCTAATGTGGCACCCCAAAGAGCGGAATCAACCCCTCTCCACGTTGGCTTTAACGCCAATGTCTCCCCCGGAAATTCACCAGATGGGGTGTCGGTAAGGTATGCTCATGCCCCTGGTAAGCAATGGTATGTTATGCGTGCCACTTATCATCGTGAAAAGAAAGCATACGATTATCTGGTGAGTAAGAATATCGAGTGTTATCTGCCTTTGCGGCGTGTGGTAAAAATGGTGAACGGGCGGCGCAGGTTTGTGCTTGAACCATTCCTTCCCAATTTCCTTTTTGTCTATACTACTCTTGAAGTAATCAAATCATTTTCTAAGGACTCCAATCTTTTCTTCCTCAATCATTATTACAATCATTTCAAGACAGATGAATTCGGAAAGAATCCTCCACTCACCGTGGATGATGCTTCCATGCAGAATTTCATCAGGGTGACGAGCATCGACAACGAGCACGTGAAACTGGTGAAGTCCGAAAATTGCCATTACAAGAGTGGCGACATGGTGAGAATCATCGAAGGTCAGTTTAAGGGCGTGATGGGCAGAGTGGCAAGAATCTCCGGTCAGCAGCGAGTGGTTGTAGAGGTAAAGAATGTCTGCCTGGTAAGCACCGCCTACATTCCTTCCGCCTTCCTGGAGGTAGTGAAAGAATAAAAAATATTTAAAGTTGATAAGCTTATGTTGGTAATACATCCAAAAGATAGAACTACAGAAGTGCTTGCGATGCTATACGATGGAAAAGGAGCGCAAGTAGTAACCGACTATCCTTCTAGAAACCTCTTGAAGAATCAGATGTATCATCTTTCTAAGCGTGAGTGGATTATGTTGTTGGGCCATGGCTGTGACAGGGGACTCTATTTTCGGGAGAACGATGAGGATAAGGATTTTGACAAGATAATTATCGATAAATCTTTCGACCATCAGCTTCGCCATCATGGCAGCCGATTGATAGGAATATGGTGTTATGCCGTAGAATTCGCCCGTCAGGAGGGACTTCATGGCTTGTTTTCCGGCATGCTGATTTCTGAAAAGGCTGAGGCTAAGGAGTATAGAATCGATGCTACGCAAGAGGAAATCCTGGCATCCAACCGGAAGATGTTTGCTAAACTTCGCAGTTTGCTGGATGATGAAGACGTGATGTGGCATGAGATTCCGGAGCGGATGAGGGAATGGGATGAAGAGCATACCGCCCTGTCGGAGTTTAATTATGGAAATTTTTATTATCTATAGAGTTATTGAAATAAAATATAAGCATTAAACGTTAAGCATTATGGAAGTAAGAATCAAATATACTGAAATTCAAGAGTTTATTCTGAAGAACTTTCAGAAGGAGGTTGGGTTGACCTATGTTGATCCTTCCACGGTTTCTGTTTCGACAAAGATCAAGGTGTTTGCCTTTGTCAAGAACGTGGGTGTTGATTTGAAGGTAGAGAAGCTTGAAGGCTCCATCCTGCATCTTGTTTATAGCGGCAAGTTCGGAATAGAGCTGCTCATTTCCCCAGCCATCAGCTTTTTGAAGAGGTTGGTGCCAGAGAAGACCAATTTAATCTCGCAGGGCACGGGAAACAAAGTATTTGTTAATCTTGCCGAGATAGACCAGTTGAAGGCAGTATTAGATAAGGTAGAGTTGCAGAGCATCAGCTTTGATGAAACCCATGTTATCGTTGAGGCTGGTCTGAAATACTAACAGAGTAATCTGGAATACTAACGGAGCGCTCTGAAGTGCTAATAGATCGATTCTACTTCACACTACACTAAAATGGTGTAATGTGTTGTAATATAGGAGTTTGTGTCCGTGTAGTGTCAGCGTTGACACTACACGGACACTACACGACACTACACTCAATTTATGTAGTAGATAACCTGCGGATTTTTATCTAGGGATGGCACAATATTGCCCTAGGTAGGGCAATAAAATGCCGTCCCTAAGCATAAAACGCTACGTGGTGAGCCGTCTTTCGAATCATAGAATCTGTTGCAAGAAATCGAACAGAACTTCATTTGAATCTGGTGTTAAGCTTACGTAAACTTTAAAAGAGGTACACGTAAACATTATCTAAGCCTCAAACCAATTTGAAATGAAGCTTACTTCATTGGCAAATGAAGCCTATTTCAAAGGCGAATGAAACTACTTTCAATAGCAAATGAAGCTAGCTTCAATCTCAAAAGAAGCCTTTTTGCTTTACTGTATAAGCAAAATCGTGAGGGATACCCCCAAAAACGTGAGGGATGCGTGATGGATAAATCCCCTTTTTGAGGCATCTGTCACGCATGTTATTTCTTTAGAAATCAACATTTTATCCGCTTATTTTTGGGAAATCGTGATGGGTGATAGATACTTTGCAAAAAATAAACACGTATGCTCGGGTATTCCAATAAACTTGCAGCATCGTCATTGTCATCAACTCCGAGTTTCTTGCTGCGTTCTTTGCTATCGGCAAGTTCTTGGTGTAAGGTAACGTCCTTTGTGAAAGAAAAGTTAAAAACGAAAAGTTTTTAGTGAAAAGTTGCTTTAAATCAAAAATAATTGCTATATTTGCAGTTGATTTTATTGATAAATAAAAACCATGATCGCATTGTCTAATGTGACATCCAGAAGAGGTCGTTTTGTACCTCTCAGTGCAGGTCTAATCTCCTGCATCCTCCCCGAAGAGACAGGAAAGGGGTGTCGGTAAGAAATGCGCCTATAGTTAAAGATTTGAATATACATGATTTAATTTTGATGGTTGATCAAAAAGAGGCTTGTTTTCTTCGTTGTTATAAAAGAAAAACAATAAAATGGATTTATCATATATTATAGCACCTTTGTTAGGCGGAGTTATTGGTTACATCACCAACGACATCGCTATACGAATGCTGTTTCGCCCTCATACAGCAAAGTATGTATTTGGCATACATATTCCTTTTACTCCAGGAATCATACCAAAGGAAAAAGGGCGTATAGCTGAAGCCATAGGAGGTGTAATCAGCGAGAACCTGATGAGCAAGGAGGTATTGGAAAAATATCTTCTGTCTGAGAATATGATAGGAAAGGTTCGCTCTGCTGTTGAAGAATTTGTCGCTAAACAACAACAGAACCAAGAAACCGCAGCATGTTTCTTAGGACACTACTTGTCAAAGGAAGAAATAGAAAATATAGTACTTAACATCAATCAAAGTATCACCAAACAGACTTACGGGAAACTTGCAGATTCTGCTGTTGGCGAAAAGGTCGCTCACATAGCTATTGACCATGTTGCTCAAAAACTGACCATTGATGGTGCACAAGAACTTCTATCTGGCATTGGTGGAGCTTTAGGTGGTATTGGTGGCATGGCAGCAGGTTTGTTTGGCGGCAATGTTGTTGTCAAGTTCTTAGGAATGCTTCGGGAACCAGCCGAACATTTCCTTGCCAAGAACATCAATACGATGCTTCGAGATAATAGCGAAGAGATAGTATCGAACATGATTGGTGGCGAAGTCGATAACTTCTTGAACAAGCCTGTTTGCAAGTTGCTTGAAGGACATGAAGAACAGCTTGCTCAAGCAGTAGATACAATAGAATCCATTTATCATAGTATCATAACCGAACATCTACCAAAGATTCTTGACTCTATCAATATCAGTAAGATAGTTCGGGAACGTATAAATGAAATGAATGTAAATGAGACAGAAAAACTCATCTTTCAAGTCATGGACAAGGAACTCAAGGCCATTGTGTGGTTGGGCGCTTTGTTGGGATTGGTGATGGGAAGTATAAACATTCTTATTTGAAGGACATAAACCAGAAATTTTACGATATGGCACTTAATTCACAATTGATAGAACAAATACTCGACAAACGATTGGGTCGTGGTATTTATGAGGGTAAAGGCAGATTGCAGAATATTAATGGCAAAATTGCTGCCTTAAGAAAAGTGAGCGATAAGGTAGAGGCTCTGAATTCGTTGATTGTAGCAATACAGAAGGAATTAAAGGCTGAAAGTGGCAACTATTTCAAGTTTTTAAGTTCAGATTCAGAAGCTTTATCAAAATTTAGTGATGTGTCTTGTGAAGACGCACAGAAAAAGTTGGAGTTCCTGTTGGAGGAGCTTGAGAGATTGAAGAGTCGTTTCAGTAGAAAGGCTTTGCGTATCGCTTTCATTGGAGTCGAGCGTCAGGGCAAGAGCACTTTCTTGAAGACTATAACTGGCTTGGATGACAGAGTGATACCAGCCTACAGTGGAAACAGTTGCACTGGAGCTGTATCAGTTATTCATTATTCTGATGAGCCGTTGAAGGTGGACGTCGAGTATTTCTCTGAACAGGAGTTTCTTGAAACTGTCAATAAAAAACTTGAAAAATATTTTCCTAACAATAAATTTTATATTGGCAAACTTGCGGATGTTAAAAATCTGTCTCTTCCAAACGATTTGGGAGAGAATGCCACTACTACAGAAAATGCCGAATACCAGAAGTTTAAGGCTTCATACATAGAACATTATGATGAATATTGTGATTTGGTAGGAATAGGTTTAAGGTCTTATTATGATGAGGCGATTATTGCCCAGCATGTTGCGCAATATGAAGAATTCCCCAATAAGGTGGAAGGTGCGACGGAGAAACAGAAAAATGATGGTAAGATTGTTTGGGAAAAGAGATATTATAAGTATGTAGCAGTTAAAAATGTTGATATATATACCCCATTCAAAATAGCAGATACTAGTCTCTTGGAACTTGTAGATACTATCGGCATTGGTGGTGCTGCTGATTCTGTACTTATTGAAAAAGAGATGTACAGAGTGTTGCGTGAGGATTGTGACGCAGCTGTCGACTTGTTCAGACCAGAAAAAACAGGCGACTATCCTCGAAAGCAGACAGACTTACTGGACAATATATGGAAGAAATTGTCTGATAGAGATCCTTCAAAGTGGATTGTATATGTAATTAACAAAGCCACTCATGGCGACTTCTTAAATGTAGCAAGTGTGGCTGATGTGATGCCTATTATACAGAATGCTCTTGCTGTTAAAAGTACAAAAAAGCCAGTTGCATGGGCAAAAGATATTGTTGGAGATGATTTGGATGAAGTGACCAATCTGCTTATCAATCCGTTGCTTGATTTGATAACAAGCAATCTTGATACTTTGGATGATAATCTGATGAAGGATGTGGATAATCTTGCAAAGGAGACTTATAGTCAATGTCTTTCGTTGGTAAAGGCAGCAAGTGATGTCACATCTGCGAGCATAAGTATGAGTGGTGACGTGTTGTCATTATTCGATGAGACGCTCTTCAAGGATCTGTTGAGAGATTTTGGTTATGCCCTCAATCAATTAGACGAGCTTGGATACGCAAAGAAGAAAGACCAGCAGTGCAAGGAGCTGGAAAATGAATATAAACATGTGTTGGACAACATTGATGAGTATTTGCCAGATGAGAGTGACATACATGAACGTTTCATAACAGGAGCAATACTCAGTCAGTCACAGGTGTTTGAAGAGTATGTAGAGCAGATGCGCAATGATATTTTCGCTTCTTTTGAGAATGTCAATGCTACAGTGCTTATACCATTACAGGAAAAGGTTAAGAACGAATTGGCTGCTGTACTTTATGAGCAGGGCAAGTTGAAATGTCTTCCGTTGAAATCTTCCGAGAATGGTCCTTCAATGGAGTGGCTTCAGGAATTGCTTGACAATTATATCGACGAGAACGCTTATCCTTATCTTAACAAAGCCATACAGTTTATTCTGAACTATCAGATAAACATTGAGGGTATGGTGGAATACAATGTGGCGCGTGCACTTTGTGTTATTGACAAGACCAATCGTGAGTTCATACCTTACAGAGGAGCCTTTACTGACAATTTCGAGGAAAAAGCGTCAGAGGTATGGCAGGAACTTTGCAACCGTCTTATGCCTGTAGTCAATCGCATGAAGAGTTGGATTGGTGATTTTACGCTCATCCCAAGCCACTCGTTCTATAGCCGTGTACACAAGTTCCATATCAAGCTTATGACAGACCAGGGTGGCGTGAAGGACTTCCGTCGCTTCTATCGCAACAACATGGGACAGATATGGAATAATGAGATACTTAATATCCGCCAGACAGAGAAGGCTTTCGGCGATTGGACATCGCGTGTAAACGATCTTAAGGCGGTAGTAACAAACGATAATTTTAAAATGAATTAATATGCCATTTTTTGATATTTTAAGAGACGGTTTAGATGGGTTTAGTACAAGATTGCAGCCTACTCCCGTTATTAAAGCAACAATGATGGGACCGCGTGCTGTAGGAAAGACATCCATTATGGCTTCTATATTCAGCGAGACAAAAGACGAAATTGCTGGCACTAAACTCTATTTTCGTGTTGGCAAGGACAGTAGTGCAGCCTTGAATGCCAAAAGAATAAATCTGATGTCTATATTCAGCAAGCGCACGTCTTTGTCTGACAGTCCGAATGCGGGTGCCATACAGGCTACAGCTGAAGAAACAATATTTAAGTTTGAAATGGGTTTTGTGGGACATAGCAAGACAGTGGATATAGAGATAACAGATTTTCCCGGTGAGTATCTTGACTCACAACCCAAGAAGGTGTCGGATTATATACTTCAGTCACAGGTTATAATGATAGCCATCGATACTCCTTATCTGATGGAGGAAGGCGGCAAGTATAACGAAGAGAAAAACAGAGTGCAGGCTGTCACTCGTTTTGTCACAGAACATCCTGATGAGTTTAAGGACAAACTGATAATGTTTGTTCCACTCAAGAGTGAGCGATATTTCCATGATGGAAAAATAGACAGCGTCAAGCAAGCTGTTGTCTCCACCTACTCAGCGATTATCAATTTCTGCAAGCAATGCAACACAGCTTGCGTAGTTACTCCTATACAGACGCTTGGCAACGTGGAGTTCGATACGTTCATTGACAATCCAATGCCTGGAGTCAGCACTCTTACGAAATTGTCGAAGTATCGTTTCTGTGATGATGATGCAAAGTTTATGCCCGTATTCTGTGTACAGCCGATGTATTACGTATTGACCTATGTGTCCAATTATTATGAATGGATGAGTGGTCAGCCTAAGAGTATATGGGATCGCCTGAGATATTCTATATTTGCTCTCTTGAAGAAAAATGATGAATTTTTCTATGAAATCAAGAAATTGTCGAAGAACATCATTGTGGGCAAGCTTGGTTATGATATAATTCAAAACAACACAATCTTAAACATTAAATAATTATGGCACTAAAAGTATTAATGATGGGAGGCCGCCGCTGCGGCAAGACATCTGCATTGGCGAGCCTGTTCGACCAAATGATAAATGGAGCTACTAACGACTATTTTACTGTAGCTGACGACACTGACCCTAATCAGAAGAATGATGATGGAACAGAAAAAGGAGAGAAAATAGAAACTCTTAATAACAAGAAGCTTGAACTCCAGCATTTTATAGGCAAAGCCAATAATAATACGTTTCTTGTGGATGCTGGACCGACTCATGAATATTGGGATTATCTGTTGAGAGTTCAGATACCTGGCAAAAACAGAAGTACTCATCTGCGTTTTCGTGACGCTAATGGAGAGTTTTTTGAGTCAGGAGGTTTGCATCATGATGATACCATGAGGTTTGTTCAGGACTGCGATGTGTTTATTGTGGTCGTTGATACGCCTTATATGATGGCTGGCAAAGATTATGAGAATGAGGCAGCGAATGTGGTTAATTCTTTGCATACTTTCCTGACAGCTGTAGACACAAGCAAGACCAAAGGCAAACAGGTGATCTTCGTTCCTATAAAGTGTGAGAAATGGTTGCAGGAGGGAAAGGCAGATGAGGTGGTAGCTAAAGTGGAAGCTACATACAGTTCAACAATTAAGCATTTGGTAGCGACGGAAAAGACCGAAATCAGTATTATTCCTATCCAAACAGCTGGCGATATTCTCTTCTCAGATTTACGTGATCCGTATATTCTGTATAATACAGTAACAAATAAAACAGTAAAATGTTCTAAGTTAACTGGAAATTTGGTTGTACTTAATTCTGGTAAAAACCATAAGATTACTGAGATAGAATGTTTACAGGAAGATCCGGAAGGAGTTTTTCCAGGTGAAGGAATGAATGATATAGTTCGTCCTACAGAATGGTTTCACCATCCTCAAGACCGTGAGGCTAAATATGCTCCTTATAATTGTGAGCAGCTGCCTTTGCATATCATTCGCTTTATGTTCAACAAGCTGAAAGCGGAAGCTCCCGGTGGCCTTTTGGGAAGACTTTTGGCAATTATCTTTGGAACAATAACAAAGGAAGACTTGCAGAAGGCTCTTGACAAACTCTCTAAAAATGATTTGATAAAAGACAATACGGAGGGAATTAAAACAATAAAAAAGATATATTAATCCATCCTCGTTGAAGGGTATCTAATGTAAACGTATGGAATATAATGTTTTGCTTTTAGGTGGACATCTATGTGGAAAAACATCAGCATTGGCAAGTATGTTTGATGAAGTAATCAATAAATTATCTCCATATTTCTCACTACGAAATATCACTTCTGTACACGAAAATAGTCTAAATCATTCCTTGAGTGACAAACTGATGGAGATGAAACGTTTTGCATCTAATAAACATGGAAATAACAACATGTTTTGTATGAATTATGGGTGTTCAATATCATATAGCGATACCACGTTAAGGTTTTCTAAATTAGGGAAAACTAAAGGTATAGATTTCCTTTTTACAGATATGCCTGGAAGCTTTTGTCTTAATAATGGAATTCATTATGATTGGATACGAAATTTTGTACGTAAAGCAGAAACATGTGTTGTTGTTATTGATACCCCATATTTGATGGTAGGCAACGTTGTTGAAAATTTATCAAGAAATATATCTAATGTTATTTTTAGTTTGTTGACCTCTATTGAATATGAAAAAGAATTGAAGCAAGTTCTTTTAGTCCCTGTAAAATGTGAAAAATGGATACAAAATGGTGAAGGTGAAAAAGTTGTGCAGAAAATAGAAGAAGAGTATTCTCAAATCATAGATTTCTTTAAAAAAACTAATAATGTAGAAATAGGAATCATCCCTATTCAAACAACAGGAAATATCATCTTCTCAGAATTGAGTGAAGCTTACAGATTATATAATAATGAGACTAATTGTGTTCAATTATGCTCCAAGATGACAGATAATATTGTAAGATTAAAAGACGGACGATATCATCGTATACATAATAATGAGTATCTGGAACAAGATCCGTCATTTTACTATGAATTTTCTGATGAGGCAATTAGAATGGAATGGTTTCAATATGCGAATAATCGAAATGCTGATTTTTCACCAGAGAATTGCGATCAATTGTTTCTACATATACTAAGATTCATGTTGAAGAAGTTCTTGGAGGAAGGTAAAAATCATATACTTCCGTTTCCTAAAGAGATGAACAAGGATACTGCAAGAGAAATATTAGACACGCTGATGTCTAATAAACTCATAAAAGACGACACAGACTGTATACATACGATTAAATCTGTATTTATTAACTAATAAACCAAAAGGAGGCTATTATGCTTAGATATTATTCATATTATTCGGTTGGAGGATACAAAGACATGTATCTTGGCAACTCAGAGATGAAGGAAGAAGAAGTTTTCTTTTTGCCGTTATTGCCAGTATGGAAAAAGAGGGCAGAGAAGAATAATGATAAGGAGTTGGCTGATAAGGTGGAAACATTGGAACAGCTCCCCTCTATCAAGATTCTTCGTGAGAATAATTCTTATGACTTCCCAGAAGACGCTAATGTCGTCATTTCGCATGGTGCTTTTAAGATTTTGCTTAAATCGTGCAACGATGGCAAGAGCGTGTTGTGTTTCCGTGACATTGAAAACGATGAAAAGGACGAGAACGGACGTTCTATTCCTTATTTGATAGCAATAACCGGTGAGACCGATGAGGATAAGGCGGCATTGCATAAGCTCTGTGCTTACATGGCAATGAACGTCAAGACTACAGGTAGCGTGTTTTCTGAACTGTTCTGCTATGATGCAGAAAGAAACGGTGTTAGCTTTAAGCTTGCAAGATTGAACAAATGGGTGGACAGTACATTGTTGGCTGTTGATGAGGATGCCATTGAAACTGTGGACAATAAATACAAGCTTGCGGAAAAAGACGCATTGCTTGTGTTGCCAAATGGCATAACAAGAGAAAAGGCATTAAGTGAGCAAGAACTCAAGGACTCATCTACATATACTATAAGTATAGATGACATCATTCCACAAGATGACTCGGCAAGGGTGAGTGTTTTGCTTAGACGATTTGTAGACCGTACTCAGAACAACAAATCGAAGCAGCTCAAGATGATGGGTGGAGCTGCCTTGACAGGCTTTGTACTTGGATTTCTGGCTGGTTTCTTTTATAAAAAATAAGAACACGCATGGCTAAAGAGCTCAAGGTACTTATGATGGGCGGCAAAAGAGTGGGCAAGAGTTCTGCTCTTGCCGCCATTATGGAGGCTTTCACAGATGGTCTGGTAAGCAGCATGTTGACAGCTACAGACAAGACTATGCTGGAGAAAAAAGAAGGAGTGAAGCAAACTTCAATTCCTGCAAAACTCCAGGAAGTAAAAACGATGTTGCAGAGAAATGCAGGAAAAACGGTTCTTGCCGATTCTGGTAGTACAGAAAATAAATGGGACTATAAGCTCAAACTGAATATACCAGGCAAAAGCGAGACAATGACCATTGTCTTCACAGATATCAATGGAGAGTTTTTTGAAGATGATAATTTGCATCGTCAGGAATTTTTGCAAAAAGTATCTCTGTACGATGTGTTCATAGTTGCCATAGACACTCCATTCATGGTTGAAGCAAAATCGGGCGAGGAACTTGTGGATGATGTTGTCAACAGAAAATACAATTGCATTGATTCTATCCATTCGTTTCTTACAAAAATAGACGATAAGGATGGCCAGGATGCCAAACTTGTGATTTTTGCTCCTATTAAATGTGAGAAATGGGCAAAGGAAAACCAACTTGACATGGTGTCGGATTACGTCATGGAAGACTATAAAACTACAATCAGCGCTTTGTTGAAATATAAAAAAGTGCAGGTTGAGATTATCCCCATACAAACGGTTGGATCTATAGTGTTCGAAGAGCATAAAGAGGCCTATCTGTTTAATTGGCAGAAACGACAAATGCTTTTCTGGAAGAAGAATATGGTCAGCAAGTGTGCCGTGTTGGACAATGGCAATGTGAGATTGTCCGATGGAACAGAAATGAGCCATAAGGAGGGTTCGGTCAGTGACGATCCATCGGCTATTCTTATACCCAATACTGATATCATTCGTCCAAACTCATGGTTCAAGGTTTTGTCGGCTGACTACAAGCCCTACAACTGTGAACAATTGGCATTCCATATATTGGATTTCATGCTGTCGAAAATCATCGACATAAAAGTAAGGCAAACTGAAGGTCAAGATGCTTTTATAGCGGACTTGATGAGAATAGGAAACAGACTTCTTAATACAATATCCTTTGGGGTATGGAAAGCCATAAAGGATGTGTTTGGAGGTATTCCTATTGAGGACATGGACAAAATCGTAAACCGTATGATTGAGCTGAGGCTGATAAAGAGGGACTGTGAGGGCATAAGAATATTAAAACAATGTGATTTTAAAACATTAAAAAAAGAGTAGGATGATAAGATTATATGCATATTATTCATGTGGAGGCTACAAGGACATGTATCTTGGTAGCAGCGACACTGCCGCCTCTCCATCATATTTTCTTCCTCTTTTGCCAGTAATGAAAAAGAGAGGCAGAACGGATGAGGTGGAAAAAATAAAATATCAAGAATCTTTACAGCAAGTTTGCATTGTTACAAGTTCTGAGTCTTATGGTTTTCCTGTCGATGCAGCAAATATGTTTTCGCATGGAGCCTACAAGACTGTTTATCGTACATTGCAAGATGGAAGTTCTTGTTTGTCTATGCACGACATTCCTTCCAACGAAACTGATGAGGAGGGTAGAGACATTCCCTTCACACTGATGTTGGTTGCTGATAGCGAAGAAGACTCTGCTAAGTTGGACTGCATGGCTACTGCATTGTTGAAGGATATGATAGCATGGCAACAGCTGTTCACTTCTTTGTTTGCCTATGACCCAACAGTGAATGGTATAAAGTTTGATTTGCCAAAGATAATGGCAAGAATTAATGATACAAAGCAAGAATCAAACTGTTATATTGACAGGACGCAAAGCAAGAATGTTGCTTATCTTATGCTGAATGAAAACAATGGCGTGAAAATAGCTCTTAAAGAACAAAACTTGAAAAGAGAAGAAGTGTCTTGCTTTGTTGACGCAAATGGAAACATTATTGAGGGACGCTTGCCTTTGGCTGAGAATGTGAAACCTTTGGTTGAGGAGCAGAAACCTATGGCAAAGGAAGAAAAGCCTTTGGCTAAGGAAGAGAAGCAAGAGGAAGAATTTCCTGTCGACAAAGTAAAAGAAGCACCTGCGAAAGAAAAGTCTTCTAAGCAACCGGAGGACAAGCCAAAAGGTATCAACGACAATTCTATATTAGAGTGTCTGAAAGAAATAAGAAAACAGTTGGATGAATTGAAAAACATTGTCGTAGATAAAGGCACTTTTGACAACCCAGAAATAGTAAGCTTGATTAATGAGATTAATAATCGGATAGACCTCAGTTCTGTTATAGAGCAATTGGAGAAGCAGTATAACAAACAGAAAAGCATGGCTATTTGCTTGATAGTGATAACAACCATAATAGCAATTTTACAAATAATAAATATGTTATAAAAATGGAAACAAAGAAATTAATCGGACTTTCCCCAATAGAATATGAACATCCTTTTGACAAGGCAGCCTTGAACAAACTCAGAGCATTGCCTGGACTGGATGTTGTGACTAACTTCTTGCTCAATTGGACTTATGTTAAATGGAATGTGATAGGGTTGCAGGGTAGTAACTTCCATATCACTCGTGATTCATGTCCCGAGCTGTTCCAGTTGGTCAAGGATGTCGCAGCCACATTGGATGTTGAAGATTTTCCTGAGATTTATACAGAATGGGGATATTCGGTGAATGGATATACCACCGGCAATAAAGACCAAACGCTAATGGTTCTTAATTCGGGTGCGGTAGATTTGCTGACTGACCAGCAGCTAAAATTTGTTGTAGGCCATGAGATGGGGCATATCAAGAGTGGGCATGTTCTTTATCACATGATGGCTCAAATGTTCACTTCTATGGTAGGACTTATACCATTGGGCGAGACATTGTTGACTCCTATTCATTTGGCTCTGCTCTATTGGAACAGAATGTCGGAATTTACAGCTGACCGTGCAGGACTTTTGGCTTGCCAAAATAAGGATGAGGCAATACAAGCCATTATAAAGATGGCTGGTGTACCTATGAAGTATTTCGAAAATATGAATCAGGACTCATTTATTAAGCAGGCTGAGGAATTTGAAACCAAATATAGTGGTCTTGCCGAGTCTGCCATTAAGGCTATCACGATAGCGTCAAGCAGTCATCCTTGGACTGTGTTCAGAGCGGGTGAGTTGCTTAAATGGATTGAGTCGGGTGAATATGACAGGATATTGAATGGCAATTCTTCTATATTGTGTGAGCATACGGGGCAATACTTTTCTCCTGATGTTGCAACCTGTCCTTGGTGTGGATTGCCAACTTCAGAACATAAAAACTATAAGAAATGAGCAGAATAACACTATCACACATGCAACCCTCCAGTGTGATGCATCCTGATGATGTGTCGCGTTTGTCGTGGATAAGAAATAGGAAAGGGTTTGAAACGGTTTTGAAAAAGAGTGTTGTGAGGTATCAGGAGGCTGTGGCTGGAGTTACTTACACAGGCAACGGATATGAGATAAACGCTCAGAGTGTACCACATCTTTATGCTCAACTGCAGGACGACTGCAAGATATTGGGAATAGAGGAAATACCAACCTTGTCAGCATTTTGGGAATACTTCATCTCTTCCGACTCGGTAGGTGGAACACCCAACCGAATTATTTTGACATCAGGAGCTGTTGATTTGCTGCAAAATGAAGAACTTGACTTTATGTTAGGTCATGAGTTGGGACATATTGTTTGTGGTCATAAGCCCTATCAGATGTTATTGGAAATGTTGTATTCGTCATTCATTAATGATGTTGACCATTTCAATTTGGCTTCTATCATAAAAATGCCATTGCTTGAGTGGTTCCGTGTGAGCCATTATACGGCAGATAGAATGGGATTGCTTTGTTGCCAAGACATCAATGTGGCTATTAGGACAATGGTGAAAATGTCGGGTTGCCCAAAGAAATACTATGACCATATTGATATTGACGCCTTCTTAAGGCAGGCAGAACAGTTTGAAAACTCTACCAGTGGTACATTTACCAGTCTCATCAAAGAATTTTCTGTGAGATCGTGTAGTATGCCTTGGCTCGTTGTAAGAGCCAAGAAATTGAACGACTGGTATAAGTCGGGTGAGTACCAGAAAATACTTGACCAACATTAGTATGAAAATCTTCGACATTAATCTGTTGCAAAAGTCGACAGCGAGTTGCGCCATAAAATGTCAGCAAATCATTATGCGCGATTATGGCATAGATGTGTCGGAGGATAGTCTTTGCTGTATAGCAGGTAGGTATGGATGGTATGATGAGGCGGCTGGGATGCGCATGAGCGACAATGGAAAGTTATTGGGCTGCTTCGGCATAGCCTATCATCATTCGCAGTCAAACAGTGTGCAGGAAATAAGGCGTGAGATTGACGAAGGACATAGGGTCATGGTGAATGTCAACCGTCATAAACTCTACGACGACAATCGTTTCCGCAATGTTTGCGAAGCGAGTCATGCAGTAATTGTAAGAGACATCGACTTAAGTAGAAACGTAGTGGTGCTGACTAATCCTGCTACAGGGCATATTGCTGAAACCTACGCATTGGAGATTTTTGATAAGGCATGGATCGATTCTTGCCGCTATATGTTGGCTACAGATTCTCCTGCCAAATACGAATACGACTCACATACAAGGTGTATGAGAGAAATTGTAAAACCTATATAAACTGATTAACTATGTTGTTTGATAATAAGAAAAGAGTTAAGGGTATTGAAAGTTTCAATCCTGAACTTTGTGAAGTGGAAAAAGAAAAGCATGAGGTGTTTGACAATGACGAGATTGCCATGGGATGCAGCGAAGGCTGCTGGAGTGGATGTATAGGCTCGTGCAAATACAACAGTCATTGATAGTTTTGCCATACATTATATATATAGTGGGATGAAGAGCGGACCAAGACCTTGGAAAGACGGGCGCAGCAAGGAAATCACATTTATTGTGACCAAAGACTGTCAGCTTGCATGCAAGTATTGCTATCTGGTTGGCAAGAACTCTAACGAGAGAATGTCTTGGGCTACTGCCAAGCGTGCGGTAGACTACATTCTTTCGTTAGACCGTGAGGAGTTGTGCGAACAAGACTCTGTTGTGTTCGACTTTATAGGCGGAGAACCTTTCTTAGAGATAGACTTGATTGACCGTATCTGCGATTATCTTGAAATGCAGATGCGTCGGTTGAATCATCATTGGGCAGAGTCGTACATGTTCTCCATGACTACCAATGGCATAAATTATGACAGCTGTAAAGTTCAGGAGTTCATAAAGAAACATGCAAGTCACCTGAGCATCACGATAACGTTGGACGGAACACCACAGAAACATAACCTCAACAGAATATGGAAGTCTACCAACTTGTGCAAGGAAGGGGGAAGAGGCTCGTATGATGATGTGGCGAAAAACATTCCTTTATGGTTGTCGCAGTTCCCTGATGCAGCTACAAAGGTGACGATAAGCTCAGCTGACATCCCATATATCTGCGAGAGTGTGCTTCATCTGTTTGGCTTGGGCATTCATAATGTTAACATAAATTGCGTGTTTGAGAATGTTTGGAGTCCAGGCGATGATGTTTTGTTCGAGCAACAACTAAGGATGTTGGCAGATGCAATGGTAGTTAATAAACTATATGAAGACAACTATTGCAGTTTTTTCGACCGTTCTATAGGCCGTCCTCTTGACTATCGCACAGAACATAACTGGTGTGGGGCTGGCATGATGCTCTCCATCGATGCAGAAGGAAAATTATATCCATGCACAAGGTTTGCCAAATATTCCTTGAGGGAGAAATCGCCCAGGATTATAGGCAATGTATATCAGGGTGTAGATCAAAACATGTTGCGTCCATTCAAATGTCTCACTCGCTCCATTCAATCCACAAAAGAATGTTTTGAGTGTCAGGTGGCAAGTGGATGTGCTTGGTGTCAGGGTGAGAATTATGATGCTGCCGACAGCGAGACCATTTTCCAAAGGTCCACGGCAATATGCAAGATGCACAAAGCAAGAGTAAGAGCCAACGAATATTTCTGGTCAAGGATTGAAGGGATAGTAGATGATGACAATACTGCAGTTGGGGCTATTGACAATATGTGCAGACTGGATAAGACAGTGAACGATATTAACACTGTAGTAGTGTTGCTCTCGTCGAAGTCAACGTCCTATTGTATTTCGGAATATCAAGGTAATGAAGAAATTCTGATGCCATTGCCAATATTGCAGGATATTGTAGGCAAGGCAAAGGCTAATAACTGGAATCTGATATTTGCATATCCACAAAATGAATTGCCTTCGGATTATAAGGTCATAATAGATGGAATTGTCCATAAGAGTATTGTGCCCTGGAACTGTAATGTTCATGGTGATGCTGTTGTAGTAGATGGTTTGTACACCATCGAGCATTGGAGTGGTCATGCATCTTATATTATATTACGAGTGAGCTTGTCCGATTTCTGTAAAAACACAAAGATTATTGATAACGTGTTGCAAAGGACAGACAGATTAGAAATAGTATTCTCTGATGAGGCTTCATTCTCTAAGGATGATGATGAGACCTATAGAGAGGCTATGAACTGTTTGGTGGAATTGGTGTATAGTTATTGGCAGAAAGGAAGAAGGGTAGAGGTGAACTTGCTTACGGACAGACTCCAACTTGCAGAAATGGACAACTGTGAGGCTGGTTGTAAGAGCGTGACTTTTGCCCCAAATGGTAATTTCTATATATGCCCTGCCTTTTACTATCATGACGAGAATGACATTTGTGGAAATATCACAGACGGTATTAGTATTAAAAATCCTTTGCTCTATACTCTCAGCCACTCTCCCTTATGTGCCCAGTGTGGTGCATTCCATTGCAAGAGGTGTGTGTTTCTGAATAGAATGAAGACAAAAGAGGTGAACATTCCTTCGTACGAGCAATGTAGGAAAATGCAGATTGAGATGGATGCAACAAAGAGATTTTATGAGGTATGGAAAAGAAATCTTTTAAAATTGTGATTTATGAATACAGAGAATAAAGAAAAAGATGTTATACATCAAATCATAACATATATAAAAAATATATTTGTAAAGACCAAAGGTGTGTCTGGCTCAAAACTTGATGAGGAGCTGCTCTCTTCTGCTAAAAGCGAAGAAGAAAAGGCTTTGGTCAAAGAAATGTGTGAGGATACAGAACGTTATTATGAAAAGCGTGAAGAGTTTCGAAGTAGCGAACTTAAGCCAGGCATGTGGTTTGAGAAGCAGATAGAAGATACGGTGAAAGAGGTTTGTCCAGAAGTTAGCCCTAAAGAAATAGATGAGGTAAAAGAAAATGTTTCCAAAGCTATGGAGCAAGAAATCGACTCATTGATAAAACTTGTGGATGAAGAAATAACTCCCGTTACTGACATCTTGAATAATGAAAACAAATAGTAACAAGTCTCATACACTATATTATTGGCATGAAAAAGAATTTTAGCATAGAAGAGAAAATAGCTGTACAAGAAGGTCTTAAGGCATTGTATATATACAACAAAGCCATGAAATTTTCTTTAGATGAGGCTTATATTGACGATAATGTATTAAGCGAATACTTCCTTTCGGACGATATGCAGTTTTGTATAGATTGTGAGAAGAAGATAGGAGCAGCAGCTATAAGATGTTGTTATGATAATCCTGACATTCTGCAAAAAGAGAAAAATGCCCGCTTGATGTGCAACCAAATGCAGGAAGCTGTAAGAGGAGCAAAGATAGAAGCAGAATATAATATGGGAAAATATGGCATCGGTAAGATTGCTGAGGCTGAACGGGAAAGACGTAAACGTGAGAATTCTGTTGTACAGAAGGCTGTGTTTATAGAAAAGGCAAAGAATACGATACAAAAAACAACTTTGAATGCTGCGAAAAGAGGCATGGTTAAAAAGGTCACTCCGTATATTGTGACAGCTTTATTATCTCATGGTGTTATATCCGCTCCTACAGTCACTGTACTTGGACTTTCAATCTCAACTCCTTTTGTTGTAGGTGTAGCTGTCATGGCAGGAATGGGAATAGCTTATGAGGCTGCAAGTAGGTTGATTCCTCTACAGGTTAAGGAGAAGATAAAGGCGAAGGGGCATGAGATGATGGAAAAGGCAGCCAATGTCATAGAAAAAAATGTAGAAAGATTTGAGTATACAGAAGTAGGACAACGTGTTTCTTCTTTTGTTCGTGAAAAAGTGGCTCCTATTGTGAGCAAAGGAGTAGAATCTGTTAATGCTGCATACAATAAGGTGAAGGCAAAAGCTAATTCAATGTGGACGAAATTAAAGAGTTTGTTCTGAGAATCATGAAAATAGAATTTAAAAATCAACTGATAACCGCACTGCTTAGCAGTCCGATTGTTTATATTCCTCATTCGCATTTTGCATTTGTGGATGAAGTATTGCATGAAATTATACATCCTCTTAATGGTCATAGATCTATTCTTGATATTGAAGATAATAGTATTATGGAATTTGACATGGCACAGGGAATTGTTGGCTTTAAAGATAAACAATCGATAAGCAATCTTGAAGCATATTCCAAAATCAATACTTTCCTTACGGATGTTGTCAATTATGACAAGCATTTTGATAATGAAAAAATATTTCTTTTTAAGAATTTTTCCTCTTCACTCACAGATATAAAGATACAGTCGCTAATTCAGACTTTTGCATATAAGTATGAAAGAGGTGACTATGATCCTCTTACTACTATCATCATTGTGTCATCTTTGCCAGTTTCCTCAATTCCTATAGAATTGGAGAAATATATAAATGTGGTTGACATAATGCCTCCTACAATGGAAGAGATAGAGAATATAGTTGATGAAATAGAAGTGTCGAAGCAATGGACTTTTCGTGAAGCAGACCTTCGTCAGGAGTTCTGTAGAAATCTGCAAGGATTGCAGTTGAATGAGATACGCCAGATAATAAGGTCGTGCTTGATACGAACTGGTGGCAAACTTACTAAGCAAACAATTCGTCTTGCGCTTGAAGAAAAGAAGGGTATTGTAAGAAAATCTAGTATAATAGAGGTTGTTGATACTAATGTGAGTTTTGATGAGGTTGGCGGACTTGACATTCTGAAGGAAGACCTAAGGCAAAAAGGAAAGGTGTTCAGGCATCTTAACCTTGCGCAAAGCAAGAAATGCAAAATAACCCTTCCCAAAGGCGCATTGATAATAGGTATGCCAGGATGTGGAAAAAGTCTTATAGCCAAAGCCATAGCCAATGAATTCGGAGTTTCACTCCTGCGTCTTGATGTAAGTAGGCTTATGGGACAATATGTGGGACAGAGCGAGGAGAATTTGCGTCGTGCGCTTGCAACGGCAGAAGCTGCCCATCCAAGTGTGCTTTGGATAGATGAGATTGAAAAGGCTTTTGCTGGAGGAAACAACAGTGGTGGAAACAACGATATGCTTGTGATGCGCATGATGGGATATTTTCTTACTTGGATGCAGGAACGCAAGACAGCTGTATATATTGTAGCTACTGCCAATGACGTTATGCGACCGGAGTTTATGCGAAAGGGCAGATTTGATGAAGTCTATTTTGTAGATTTCCCTAATGCCGATGAACGCAGGGACATTTATCAGAAAAAGATAGAGAAATATTCAAACACAGAAACCAATCCGACCATCTTCGATTTTTCATCCATTACGTCGCTTGACAAAATAGTAAATGAATCGGTAGGCTCGAAGGCTAGGGATAGTGGCTTTTCGGGATCAGAGATAGAATGTGTGGTGAATGCCGTTGTTGAAAAGAAATTCATTGAATATGTGGACAGACTTGATAATGATGAAAATGTAGAATCTATAGCAGTAAAAGAAAAGGATATACTGAAAGTTATTAACGAGATGAAAGACTCTGTTCTTTGTAATCAAAAGGCGGAGAATAAAAACGGTGAACTTACAGCTATTCAAAGGATAAACATGTTGAAAACAAAGTTCAAGTCTGCATCAAAACCATCAAAATAAAGATAAGAATGAAAACTATATTATTTTTAAACAATCAATATATTGACAGCTTGAGCTGTTTGCGTCAGTTGTTTAAAGGCAACATTAATATCACTTTGCGACGCGATCTCCTTTGTGCTTTTCAGGATGGGGTTATAAGCAAGTGGCTTGATGAGGGTGACGAAGAGTGTAAGACCATAAAACTTGCACTTGATAAGATTGATATGAATCTTTCCAATCAGGAACACATTGACAAATTGAAGTTGGTTTTTGCTAACGAAAGGGTACATACCAATACTTCTATAAAGTTCGACAATTATTGTGTTGTTGAAAATGTAACGTATTGTAGATATAATAAATATGGCAATATCATAAATACTCCTCATAATATAGGTCAAAATGGTATAAAATTTGAGGAAGACCAAAAAGTTGATTTCCAACTTATTTTAGCAGTAAAGGTTGTCAATCCTGATAACGAGATAATGGACTTGAAACTATCTGTAAACGATAAAGATAATAAATGTTTGTATGAAAGTTACAAACTGCTTCCCATAAATGCCAAAAAAAATGAGATAAAGAATGTATCATTTCATGTTGAGTTGGATGAAATCAAGTCAGGTACTGAAGTGCAATTGGTTGTCTCACATGAGGATAAGGCTATTTGGGAAACTCGCATTTTAAAAGGAAATGTTAATATGGAGGTTGTTGTTGGAAGTATGAGCAAGGTGACCTTTAAAATGATTTATGTTGATGGGGGAACTTTTGATATGAGGGATAATAGTATTGTAAATCCTGCTCATAAAGTTACACTCTCTCCGTTTTATATTGCTGAAACCGTTGTGACCCAAGCTTTATGGAAAACAGTAATGAATTGGAATCTCTTTGATTTTGAAGGTGCATGCAATCCTGCCGAAAATGTAAGTTGGGATTATTGTCAGAATTTTATAGAAAATCTTAATAAAATGACGGGGTTGAATTTCCGACTTCCAACAGAGGCAGAATGGGAATTTGCGGCACGTGGTGGAAACAGTAGTAATCACACATTGTATAGTGGTAGCAATAATATTGACGATGTTGCTTGGTATAGTGGAAATAGTGGTTTTGTAACACATCCTGTAGCTCTAAAGAAGCCAAACGAGCTTGGTTTGTTTGATATGTCTGGCAATGTTTGGGAATGGTGTGAAGATTTTTATGAACCATACACGTCTAAAGATCAAGTTAACCCTCATGGTCCACTATTTGGTTCCAAACGTGTTGTTCGTGGTGGTAGTTGGAACGTTTTAGAAAAATGTTGTCAAGTAAGCTTCCGACATAGTTATGCACAAAATATGTTATTTAATGGTCTTGGATTACGCCTTGCATTGTCTGTGAAAGAATAAGTGTTGTAATATTTTCTTGTTTAATGATAGAAAAAGAAGAACAAGTTATGTTTATTATAATATTCGGACTAATAATTTTAGTATTTACATTTGGTACTGTGTGTTATCTCTCAAAGAGTAGATATGACCAACGTATGAACGAATTCTCTAGTGATAGAGGTTCGAAGTCAATAGATATTTCAGATTTAAAAGAAGAGTTTGATAGAATAGATGAGCTGCAAAGCAATTTGAAGGAGGTTCGTAAGAATGTGGAAAATCTTGATATTCCTACTCCTAAATCTGTCTCCACCAATGATGATGCCCAATCCTCATTAAATAAACTATCAAGCTATTTTGAAAAACACTCACTGGCTACAGTAGGAACAGAACAGGTTATTCTTTCACTGTTACCAACGTCCCAAATAGGACAGTCTATCCAATCGATGATAGATGTTTTACCAAATAATCTTAGTCAAGCGATATTTGGTGATGCTATTGGAACAATTAAGGATAGTATCGGAAGTTTAGCAAGTCAAGAAGGAGTATCGAGATTTATTTATGGAATGGTGCATCTTGATAAATTTCAAATGGCTTCTATGGCAAAGGCTTTAGAACATCATGAAAATATTAGTGCATTATTAACACCGATAAAAAGTGGAGTATTAGAAGCTGCGGGTGTACATGATGCAACTCATCAAATTGTACATTCTTTGGCGTCAATAGGAAGTGATATGGGTTCTGCACTTGATGTTAGTACAAGTTTTGGAGATTTGGTGGATGGCTCAAATATTGACTTTTCTGGTCATATTCCTGTTATAACTATAGCATTGTCTTCTATAAGGGAAATACAATTACTTGCTGATGATAAGACCACCTATTTGTCATCGGTTAAAAATATAGCATTGGATGCTACCGGTGCAGGTGTTGGAGGTGCCGTTGGAGCTAAGGCCGGTGCCATTGTTGGAGGTGTAGTTGCAGGTCCTGTGGGGGCTATTCTTGGTGGAGTGCTTGGAGCTGTAGGATGTGCTATAGGAGGTAGGAATATAACAAATAAAATAAAAAGAATACCTTTAAATAATGCAATTGAAGCTTATGAGAATGGTTACGAAAAAATGAAGACAGAAACGGATACGGAAAGTCGAGATGCTCTAAATTCAATTAAAATTTATGCAGATAGTAAGCGTAAAGGATTTAAGGAATCTGAAGTTATTAGTGATACGCCTGTTTCTGACTTATCATCAATACCCGAACATATTGCATTGATTTTATATCAATTTGTTGTTAATGAAATGTTGGAGATGAAAAAGGGCATCGCAAATATGCGAGCATCTGTATGGTTCTCTTCAAAAAAATATGAATCTCTATTAATTGAATATGAAACTCAAATAAAGCAGATAGAATGTCAACTTCCAACAGCAGAGTTAATAAAATGTAATCCTCATTTTGTTATTGATGTGTTGTCAAAAATAAAGATGCCTAATAGAAAGACTACTGCAAAGTTTCAGACTAAAATTAATGAATGTAGAGATGAACTCAAAAAAACGACTGATAAAAACAACTCTTCATTATTAATGTGGTCTTATATGATTAATAATTTATATCAGCAGACACTGAATGATATAGCTGACTTTTCAAATAAGAAAATGAAAACGCTTAACGAACTGTTTTCAAATTGGAAAAATGAAATGAATAGACTTCAAAATAAAGTAGAAAGAGAAAAAGGAAAATTAGGTCTTAACTAAGATTTTCTCATAAAAGACGTAATTGCTTAAGTTATAGCACAATAATCATTATGCCAGTATATGACAAACTATAATGAATGAAAAAGGGCATCACAATTTGATAATAGAAAAAATAGAACAATATTACGCAGCAAGTTATTTTTTTTATCATTGTTAAAAAAGTAAATCATGGGACTATTTGAATTTAAAATACGGCAATTCTCTAAAATCATGAAATGGGCAGATATGCAAGATGTGTCACAATTAAGACAGTTCTTATTTGATGATAAGTGCAGCAATCGCTTGTTTGTCGCATCAGGAGGCTCGTTTAGTGCAGCTGCTTATGCCGAATTGTTGGCAGCTGATCAAGGTTTTATGAGTCATGCTTTAACACCATTATTATATATGGGCAGTGGATTTTCTCGTATTGCAACAAAAGTATTACTTATCAGTGCATCTGGATGCAATAACGATATTGTTCGTGCCTATAATAACGAATATCGCACCACCAAACAAAAAGTAGGTGCAGTTGTGCTTACACCAAAAGGCAAGCTTCAAAGTCTGTTACAAGAAGATGACTCTGCGAGTCTTTTTGAATATGCCATACCAACAGGTCGTGATGGCTTTTTATCTACCACGACCATAGTTGCTTTCTATGCTCTGCTCTACCGAGCGTTCGGATATACTGACCTCAACAGTGTCAATACTGACATAACAGAGAGTGAACAGAATGACATCAATAATTTTGTAGAACAACTAAAGTGTATATCGCTTAACGAAATGACTGCACATGAGGCTTTCCTTCATAAGTTAGAAGGTGTGGATAGCTTCTTCATATTATATTCTGCCAAGAGTTATCCCGTAGCACTTGATATCGAGTCAAAATTCTCAGAAGGTGCAGTTGGCAATACACAACTTGCCGATTACCGTAACTTTGCCCATGGACGTTTTAATTGGTTTACTCAACGACCAGGGCAAACTGGTCTGATATGCTTGCAAACTCCTGATGATATGGAAATGTCTGAGGAAATTCTTAGTATGATACCAGGACACGTTCCTTCACTACGTATTTCCACGACACATAATACGCCCATAGCTGCTATTGATTTGCTTATCAAGGAACACTATCTCTGTAGTGCAATTGGACAAAGATGGGGATTAGACCTAAGTCGTCCTATTGTTCCTGAATATGGAAGAATTTTACATGCAAGATAAAATTTTCGTTTTTCTCATCTTTTCTAACATCTGCCTGGTTTGCAAGTTTTTTCGTTTCCAGTGATAGCAAGGTTACTTTTTCCCACTCTATAACATAAAAGGTATCGCAATTTAAACATTAAAGAATTAAAGATATGAACAAGACAAGTATTATAGATACAGCAGTATTGAAGGAGAAAGTGCAGGAGTATGCCATGAAGGTGGGACGCATCAGTGCCAGACGGATGAACTGCTTGATAAGTGGTTCCCGGAATACACCAGCTATATAGAGGTGATTGATTGACGGAATAACTAAGTTAAAGAAAGGTATTGTTATGGATTCATGGGAAATATGGTTCTGCGTTGTAAGCCTGGCTCAAAGCATGGGGTGCGCCTGGATTTACAGTCTGTTTCAAAAGCGTGCTTACAAGAAAGATATTCGAAGCCGACATTCTTATGTGTTGCTTGGCATGCTGTTGGCAAAGGAAGAAAAATTGCCCTACTATTTCTCCGGAAGTAGAGAAGAGGGGATAGGAGAAACCTATATCAGATTGCCCGAGGGTATCATAAAGGTCTTTTCCTGGGGTGTTGATGGCTTTGCCATTTCGCTTGTTGGGGCAGTTAAGGTGGATGACATGCTGGCCAGCAAGGCTCGTGAGTTCTGTAAGGAGTTGAATGCCAAAGAAAACAGGGTGCGGTATTGTGTAGGCTTCGATCCGATAGTTTCTGAGACTTGTTTTATGATTACCTGCAACTTCGAAGAAGAGGCTGATGGTGATGGTGAAGATGCCGCAGAATATGATATTCTCAGTTATGCCAAAACGTATCTGGTTCCCAAACAGCAGGAATTACAAATGGCATGGGAACATAGGATGGAAGAATTAAAAAAGGAGAAAGTATGAAGTGTAATTATAAAAATCAATACATTAAGTTGGGCTTACTCTCAATAGTTTTAGCCTTGTTCGGACAATTATCCCTTGTTCAAGTGAAGGCTGCAGTCGATACCCTTGGTGCTGATGAGGCTTTGGGCAAGAAGCATGTTACCCAAGTACCTTTGGAGCAATGCAATCGGATAGATACTTGCAGCGTAACCAGGTTTGCCATTGTTTCAAAAGATGGCAAGTTGGGTATCTATGACTTGGAGAAGCATGAGAATGTGACGGAGATAGATTTGGACGTTGCGGGTTTCTCTCGTCGTTATGTATCAGAAGATGGTATCGAGGTGTTCTATTTCTATGTTGAGAGAGGCATTGAGCGTGGTACCATAGGAGTGGTGGGAGAAGATGATCAAACTGTAGCTATGTGGATGGATAATCCCGAATATGTGGCCAAGCTTGATGAATGCACAACGATAGATAGTGTGATGACTCAGAAATGCCAAGAGGTTTTATCTGGAGGGTTGAAGACGTTGAACGGCACATACGGACAGATTGCCGTTATTGATGCACAAACAGGACGATTGAAGACTTGGGTGGCATTGGAGAAAGATGGAGATGGTTATGCTGATGGCAAGCTGTTGAAGCAAGCATGTAGTCATCGCATATTGACGCTTGTTGGTGTTACGCCGATGTTGGCAGATATTGATGGTTCGCTCAAAGACAAGATTGATTTGTGCGGTGGCGTATATAATATAGGTGACAGCATCAGTATCCGTGATCATAACTGGGAATCTGGAGGATATGGTGTGATGACTTGCCGTCAGGCTTTGACGCATAAATCGAATGTAGCGATGTTCAAGATTCTCCTGGTAAATCGTGGCGATGCTGCCTTTGGTATCTGGAAGAATATAACAAGTGCAGAAAAGCTTACCAGTGCTATGGAATTGGCTGCAATCCTGAATAGTGTCTATCAGAAGAACGTTCTGATTTTTCCTACTTTGGAAGGTGATTCGGTTACAGAGGAGCCTAATGACATGATGCCTTTGGGACGTAAATATCTGCAGGAAGTCTTGGTTGGCTTAAATAAAGGGGATGGCATACAGGCTGCCTATGCTCCAAAGAAGGTTGAATTGGCTGGCATTTATGGTGATTATCAAGGCGAGGAACTTGAAAACGGCAAACATTCACCGGCAGAAATGTCTTTCGTAGGAGTATTCCCGGCCCAGAAACCTCGCTATGCCCTGGCGGTATTCATCAACAGACCGGATGAGCCAACGCATAGCTCCAAGGATTTTGCTAACAGCATCGTGAATGAAGTTGTAGAATGGCTGTCAAAGCATTAACATGTCAAGTCATGATAAACTGAAAAACGATGAAAATAGAAATAGAAGATGTCTAGACGATTAAAGATAAAATGAAGGTATGGGCAAGATAAGTATAAAAGGTGCTGATGGGCAGCTCATTGATTTTCATGTGGGCACCAAGTACGCGAAGACCATAGAACGCTTCTTCTTTGCCGTAGAATACATGGAGGTGGTAGAAGAGCCTGTTGTTACGGTAAATAGCGACCATAAATGTTTTATGGCTTGGAAAGCGAAAAACAGAAAAACAGGAGAAATCAATTCGTATGGCGTAACCTTGACATACATGGGCAATGTTCCTCGTATCTACTCCATGACTTCAGAAAAGGTACGCAGGCATTTGAAGGCTGTAAGGGATTGTAGAAAGGAAGCGGAAAGAGCCCGAAAGCAGAAGGGTATTGTCCGAACCTGGACGGTGTTGAAGCTGGAAAGAAGACAGAATCATACGCTGGTATTGGTGAATGTCAAGACCGGGAAGCAGCGTATCCTGGTGCGGAATAATCAGCTGTTGATAGAAGACAAGGATATTGATTTCGCCGACATCTTCAGGGGCGTTTTGATAGGAAAGGATGAACAGCGAAAGAAGGCCCTTGAACAGAAGAATGTAGAATATGGAATAGAATTGGTTGAGCATGATGCTGAAGGATATGGTATGTTGAAGTGGATTTATCACAAGGAAACCTATTATTTCGATAGTGATGACTTCGTAGGAACGGATTTTTATCCTGCGGTGTATTGCCTGGTCAATTCTGAACTCGAATTCATAGTGCCTTTCAGGCAGACTCATGATTTTGAGTACATGAAAAAACTAATAAAATAAATGTATGATTCAAAGAAACCAACGGTTAGGAAAATAGTCTATGTTGATATGGGCGGTGTGCTTATGGATTTCCATGCTGGGTTGGAACTGATAGGTGATGAACTCCGTAAGGAATATGCTGGAAGATACAGAGACGTACCTCATATTGTTTCTTATCTGCCACCAGTAAAAGGTGCAGTCGAGGCTATGCATGCCTTACAACAAAGTGGTAAATACGATGTTTATATCCTTTCAACCTCTCCTTGGAGTAATCCAACCACATGGTCAGACAAGGTGGAATGGATAAATAGATATTTGGACAAGTATTATTGTAAGCGTCTCATTCTCTCTCACCACAAGAATCTACTCAGAGGTGACTATATCATTGATGATAGGGGAAAACATGGAACAAGTGGATTCAAGGGAAAATGGCTTCGCTTTGGAAGTGAAGAATTTCCTAATTGGGAGAGTGTACTCGAATATCTTCAGGTATAAGAAGAACTCCTCGAAATTCGTTGATGAAACGAGTTTCGAGGAGTTCTTCTTTTATTCGTTATTGTTGATTGCCTCCACATACTCCCATAGTTTCTTGTAGAAAGGATGCTTCGTCATCGTGTCCTTGTTGCCCAGGATGATGAGCTTCATGCGGGCTCTCGTCATCGCCACGTTCATGCGGCGAAGGTCTTTCAGGAAACCGATCTGGCCTTCATCGTTGGAACGCACCAGGGAGATGAGAATCACGTCTCTTTCCTGCCCCTGGAAACCATCCACCGTGTTTACGCTGATGAGGCGGCGGTAAGGCTTGAAGAACTCATACTTCTTGATGAGCTTCTTCAGATACTGCACCTGGGCACGGTAAGGCGAAATGATGCCTACGTCGATGCTCTCGCTCAATACCCGCTGTTTGCCTATCTTGGTGAAGTATTCCGCCAGGGTCAGCAGGGTAAGCTCGGCTTCCGCCTTGTTGATTCTTCCGAAACTCTCGCCTACAAACTGCTCCTTGAAGTTCAAATCTTCGCCTTCTTCTATCGTATCTGCCGGTTCCTTGTCGGAAGTATCAATCCACGTTATCGGATGGTCGTAATCCAATACGCTGCGGTATTTGATCTGAGGCGCACTCTCCACCTTGCCCCCGTAGAACCAGTCGCTGGAGAATCGCATGATTTCATCGTTCATGCGGTACTGAATCTTCAGCAGGGTTACTACCTCGGGCTTGTTTTCGGCGATGCGCTCCATCAGCGTCTTGCCCAGTCCGGCTCTTAGGGCCGCAATACTCTTCACGGTAGGCGGCAGCTGACAATGGTCGCCTGCCAGAATCACCCGGCTGGCTCGTTTCATCGGAATCCAGCAGGCGGCTTCCAAAGCCTGGGCTGCCTCGTCGATAAACAGGGTGCCGAACTTCATGCCTTCCAGCAACCGGTGGGCAGAACCCACCAGGGTGCAGGCGATGACACGTGCCTCGCCAAAGAGTTCAGAATTGATGCGGATTTCTATCTCGGCGGCACGGCTCTTCAGCCTATCCATCTTCTGATGATAGTTCTCGCTGCCTTTCTTCCTGTTTTTTCTTAATTCTCTGATAGCCTTGCGGATAGCCCAGAGCTGCGGATAGTCGGGATGACTCTCGAAACGGCGCTCGTAGGTGAAGCCCAGCATCTTGTCGTTCACACGGGTAGGGTTTCCGATGCGGAGCACGTTGATGCCTCTATCCACCAGTTTTTCAGAAATCCAATCCACCGCCATGTTGCTCTGTGCACACACCAGCACCTGGCTCTCCCTCATCAGGGTTTCGTTGATGGCTTCCACCAGGGTTGTGGTCTTTCCGGTTCCCGGAGGTCCGTGAACGATAGCCACATCCTTCGCCCAAAGCACCTCATTCACAGCTCTTTCCTGGGTAGGATTGAGCCAAGGAAACTTCATCGGGGCAAACGAGAATCTGCCCGCCTTCTGATGCGAATAGAACAAGTCGCGGAGATAAGCCAGACGGTTGTTCTTCGCCTTCATCACTCTATCCAAAGCCTCGAACATCAGCTTGTAGCTGGTTTCGTCGAAGGACAACTGTACGCCGATAGGCTCCGTAGACTGCTGCAAATCGAGCAGCGGGGCAGAATCAGGAACGGTAATCACCATTCTGTCACCATCCACATAGCTCACGGTGCCAGTGAAGGAGAAATATTTGATCTGTTCTTCACCTCTAAAGAACATGACGGGGCGACCGAACTCAAAATTGTGCTCGATATCCTGATCCGAGGTACGGAATACCTCGATGGCTGTTTGGTTCAGCGAATTATAAAAGCTCTTTCCCACCTGTAGCGGGAACCAGGCATCACCTCGTTTCACCTTTCGCTTCATGCCCATCTGTTCGGTGAGCTTGCGGAAGGCTTCCTTCTCGGTGTAATACTCCAGCTGGAGCAGGGTGCGTTGCTGCAACAATGCCTGAATTGGTGAAATCTGTTCCATAATTGGTTGCAAAGTTACACCAATTCAGGCAAAAATAAGAAGATAATAGGATAATTATGTTTAAAGACTATCATTTTTCCCATCATCTCTGCCAGAGTTGATAGTCCTGAATCTCGTTGGCGTTATCATCCGACGAATCATTCTTGCCGGTTTCTGTCGGTACATTCTGCTTCTCTTTTGACTGCGCCCTATGGTAATAGGTGAAGGCGATGAGGCTGATGAGCAGCAGGGCGATGATGCCGAGAACGATGCCGCCTGCCTTCAGCAGGAGCGATTCATGCTTGTGTTCTCTTACCTCGCGGATGCTCTTGGGACGGATGCTCAGGTCGCGGCTTATGCATACTTCTGCCGTCTGCCTGAGGTGCCTGTCGTGGGTGGCCTTCGCCATGTCGAGAAGCACCATGCCCAGCGAATAAATGTCTGCCTGAGGGTCTGATTTGGCTCCCTGCAGGAGTTGTTCCGGGGCGATGTAGCCCGAGGTTCCTGCCGGCAGTTTAAGAATGGTGAAGGAATCGCTGTCGGAAAGTCCGAAATCGATGAGCTTCACGTTCTTGCCATTGTGGGTTACCATGATGTTGGCGGGTTTCAGGTCGCGATGAATCATCTGCTTGTTGTGCATGTATTCCAGGGCGTCCATCAGTTCGTGGGCTATCTTGTGCGCCATTTCCGCCGTGAGCAGTTTCTGTTCTATCAGCTGTTGCAGCGTGTCTCCATCGATGTATTCCATCACGATGGTGGTGCCCAGGTTCTCTACTTCTTCCAAACCGATGGTATGGCAGATGTTGGGGTGCTCCAACTGCAGACCTATCTCGAATTCCTTGGTCAATGCCTGTCGGTAGATGGGCGTATAGAGAAAGTCGTTCTTCAGGCATTTCAGCATGTAGCGCTTGCCGTATCTTGTGGCTGTGAAGATGCGGGTGTGCCCAGAGATGGAGACGTAGCATTGGCTGAGGTTGCTGAACTTAGACTCCACCGGCTGGGGGGCGGCAACGTTCATCTCCTTGTTGATATCTTCCGTGAATCCTGATGTTGTCTTCATCGGCTTATCTGACGTTGTGTTTATTGACTTATCTGATGCTGTTTTCATTGGCTGATGATGCTGATAAGGGTGAGACCTCCGTTTCTTCCTGCCACGAACGATGCGGTACGCTCGCCGTTTCGCTCGATGTAAGGCAGATAGAGCGGCTGCTCCTTGATGAAGCATCCGGTAACGAAATGATCGCCTGCTTCAAGCTTGCTGTTTTCTGAGGCAAGTATTTCGTAGGTACTCTTGCCCAGATAGCGTAGGCGCAGAATGCGGTTGGGGCTCCATCCGATGGCTATCTCCGTACCCTTCTTCAGGTCGCTGCTTACCAGCTGGCTTGCCTTGAAGAACGAGGAGTTGTAGCGGGTACTGGTCTTCAGCCATTGCTTGAACTCCATGTAGTTCTTGTGCCCAATATATTGCGCAAGAATATCGAGTGTCACCATGCGTGGCTTGTGGTTGTCGCTCACATAACCGTAGAGTCGTTTCAGGGTTGAGGGTGAAACCTTGCCGCCTGTATGCTTTTCGAGGAAGAACGAGAATTCCTCAAAGTCGGTGGTGGTGGCTAGTATTTTGCCGTATTCCTGCTCCACGAGAGACTTTAATTCTTCTATTTCAGGTGTTGTCATATTCTAAGTGTTTTTTTGTTTTTATTGCTCAACAATGTGTTCAAACTTGCTCCAGCTTCTGTTGTTCTGATAGAGCTTCTTCTTGCCTGCCGGTACGTGAAGCACGCAGGTAGGGAGGAAAGGTGTGCCCTTGGTGGTGAAGGCATTCGTATTGCATACGGGTGGATAGGGGGCATCGACGTAGAGGTCGGTGAGCGGACAGCCGTCGAACACGTAATCAGAAACGAGCTCTGTCTTCTCTCCCAATCTTACCACCTTCAGGCGGGTGCATCCCTGGAAGGTGCCCGTAGGAATCAGCTTGAGTTGGGCTGGCAGAGAAACCTCTTCCACCAGGCTGTTCATCAGCACTCCCTGTCCTATTTCTGAAAAACTATCCGGAAAGATGAAGCGGGTGATGCAGCATTCCTTGAAGGCGTAATCGCCGATGCCTGAAAGAGTGGAAGGCAGGGTGTAGTCGCCCTGTTTACCCATCGGGAACCAGAGAATTTCGGTTCCAGCTGCATTAAACAGTACTCCATCCAGACTGCTGTAGTGGGTGTTGGCTTTCGAAACCTGGATGCTTTCCAGCGCCGTGCAACCGGCTGATGGAAGCAGCTGGCTTACAGAGGCTGGAATCTCTATTTCCTTCAGCGATGTGCAGCCGGCAAACGCATCTTTCTCTATCTTGGTGACATCCGATGGAAGGAGGATGTGGCTGAGCTGATTGCATTGGGCAAGGAATCCCTGACCCACCACCTGATTTTCGGTGTGACGATGATAAGGTCCGAAGTCGCCTCCTCCTGCTACGATGTGCGCATCTGCCAGGTTGATGTCGGCAAGTTTTCCTTCCGTAGTTTCTTCGTTGATGTCTCTTCCTGCCATCGTTCTCAGGCATCTCAGGTCGTCTCCATTCAGGTCGCCGGCTATCGTGAGCTGGGTGTATTCGTAGAGATGCTTGCCCATCAGTTCACTCAGTTTTCCTGCTTCCTGCAGTTTTACGGCGTCTGAAGTTCTGAAGGTGATGGCTTGGCTCTTGGTTTCGCCTACCCGGTTTTGGGCGTAAGCCCAGATTCTGTAGGTGGTGTTGAATTTCAGGTCGTTGAGTTTCACCTGCTGCGCTCCGATGGCTCCCTGGTAGTTTTCTATCTTCGCCTTTTGCTGCGTAGGGGTTGCATCGCCATCTCTGCTTTCCTCTCCATTTTCTGCATCCTCTGCATAATAACATCCTGCTTCCGTAATCTCTTCACCGCCATTTGCCGTAATGTCGAAGCCTACGATGATGCTACAGGGACCATAGCTCAGAACCTGCGGATCGTTAAGGGCTGGCTTTTCGTTGGGCAGGGTGGTGAAGCTCATCGGGTTACTGCTGAGCATGATTCTGCCGTTGCTTCCCTGCAGCATATAATAATAGGTGGTACCTGCCTTCAGCCCCATCATGCAGAGTGCCACTTCCTTGGTGGAATGGCCATCCCCCGAAGGGTTGCTGTCTTCATCTGAAAGGCTGATAGGATTTGAAGTGAGCGCCATTTCATTTGTCTCTCCATACCTGAAGGAAAGGGTAGGCAGGGTGGTCTCTCCCTCCAGCGAAACAGAACCGTGCAGAGTGGCCTCGTTTCGTGTAATGCCGGAAGCAGGGAGAGTGGCAAGATGCGGCTCCAGATGGGTGGGTTTCTCGCTGCTGCATGCCGTGAGAATAGCCAGTATCATTCCTAAATATATAATCAGTTTATTTTTCATCTTGATGTTCATTCTTATTTTCCTGGATTATTTTTCTCGGCTTGATTTCCCGGTTTTTGATTTTCCCAGTTTGATTCCTATTCCGATGCTGCCCTGCCATTGCTTTCCGGCGATAGTGATGGCTGAGGCTGAAATACTGAGTTTTCCGAAGGAAGCCAGGGCTCCCAGTTCTGCGGTTACTCCTTTATCAGAAAGTCCGTCGTTGATCAGATAGCCTTTTCCTTCGCTCTCGCTCAGTTGCCAGGCTGTGGCCGACTTGCCGTATCCTACGCCTTCGAAAAGGCAGACGCCATGCGTGATGTGGTGGATGAGTCCTGCCGTCATGGTATAGTTGGTGTGGCGGGTTTCGCCCGAATAGTAGGGCTTGATGTTGCTTCCGCCGATGAAGCCATCCTTGTCGCAGTTGCCCTCCGTGCTTCCCAGGCTTTTCAGATTACTGTTGGCATGGAGAAAGAAACCATGGCGGCGCATCAGGGCAAGAAAGATGCCGTAAGAGGGGCCGTCTTTGTGCAGGGCAAGGGTAGCCAGACTGTAGAAGGCGAGTGGCATTTTGGGGCGCACCTTCTCGATGGCGATGGTGTCGGTGATGGTCTTTATCTCTACTATCGTATCGTGGAGTTCCGTGATGGGAGGCTTGGGCAGGTTGAGCTTCATCTCGTAGGTCATTCGGCTCTCCAGCGGTTTGCCCAACCGGTAATCGCGCAGCACGCCCCATTCGGGATGTTTCAGGGTGAGGGTCTTGGTGCCTTTCGGCAGATAGAGCCAGATTTCGCCCACTTCGTCCTTTCGCTTCACGATGCCGAGAGGGGAGGAGAAGGCAAAGTCGGATGGAGCCACTACCTTGATCAGGGCGCAGGCTTCATCGTTCAAATCACGCACATTGTTGATAAAGGCGCTCACGTCGTTGGGCAGCTGGCGGAAACTAGCCACCGAAAACTCCTGTGCCTTAAGGGCAGAAGGAATGGCTAGCCAGAGAATCATGGCTAGTAGCAGGCATTGGGTTTTAACTTCTCCCATCATATTTTCTTTTATTCTAAATTAAAGTCTTGAATATTAATCACATCATCGCCTGAGTGTACGGTGGCAGCTGGCTGCCAGGTGCGCACATGGATGAGCGGCATCGACTTGTCTCTGAAATCCCAGAGCAGGAAGAGGTAGCCATCGTCACTATACCGGTCGCTTTTGTATTGCTGCCTGAGCGTTACGCCGTAGATTCCGTCCATCGTAGGGTGGCGCAGGATGCGGAATCCCGAAAATCTGACGTCGATTTTCTGATTGGCTGCAAACACCTTTGAAAGCCTTGCAAGATAATCGCGCTTGGAATGGATGGCGAAGGTAACCCGGCTTTCTGCCTGGCATTTATCGTCGTTGGCGATAGGTTTCACCACATTTCCCACGATGATGAGTGCCTTGTCGCTGAACACCTGTCGCAGGAAATCAATGTCCTTGGTGGTGTAGGCTGTGCGGAAATGCTCGCAGTAGTTCAGAATGGTGCGGCGGCGCCGGGCATCGGTTTCTGCCAGTTTGCCCTGCATGATTTTCGAGGCTTCCTTATAAAAGGGATTGCTCTGCGCCATCGTCTTGAGATTTACCTGCGAGAGGGCACTTGACTTCCTGCCTGGTTGGGCAGATGCAGCAAATCCTGCGGTTCCTGTTGATCCTGTGCCTCCAGTAGATTCTGTGCCTCCTGCGGATGGTCTATCTGCCAAGCCCTTCTTTTCCCCCGTCAGATTTGCGAAGTCTTTCCGGTCTTCTGCCGGTTTGTATTCTCCTGCATTTTCATTCAGGAAAATCCTTCCTTGACAGTCAATGTATCCTTCTCTTTTCGTGTTCTTCTCCCGGAATCGGAGCTGTCCGTTGCGATAGCGGGTGTCGAGCAGACAGCCGCGTAAGGGGATGACAAACAGCTCTTTGCCGTCTTCATCTTCCACTACGTATCGCTTGCCCTCTTGGGCGTTTTCCTGTTCTACCAGTTCCAATCCTTCGTTCATTCCGTATCGGGTTTCCTTGCTGCTCCCATTATAAGCATTGAAGGGCGACAGCCATAATGCTGCCGCCCAAACTCCAAGAAGGAGAACCAGAAGGGATAAAATACTTACCGTCTTCTTCATTATTTTTTATTCTTATTGCCAATCTGTTATTTCTCCACCGATGTCAATCTTCACCTGGTCCGGATTGTCGGAGATGATGAGGTTGACGAGATGCTCGGTTCCCGGCTTAAACTGGAACTTGCTCTCGAAGAGATAGCTCACGCCTTTCATCACCACCTCGATGAGCGGCATTCGGTTTTCGATGCGCTGAGGCACGATGATGGCGGAATAGCTGGTTGCATCGTCCTGATGGGCGATGATGCTCTTTCGGGTTCCCTTTACATAACGGGTTGCCACTCCTGCCTGCAGGTCGATGGTGGCAGTAGGCACCGTGTTGTGGATGGTTACCTGGGCCGTGGTAGGCATGTCGCCCTCGAAATCCTCTCCTTTTATCAGGCGAATCTTGAGCTTGCTCATGATGTGCTTGAAGTTGAGAGGGATGGGTGAGGCTGATGCCGAAATGTTCTTGCTGCTGGCAAAGAGCAGGTCGCTTGCCTCATAGCCGCCCAGGGCTTCTTTGCTCTTGGCGGTGCTTTGATCCAGGACTACGCTGAAGGGCTGGTCTGTAATGCTGCTTACATCTTCCATGTAGGGATAGTAAGCATAGGCAGTATAGGTGCCCTTGTCCCAGTAGAGGGTTCGGGCTGCTGCCCATTTGCTTCCGTCGTAGGTAAGCGCCTCGTTATTCACCAGGTTGCCTCCTATTTCCAGCTGCGCCTTTGCGTCTGCCACGTAGAGACCAATCCTGTCGTTCTGCTCAAAACTGGTCTCTGTGGCACGGGTTGCTTGTCCCGGATGGCTTACCAGGAAAGTCATCGGTGTGGATTTTGCATCCTGCGGGCGAAGAGCCGTTTCCTGCTCTTCGCTGCAAGATACCATTCCTAATATAGCCAACGCAAAACTTGCGTATCTTATTATATGTTTCTTCATATTTTTCTATATTTTAATGGTCTATACTATGATGAACCTGGCTATCGCCATTAGCGATGCCTTCTCACCTTTGCCATCTTCAGCGGACTGCCCTTGTGAATCATAGGAGCATGCTGATAGGTTCCTGCGGTGCGCTGGTCGCCATTGCCGCCGAAAACACGGCTCTCTACGATTCCTGCATCTCGCTTGTCGTTCTTCACGAAGTCTTCGAAACTGTAGGCTTCTCCTGCATACGCCTTGATGCGCTTCACGATACTCTCACGGCTGATGGTGCTGTAGTAAGGAATATCGTTGTTCATGCAAGAGTTCGGTTCCGAGCGGAATACGCCTCGGTTGTGCATGTAGCCTCCCTCGTAAATATCCACGATGTCGCTGTAGCGGTCGTCGAAGATCAGATGGCTCCAGCCCACGCTGTGCATCTTGCCCGTAAGCTCCAGGTTGTCGTACCAGCCGAGTGACTTGGCAGCGTTGAACTCATCTACGTGTCCACAGCAGCTACAATCGCAGGCATCGATGAAGGCGTTGTGATAAATGTACTCATCGCCCAACTTTCCGAATCCGTGTCCGCCTGCCTCATGCTGGATGACGCCACGGGTATCGAGCGGATAACCATAGGTGCTCTTAGGACAGAAGGCTATTGCCGATCCGTCTGGCCACATCTGGCAGATGCCACCATAATCGGTAGAATTTGGAACTATGATAATCAGCGTCTGATTCAGATTGCTCTTGTTTACGGTTGGAGCACCCAGAGCATAACTGAATACTTCGTCGTAATCAGCCTTCAAGCCTACGCCACCGGTAAAGGTGGTATTGAATCGGTTGTAGCGGATGGTATTCACGGTTCCCACGCCCGATTCCGTAGAAAGCGGAATGGCGGTATAGACGTTGAAGTAATCGCGGTAAGTCTTGTAAGGCTCAATTCCAAAGAAATATTCCATTTCCTGCTTGATGTCCTCCAGGTATCCTCCGCTGGCAATATCCTTGGCGTTAAAGCCGTCGCCGAGCAGAACGATGTTGATTCCTCCATTGTTGCCCTTGGTAGCCTTCTGCAGGGTAATCCATTCGTCCTCGCCATATTCATAGCCATATTGGGTAACGCTGCACTCGTGGGTGTAGTCTTTGTTCTTCAGACGGAACACCACCTTTCCATCACGGCTATCAGCATTCTTGGCCATTCCCTTGATGGTCAAAGTAACTTCAGTTTTCTTGTTGCCGCTGGCAGGAGAAACCTCGCACCAGTCTGGCTTGCTGGCTACTTCCCATTCGCCTTCTGCGTTAATCACCAGTTTCTGCTTGTGCTCCGTGCTCAAAGCGCAGGCCACAGATGGACGGCAAACGAGTTCGTGGTGAGCAGCAATACGCTTGAAGTCGCACCAGCCGCTGGCTGCTTGATACTGAGAAATGGCAGATTCAGGGACTTCGAGAGTGAAGTTATCCTTGGCTACGCCATTGAATGCGTTATTGAGAACATTGGCAGGCATGTCGCTCTTACATACGATGCTATTGATTCCGTAACATCCTTCAAATGCGCTGTTTTGAATGGTTTCCATACTTTCCGGAAATACCAAACCTTCTATACTTCTACAATTATAGAAAGCCTGCTCACCAATGCTTTGCATACCTTCAGGAAATTCAACGATTCCCATTAATCGCCAGCAAGAACCATCGCCATCAGTATCTCCAAAGACTTTACGGCCAATACTTTTTAAAGAAGATGGCAGTTTGAGCTCGCCAGAGAAATCACATCCTGCAAAAGCATAGTTTTGTAGAACAACAAGATTTTTTGGTAATTTGATTTCTCCTCTAAAATGTGTTCCTCTGAAGGCGTATTCTCCAATGGCAGTAACTCCATCATGTAGAGTTAAAGTTCCATTCATACCTCCACAATATTCAAATGCATTATTGGGAACTTTGTGCAAATTTTGCGGTATGTTTAAGTTTCCACTAAAATTTTTGCATCCTCTAAAAGCACATTCTCCTAATTCTGAAAGCTTTTCTGGAAGTCGCAACTCCCCGTATAAACCTTCACATTCTTCAAATGCATTACCTTTAAGACATTCTAGGTTAGAAGGTAAAATCAGCTTGCTGTTAAAGCCACATCGTGCAAATGTTCCTCCATACCACCATCTATCTTCTTTGCGCCCGATGTATTTTAAAGTAGAAGGAAACGAAATGCTACCATTCATAGCGTGACAATTGACAAATGCACCAACTTCTATTTCTGTAACACCTTCAGGAATATTTAAAGATCCCGTTAGGTTTTGACATTCACCGAAAGCTGCAATACCAATCTTGGTTAAATTATCTGGTAATACCAGGAGGTTTAAGGATTTCTTCGCATACATTGCTTGACATGGAATTTGACAATCATCATAATCTATCTCTCCTACCATGCCGCCGTCTAAGTATCCTATACTTTTCTTTATTTTGACTTCCTTAAGATTAAGTGCGGATAAAAGATCCATAGAATCTCTCATGAAATAGAAATCCTGGGCATTAATCTCACCCGTAATCTTCAGATTCTTAATCTTGGTAAAGTCCTTGTTTGCCGCAGCAATCGCCTCTTTCAGATGTCCTGCAGTAGAATTGATAACCACATACTCCTTTGTCATAGCATCATGACTAACCAAATCATTCTCCCAAGGAGTGATGCTTTCGCTTACCAAAGTAAGCTTATAAGCGCCGCTTCCAGCCTGTTTATCCACCTTGATACCGAAGTTCATCATCTTGCCTGCCACGTAGGTAAGTGCCTCGTTCTTAGTGAACTTATAAGGCACACCACCAATGGTGATGCTGAAGAGGGTAGTGCCGGCTGCCACGGTTTGAGGAACCACGATGGTGCGCCACTCGTCGTTGACACGAGATGGGATGGTCATGGTGCTCTCTGCACTCCCGGCTGCCTTGATTTCGCCGGTAGAAAGGTTGATGCTTGCCTTGCGAGCCACATTGGCTGTCAAGACAATCTTCTTGGTATTCGCCCATTCGCCCTCGGCAAAACCGGAACCCTGAATCAGGGTAACACGGGCATTAGACATGCGATGAGCCAGAGGCAAACGGATGACGCTGGTGGTAGGAGCCACATCGGCCACCTTTCCCCAGAGAAAATCGCTCGCTTCGTAACCTCCCATCTCACCCTCTGACGTTGTGGTGCTCTGGTCCTTCTGCACTTCAAACTGATAGTCCTCGATGCTCTCAGGGTTGGCAAAAGGATAGTAGCCATACACATCAATATGAGTATGCTTGTCTTTCCAAAAAAGATCGTAGGCAGAACTCCATTTATAGTTAGGCTCATCAAAGGTGTGGCGCACATTATCGCCACGGTTGCCGCTAACCTTCAGGGTTCCAGGAGTATTGCCATCGTAATCTACGATGTAAACACCCATCACGTCGCCATTGCAGAAACCGTTGTCGTTGACGCGGGTCACGGCAATCTGGTCGATGTCGCCCGATAGCTGGATGCGGTTGCTGTCATGCTGTTCGCTGCTGCCGAAGAAATCATCGCTACAGCCTGTGAAGAGCATGGCTACCAAAGCCACCATATAATATAATAAGGTGGGCTTGGAAATATGAATTGTTCTCATATCGTCTTTGTTTAAGAGTGAATCTTTTTATTCTGCTGTGCCTCCGTAGTCGATTCCGTCGTCTTCCCACTTGGTGATGTTCACATTCACACCATTGCTGGTCTTGCTCAGGGTTACGGTAAACTTATGCTTCTTTCCTGATTCGAAGGCGGTGAAGTTGGCTGCCTTCTTCAGTTGGTAGTCTCTGCCATCCACGTTCACGGTGATGAGTACGCCTTCGCCTGCAGCTTGCGGAATGATGAGAGCCTTATAGTTGTTGCCTTCTTCCTTCAGCGGAGTGAGGTCGGCAGCATCGCCTTTGGCTGTCAATTCGCCAGTTACGAGATTGGCGGTAGCCTGGGTCTTCAGCTGGTTAATCTTTACGCTGATCTTTGCCTTGCCCAGCGATTCCTCTGTAAAGCCATTGCCTGGCTTCAGGGAAATGACCATCTGGCTCATCACGTGCTTCGCATCAATCTTCACGGCATTCTCGGTAGGAGCCACATGGGTGGTCTTGCCTATCAGTAGATCGCCTGCCTTGTATTTCTCGGTTGTGCTCTGGTCTGCATTCACGCTCCATACTAGGGCAGTTACATCGCCGATAGTGGCGGTGTATGGATAATACAGATAGAAATCGGCAGGGGTGGTGTTGTCTTTCCAGTAGATAGGAGAGGCTGGAGTCCATGTGCCGTTATAGGTAAACTTCATGTTGTCCACATGATTGCCTGTTGCCTTGAGGGTGGCTGCAGAACCGTCTGTATTGTAGTTGACTACAAACAAACCGATGTTGTCTCCTTCCTCGAAGGAGTTGTTGATGACCCGTGTATCAACAGAGGTGCTGATATGGATTGGCAACTTCTTGCTCTCTTGACCAGTTGATGGAATTGGGTCGCTGCTGTTTCCCGATGAGCATGCTGCAAGAGCGAGTAGACTACATGCTAAGATTCCGAATTGCTTCATTGCTATCATTTGTTCGTAGTTTAAATTATTAGTTTATGATTTTTGCTTGCAAAGATAATGAAAAATGGGAAACTATACAAGTTCATAATGGTTCATTTCTGATTTTTCTTTCATGATGAACCGATATTTGATACAAATAAGCGGAAAATATAACAAAACAGAACCCCAAACAGGCTTTATATTCCTATTTGGGGTTCTGAAATAACATGTTTATTTGATAATCTGCTCTACATCCTCGATGCTGCGGTTGAACGGACCGTTGTGCTCCAGCTTGATTGTGCACATGGCGGCAGCAAACTTGCCTGCTTCGGTAGGGGTGGCACCCTGCAGTCGCTTGTAGAGATAACCAGCCGAATACGTGTCGCCGCATCCTGTGGCATCCACCACCTCGTGAGGAGGATAGGCGGGAATCTCGTAGAAAGTGTCATCTACATAAATCAGAGAACCCTCGCTGCCCAGGGTGATGATTACCTCGGTAACGCCCCACGAATGGATGAGCTTGGCTGCCTCCCGGGGTTCCTTCAGTCCCGTGATGGTCTCCATCTCCGTCTCGTTCACCTTTAAATAATAGGTGTGCTTCAGCACATCGAGCTTCTCCTTCCAGTCGATGGGATAAACCTTCTCGTCTCTCACCTCGCGCAGATAACCCTGCACGTCGATGGAAACCCTGCCGCTGCGGGAGAGGAACTCCACTACCTCTGGCGAGAAATCATCGCTCAGCAAACTGCCCAGGTGGTAAACCTTCGCCTCCACCTTCTCCAGCTGCCTGATGGTAAAAGGGTCTGCCTTGGCAAGCACGCGCTGCTTGCGCTTGTTCTGGTCTTCCTCGTAGATGTTCTCGAAGAACACCGTGTTGCGGGATGGGTTCAGGGTGACTTCGATGCCAGCCTGGCGCATCTTCTCTATCGGTTCAGTTTCTGTAGGATCCATTGCCGTAACCAGCGAGAAACTTACGTCCTTGGGCAACTGGTTGATGGCGTAGGCAAAATAAAAAGAAGTGCCGCCTGCCATGTAAACCGTGCGGTGGGGAGTAACAATCTTATCCTTCGTTACGTGTCCAATACAACAAATATCTTTCATCATTTTTATTTTAAAACGCCTGCAAAGTTACAAAAAATCTTCGATTCAGGGCAACGTCTCTTCTTTTATTTCTACTTTTGTTGGAATTATTGGGAAGAAAAGAACATTTTTCTTTTGTGGAATACTTATTTTAATGTACCTTTGCAGCCGAAATAGAATAAACGAACATTATTTCGGGAATAGAAATTTAAACAACACTATGTGGTTTGATAATTTAATCAACGTGCATTCGGCGGTGCAAGGCATCGTCATTCTTTCATTGATCTGTACTTTGGGACTTGCCCTCGGCAAGCTCCATGTGAAAGGTATCTCCCTGGGCATCGCCTTCGTCTTCTTCGTGGGCATCGTGGCGGGTCATCTCGGACTCTCCATCGACCCTGACATGCTGGAGTTTGCCGAGAGTTTCGGACTTACCATGTTTGTATACGTGCTGGGACTCTATGTGGGCCCTAACTTCTTCGGCTCCATGCGCCACGAAGGCATCGCGCTCAATCTCTGGAGTCTGGCGGTCATCGTGGTGGGAACTCTATTTTCCCTCCTCCTCTGCCTGGTGCTGCCCGTAAGTCTGCCTGATATGGTGGGCATCCTCTGCGGTGCCACCACCAATACGCCAGCCCTGGGTGCTGCCCAGCAGGCATTGCAGCAGTTGGGCTTGCCTAGCGGCGGAGCGGCACTTGGCTGTGCCGTCACCTATCCGCTGGGTGTAGTGGGCGTCATCCTGGCGATGATGTTCCTGCGCAAACTCTTCGTCAAGCCGGCTGACCTGGAAATCCGACGTGCCGATGAAGACGACCATACAGCCATCGGACAGTACGTCATCGTGAACCCGGCACTCAATGGCAATACCATCTCCGAAATCTCGATGATGACCCATCGCAAGTTCATCATCTCAAGAGTATGGAGAGGCGAACAGGTCATCGTGCCGGAAGCTGATACCGTGCTCCATACCAACGACAATGTGCTCGTGGTTACCAACAAGGATGAGGCAGCTGCCATGCAGATTCTCTTCGGAAAGAAGGTGGATAAGGAGTGGAATAATGATAAGGTAGACTGGAATGCCATCGATGCCAAACTGGAAAGCCGAATCATCGTGATGACCCGTCCGGGACTCAACGGAAAGCGACTGGGAAGCCTCCAGATGCGCAACACCTATGGTGTGAACGTGAGCCGAGTGCTGCGTGGTGATATCCGACTGCTTGCCACCGACGACCTCCGTCTGCAATACGGCGACCGCCTTACCGTGGTGGGCGACCCAACGAGCATCGACCACGTGGAGCAGTTCCTGGGTAATGCCGTGAAGACGCTCAACGAGCCTAATCTGGGTGCCATCTTCCTGGGAATCATCCTCGGTCTTGCCGTAGGAACCATTCCGCTTCATATTCCGGGCATGACGGCGCCTGTGCGTCTGGGCATTGCCGGTGGTCCTATCGTGATGGGTATTCTCATTGGTGCCCTTGGTCCTCGTGTGCAGTTTATCTCTTATATGACGCGAAGTGCGGGTTTGATGCTGCGCGAACTGGGGCTTGCTCTCTATCTGGGCTGCTTGGGCTTGTCGGCAGGTGGACAGTTTTTCGAGACGGTGATTCGTCCCGAGGGTTTGATGTGGGTAGGCATCGGTTTCCTCATCACGGTGGTTCCTGTGGTCATCGTGGGCTTCATCATCCTGAAGACCAAGAAGTATGATTTCGGAAGCATCTGTGGAATCCTCTGTGGAAGCATGGCGAATCCGATGGCACTCACCTATGCCAACGAGACGCTGGATGGCGACACCCCTAGCATCAGCTACGCCACGGTGTATCCGCTGGGAATGTTTATCCGAGTCATCATCGCCCAGGTTATTGTCATGTTCTTTGTATGATAGACTTTTTATAGCACAAAATTTTCCCTTAAGGCTAAATATTATTACCCTTAAGGGAAAATATTTTTTGCCTTAAGGGTAAATAAAATCAGCCTCTCGCTTGATGTTGATTTCCTTCCCCGTAAGAGGATGCTCGAAGGTAATCTCCTCGGCATGGAGATGAAGGCGGCTTGCCTTCTCGTTGCCATAGAGCGGGTCGCCAAGGATGGGTGCATTCAAGCCTTCGTGGTGGGCACAATGCACACGGAGCTGATGGGTCCTGCCCGTCTTGGGATAGAGCGCCAGACGGAGATGGGTGGCATCGATGCGATCCAGAACCTCATACTCCGTAATCGCCTCCTTGCCCTGTTCATGATTCACAATCTGTCGGGGACGATCCAGATAATCGGGCATCAACGGAAGGGAAATCTTCTGCTTTTCTGTGGCAATAGAAGATTTTCCTTCTTCTTTCAACTCTTCCTTCTTTGCTTTTTCCCAGATTTTATCGCAGGCTTCCTTGTCCTTGCATCCGATGATGGCAATGTATTTCTTCTGAACCCGATGGTGAAGAAACTCCTTCTGCAGACGATGGTAAGCGAAATCCGTCTTGGCAATAATCATCAGACCGCTCGTCGCCATGTCGAGACGATGGACTATCAGCGGACTGCTTGCTGCCGGATATTTCTTCCGCATGATGGAATAGACGGATGGCTGGGATGAATCCTTGCCCGGCACAGACAGCAATCCCGAAGGCTTGTAGATGACAGCCAACTGGTCGTCTTCGTATAAGGTTTCCAAAACCTGCTTTTCGGCAATTTTAGAATCAAATACCCTATCCGGCAGCATCCAATGCAATATCGGCTTGCATTTGCCATTGCAGGCAGGATAGAACTGCAGATGATGGCGAATCTCCTCCTTCGGACTTTCTCCCCACCAGAACATCGCCATCTGCAAAGGCCTGTAACCATGCAGGTAAGCATATTGCAGTAGTTTCGGTTCGCAGCACTCGCCACTTCCGGCTGGCGGTACCATCTTCAGGGCAGCTATTCTGCTCGTTGCAAGGGTGGCTTGCGGATAATCTCTGAGGGCTGCATCCCTGAAAATCTCCAGCAGGTCCTTCATCTTGCCTTCATGATTCTGCATGCGGAACTGCGAGAACAGCCATTGCTGCAAGGTATCAGATAATGTCTTGCGCAGTTGCTTCAGGCGAAGAATATCTGCTTGAAAGACTTCATATTCCGTTTCTAGGGTGGTCTTTTCTGAAAGCGATTTCTTGAGTCGGCGCAGTTCAGCCTTCATAAACTGGCTTTCCTTCACCATCTCAGCCTCTTCCTCCGGGGTAAGATTTCCTGTCTTTCTCCGGGCATCACGCTTTGCCTTCGCCTCCTTCATCTTTTCCTGATAGGCAGCGATGGTCTGCTTCCGCTCTTTCTGTAGTTGCAGGATGAGGCTCTTGGCTTCCTTTATATGCTCATTGCCCTCCAATTGCTTGATGCTCTGGTTGATATCGGATATTTCAGCCTCGTGGGTCTTGAAATGTCCGTCGGGCTGCAGATAGTCGAATACGGCTGGCACAAAGTCATCCCAGTCGTTTCTTCCGCCTATCTGTCCGCTATAGGCAGCAAGATAGCTTATTTCTGAGGCACCAGGTTCCGGTTGGGCATTCTCAACGATGAGTACGCCAAACATTTTTCCTTTATCTATCTCCTCTCGCCAGTCTTCACGCTCAGATAGATAGGTTTGCAGCTCCTTGCATACGGCGATGCAAAGAGGATGAGGCTGATAATCGAGCGGATTGTTCATGCGCTCGGGAATGTCGATGCCTGATAACAGGGCTTGGTCTATGGAATGTAAAATCATACTGCAAAGTTACAAAAAAAAGTGCAGAAGTCTTGGTTTATCCACGGAAAAAACTTACTTTTGCATAATAAAACGAAAAATTAGTAATGAATGACAAGAAATAGCAATATATTCTATCACCTCGTCGCCTTCCTCACGGTGGCGATTTGGGGTACCACCTTTGTAGCTACCAAGGTGTTGATGCTCAATGGGCTTTCGCCAGCCCAGATCTTCACCTTGCGCTTTTCCATCGCCTACGTGCTGATGCTTTGCTTCAACCATCGCCGCATCTTTGCCGATTCGTGGAAGGATGAGGCCAAGATGGCGCTGCTGGGCATTACGGGCGGTTCGCTCTATTTCTACAGCGAGAACGAGGCGATGAACTTCACCACCACCACGAATACTTCGCTCATTGTGTGCTCCTGTCCGCTCTTCGCCACCCTGCTGGTGCGTATGGTCTATAAGGATTCCTCTCGCATCCACATCGTGCAGCTGCTCGGTTCGCTGCTGGCATTTGTGGGAATGATCATCGTGGTGCTGAACGGCAGATTCGTGCTCCATCTCTCTCCGGTGGGCGATGCCCTGGCGTTTACGGCTTGCATGTGCTGGGCGATTTATTCGCTGCTGATGAAGTCGGTGAGCAATCATTATGGGGCGGCATTCATCACCCGGAAGGTGTTCTTCTATGGTGTGCTGACCATCCTGCCGTATTATCTCTTCATTCCGGGATTCCCGCCGATAGAGGTCTTCTGCCGTCCGCAGGTATTCGGCAACCTCATCTTCCTGGGCTGTCTCGCTTCCATGATCTGCTTCCTCACCTGGAATTGGTGCATCTCGAAACTGGGAACGGTGAAGGCTACCAACTGGGTGTACTTCAACCCCATCACTACCATGATATTTGCTTCGTGGGTGCTCGACGAGAAAATCACCCCCTATTTCCTGGTGGGCGCCACCTGCATCCTGCTGGGCATGTATGTGACAGACAAGAAAACCAGGGGAGAATCGTGAAGAAAAGAATAAAGAAAAAATAAAATAATAAAGGAGAATTGTAAAGAGGTGGAATGATGTCCTCACCACCTATGTTCATTTAACCGCTTGTTCTTGAGGATAGACAAGCATGGAACTAACTGGTATGAAAAAGAATAATTTCTTATTGGTATCTTTTTTGGCTATGGCAATGACCTTTTCCATGGTGTCTTGCAGTAGCAGTGATGATCCTGATGTCCCAGGTACTGAGAATCCGGGTGGTGGCACAGAGAACCCTGGCGGAGGAAGTGATAATCCTGGCGGTGGCAGCGGAACGGCAGATATGACCGCTGTAGTTTCCTATATTTAGTTTACTACCTAGAGTCTTATTCCTGGTGAAGGTTGA
>OWJS01000012.1_pt1 | contig 48311 bp, 52 predicted proteins | sample 1732961 | NCBI WGS metagenome assembly OWJS01 (sample SAMN05065774, study PRJEB22554) | human gut metagenome | biome: ENVO:2100002; feature: ENVO:00000062; material: ENVO:00002003 | host: Homo sapiens | place: USA
AGCGCACGTCGTTCGGGACGATGAGGTCGCTGGTTCGAGTCCAGTAATCCCGACGGATTTTTCGGTAACTTATTGAGTATCAGGAAATGTAGGCTGTTCGCTGCAAAAATACTCGGTGAAAAGTCGGTAAAGTATAAAAAATGATAAGATTTAGGCCATATTTCTAAAAAATTAAAGATATGGCTAAAAAAAATTATTTCCAAGGTTTGGCAGGTGACGATATTCACCATGTCATTGCGTGGAAGCTTCCAACCTTCCACCAGAAAAGCGAGTGTTATGTTTCGTTTTCTTGTTTCGATCCAGCAATCGGCAAGATGCATCAGAAGAAGATTATGCTTGACCATATCAAGGGCAAGCATAATCAGAGAGTGTATGCTGATCAGCTCATGAAGCGCATCACCCAAAAGCTAGAGAGTGGCTGGAATCCATGGGTTGTGAAGGATCGCCCTCTTGAATACACCCTATTCACTACAGTTCTGGAACGATATAAGAGATATCTAGAGAAGCTATGCAATGAACATAGCTTGCGTGATGATTCATATATCGACTATTCCAGTCGTGTGCGTGTCATGGAACTCTGGATTGAGGAGAAGAAGATAGACATTCATTTCTCCTATCAGTTCGACAGACAGTTCGTCTCCAAGTTCCTTGACTACGTCTTCATCGACCGCAACAACACCATTATAACCAGGAACAATTATCTCGGCTGGCTACGCACATTCTCAACTTATCTGCTAGAGCGAGGCTACATCTCTCGCAATCCGACAGAAGGATTCAGCCGAATCCGTACCCGGCATCTGAAGGAGCGTGAAGTCATACCTGACGACGTGATGATGCAGATACGCAACTACCTCTTCGAGAAAAACAGGCATTTCCTGCTTGCTTGCGAGATACTGCACTATCTCTTCGTCCGCCCTAGAGAACTCTCATACCTGAAGATTGAAGACTTCCACCTGGATGCTCAGACCCTATCGCTCCATGGGTCGCATACGAAGAACGGAAATGATGCCATCATCACCCTGCCGTCTCACGTCATCAAGTTGATGATAGACCTCAATGTTTTCTCATACCCTAGTCACTATTATCTGTTCTCAGATAACTTCTGCCCTGGTGAGACTCGCAAGAGTGAGAAGAGTTTCAGAGACTATTGGGGAAGAAACCTACGCAAGGCGCTTGGATTCTCCGACCGCTATAAGTTCTACAGTCTGAAGGATACTGGCATCACCAATATGCTGAAGGCGAATGCCGATGTCTTGTCAGTCCGAGACCAGGCACGACACTCCTCTATCCTTATCACTGACATCTACACACCTAAGGATATCAAGGCTGCGAATGAGTATATCAAGAATTATAAGGGAATCCTGTAGTATATATATAATAAGGTGAGATACGGAAACGTACCTCACCTTATTATATTATGATAGCATATAGAAGTAGCCAGTATAGATAGGCTCGATGGTATCATCCTTGACTTCCATCTCAATCTTCTCGCACACAAATCGCTTATTCCTGATGATGTATATCTTCGATGGATCCGGAATATCAGCAGACTTGAATTTCACTTCCATGCAGTTTCGGTTATCAATTTTGATAACTTCACCTTGAAACTGACTCAATGATGTGGTACCGGCTGTGCCAGAATTGAACGATAGAGTATAGAGATTTCTATCAATGAAGGCTATGCCATTGTACCTATAGTCAACATTGACTCGGTAATCTGTCAGGAATTGAGGCCATCTGGATTTCTCCCCAACCCAAGTAATCTTGCCGTATGGCTTGTCATGTTGCTGCACTCTACCTGGTAAGATGAAGAAGATGCTCATCACTCCCTCCTCGTCCTCGCTCTCGTCCATTGCCGACTCATCATCGATGGCATCCTGTACAGAAACGTAGCTCAGACCCTCCTCGTCAGAATCGCACTCTTTGGCATCCGACTCCCTGGTATTAGTGATTGACAGCAGGCAGCGCTTTTCAATCCAATTGTCTTCGAAGATCGCGCTCCTGAAGTTGATATCTTCTGCTATCTGTGCAGCAGGAGAAATCTTCAACTCAACATAATCATCAGAATCCTTGTCTCGGATAATTGGAGACCAGATGCCTGCAAGCTCCCACTTGCGGCTACCCTCTTCACCTATATATATATAGTAATCTCCGAAATTATGGATGATAGTCTGTCTTTTCTTCTTCTCAGACCAGCCCATAGTTGTCGCTGCGAATTGCTTGGAATAGCCTAGCAATTCTCTAGATTCTACCTGCTCGAAGTTCTCAAAGACCTTCTTCGGTATGACTTCATAGTCTCCTCTGTTGGCAGAATCGTCGAATTTATATTCGAGATTTGCGGTCGATGAAGTACTGAAGGAACCGTCCTCATCATAGTCTGTCGCATACTCTTCTAGCGGTTCTATCACTACGGAATCGGCTGAACTCAGTTCTGAGGAACTGACAACAGAACATGTCTTGCCCACCTCGTCGAAGTAGATGGAAGCATTGAAAAGCTTCCGGAACTCCTCGATGAATGTGTAGGATGACCAGTGCGGAAGCGCTCTGCGAAGCTCGCGAGACTTGAACGCTGACGCTATATACAGCTGGTTCCACGGTTTGATATCCATGTCATTTCTGATCAGCCGATAACCTTCGTGTTCGACAACCTTCTTGAAGATGTACATCAGATTTGGTTGTACAGCGGTATTCTGGATGAATGCCGTTTTTTGGCCACAATGTCTTCCGGTGCGGTCAACTCCAACATAGTTGGCTATCATCTCATAGGTCTCATCGTGCACGGGCATGAAGCACCATTTGCCTTCTACACCAAGGAATTTGGTCTGGTCCGTGCTCAGGATGAAGATGTCTGTCACCTTTAATAAGTCGTTGAATTTGTTTTCCACAGACTTATTTACAGTTGAACCAGGAGCATCAGCGATGCCCAGGTCTATCTCATCGATGTAGTGCTTGGTCATCTTGTCATTGAACTTGATGCGTGACTTGCCGCCTACAATCTGCAGCTTGACCTCCTGCTGGTTCACTGAGAGGATGGTACCAACACCGCTCATGATGATTTTGCTATCAACATAGAGCTTGCAGTCATCGAATTTGGCGATGTTTTTCTTGACTTCCAATCGGGATACATTGGAAAAGATTTCCCGGTTGGCCAGGATATTCATCGGGAAGGTGATATCATAGGTATATTCACCATCATCGGTGACATACTGATTAGCGTATGTCACCTTGATGGATGATGTTGATATCGGATAGGCTCTATGGCCATTGATAATGCATGTAATCATATCTACTTATTATCTAGCATTCTGTGATACTCTTTTAGACGTTTGTCTATGCCATTTCTGCCAGCAATAGATACATCTGCCTTGATACCGTTTTCAATTGTTCTGTTTAGTCTGCTGACCGCAGAGTTGACTCCATCGAGAGACTGACGTACCTCGGCATTGTCATTGCTGACGTTGACGATAGGAGCAACGACAGCAGCGCTGGCTCCTGCTCCGAGTGCTCTGCTGATGTCATCAGCGGTCAGTGAGCCTACGGTGTTGGCTCGCTGTGCTCTATCGATGAGATCGAATGCAGGTCTGATAGAAGAGTTGTTGACTGCTCTGTGATTGGCAACGAACTCACCTTCGTGAACCACTCCTGCCTCCTTGCGATAGCGGTTGCCTCCTGTGTAACCACCCTCGTAGTACCCTGCTGCCTCTGCCTGATGCTGCTTCTTGATTGTTGCAATCTGCATCATACCTGCAGCTGTGGCCATGCCGGCAGCTATAGGTGCAAGTAACCAGCCAGTACCCTTGATGGCAGCTGCAGATGAGTATGCGTTGATAGCAGCCATAGCGGTAGATGCGATTGCCTGAGCAATCTCAATCTTCATTGCCTTCTTGTTAGCCTTCGACTTAGCAGCAGCCAGTTCCTTGTCACGCTTCTCTTCGAGCTTTTTCTTCTTCTTCGAGTTTTTGCCAGCTGCAGCAATCTGCTTCTCGTAGTTCTTGGAGATTTTCGCCTGCTCTAGGTCTGAGCAAGCCTGTGCATAGGCTGATGCTGCTGAGAGTATGTTGTTGATGCCGTTGTAGGCTGCAGATGTCTGCTCTACCATATCATTGAGGAAGTCAGCAGTCACCATTGCCTTCGCTTGCATATAGGCTGCGTGATTCTGCTCATCGTCACCATACAGCTCCTTCAGCTTCTCCATCGTGTTCTGGTAGTTGGCTATCTGAGACGTGAAGTAGCTTCCGAAGCTGGCATTTGCAGGGTTCTGCGCATCTCCTGCTTCAGCTTTAGCCTGGTTAACCATACGGTTAGAGACTCTATCCACCTTCAGCTGGGTAGAGCCTGCTCCATGGTCTTCAGCTTCGAGCTGCGCCTTGCGGTCTGCATACTGCTCGATGAGATCAAGCTTTATCTGCAGATATTCCTCCTCCTTGATGAGACCCTGCTTGTAGATGTTCTCGAGGCCATTGAGATACATCTGTTTCTCTGCTTCGATGTCCTGTTTGCCGAACTGCTGGCGAAGTTCTCGCAGCTGGTTCTGGTATGCCTCCTGCATCTGTAACTGGTGATCGAGCGCAGCCTGCTCCATCTCAGCCTTCAGATCCAGCCACTCCTCGCTGCCCTCTCTGTCTTTGTAAAGTGCAAGACGTTTTTTCATGGCTTCGACATCATTCTTATATAGGGCTTCATTGAGAGCGGTATCATTCTGATAGATTTTCGAATTGACATCATAATATTGCGCTTTGATGCTAGCCTCCTTCAGGAGGCGTTCACGCTCAATGGTCTGCTCATTCATCTTCTGAATGGCAGCATCATGCTGCTTGACAACATTGACCTGGTTGTCAAGTAACTGCTTGTACTCATTACTCTCAGCACCATACAACTGTTTCAGCTTGGCAAAGCCCTTAATCTGGATGCTTTGACGGTCATCGATGAACTGCTGATAGGTTTTCTTGCCTTCTGCATAGGCTTTGGCGTTGTCAGCCATCAGTTCGTTGGTCTCAGCCTTGATGCTATCGGCTACCTGCTTCTGCTTGCGTTTGGCTTCGGCCTGGCGCTTACGTGCCTCGGCTGCAGCTGCCTTCTCTGCCTTGACACGAGCCTTGCGCTCTTTTTCTGAAACCTGATGAGTGCCGGCTGTACTCTGCTTCTTAATGATGGTACCATCATTGCCCTTGCCATTGTAGCCATTGTTTCGCCATGGTTCCGGATCGCTCACTTCAAAATGCTGTGACTCTAACTCGTTGATTTTATCAAGGAGACGCTTCTGATACTGTTTTTCCTTGTCAATCTCTCTCTCCAAATCCTTTTGAAAATGTGGATTGCTTGCCGCAACCTTTTTCGAAGGGAAAGGATTGAAGGAATCTAATACTCCCTGTAAAAATCCAGGTTTATAATTTCTTCCCTCTTCTAGCCAATCCTCTAGATCAGCACTCTTTGCTATAGACTCAGCTAACTTTTTCTGTAGGCCATCGATGATAATCTTCTTTTTCATTACATCAATGTAAGCCTCAATCTGCCTTGTAGCGTTGCCTGTGCGCACTGCTTCCTCGGTGATGTTACCGAGGTGCTCACGCATCAGCTTGCCGTTGAGTTCCTCAAGGGCTGCCTTGCGGTCTGACTCTGCACTGGTGTTTGACTGGATAGCAGAGACGAGGTGCATGATGGCTGCCTCCTCGTCTGAAGCCTGCTTGTTGGCATCTGTCACGGCATCATTGTAGTCACGCTGAGCCTGCTCAGCTGTGCTCGTCTCTTCTGAGAGTGTGACGATTGCGGCTGTCAGACCGGCAACAACAGCAATCACGGCAGTGATCGGGTTGGCCAACAACACTTTGTTCCACAACATCTGCGCAGCAGTGGTCAGTTTTATTTCACGTGTCAACGCCATCTGAACGATTGCCATGGTCTTGAGAGCAGATGTCTTAAGACCCACAAGGACGAGATGCGCCTTTTCGCGAAGAATCATGATATTGAGCCATGCCATCTGCGCCTTTTCTGCTATCAACTTGGCCTTAGATACTGCAGTATAGGTGACTATGGCAGCTGTCAGCACAATTAATATGCGCCAATAATCCTTGACGAAATCAACGAGTGTGGAGAGTGCCCGAACTCCGAGACTGGCTGCAGATATGCAATATCGTGCTGCAGGATAGAGTTTCTGGCCCAGCTCTATTGAGAGGTCGAGGAACTTCTTGCTCGCCTTGTCAAGTTGAGCCTGTACACTCTCGTTTTGAGTTTCGAACTCATTGAGGACGGACGTGCCTTCAGCATAAGCTTCGTTGGCAAGGTTCTGGGCAGACTTGATATCATCGAGCTTGTCTGCGAGGACAGTGAGGACACCTGTCGCTCTGGAACCATCCATCTTCATCTCCTCGAACATAGGTGCGAGGTCTGCGAATCCACCCTTGGCTCGCATGGCTGCCAGGAATTGGAGGAGTGCGCCATTGGCGTCCTCCTTTAACGTCTTTGCGAATTCCTTGACATTGAGACCTGCAATCTGAGCAAACTTTGCGGAATCCTGGAACATCTTGGCCAGGAGGTTCTGCACAGCTGTTGCTGCCGTTTCATCCTGCTGCATGTTCTGGTCAAGGACAGAAGCGAGACCCATGATCTGAGCTTGTGTAAAGCCTGCCTGCTTGCCGACACCTGCCACACGTGCGGTGAAGTCAACGAGATAGCCGGCAGAGGCAGAGGAATTCTGAGCCAGTTCATTGACTGCAGAACCTGTCGCCAACATGGCACCTCGCAGACCTTTGGTCTTGTCTTCGCCGAACATCTGGGCGAGTTTGCCGATTTGTGAGACAGCTTTGTCTCCGAGGTCATCACCGAGGGCAACATTGATTTTATCGGCTCCATCAACAAAATCTTCAACTGCAGCAGTCGATGTGATGCCTAGTCTGCCGGCATCCTCTGCCAGTTGGTTGAGTTTCTGGCGAGGTGTGCGGGTATCCATCTTCTTGAAGTCTTCGTTCATGCGCTCTACTTCCTCGGCTGCCTGCCCAGTGTACTTGCGGACGTTGGTCATCTCGTCGTCCATCTTTGCATACTCCTCCACACACTTCTTGACTGTGAAGGTGATGCCGGAGATGGCTGCGACCGCACCGAGAGCAAGACCCTGCATGCGGTTGAACCAGTCAGCAGAGCGTTTTATCCAGGACTCTTGAGCTACGCCCTCGGCTCTGACAGCCTGCAGCTCAGCCTTCAGCTGCTTTGCCTGCAGCTGCATCTGCTTGAACTTCTCGGTACCGCGATCCATGCCAGCCATCTGCTGATTGATGGCCTTGATAGAGAATTCGAGGTCACGGATTGATGATGTCTTCAGGTTCGACATAGTGCGGTTGACAAGCTGCATCTGCCGCTTGGTCTCCTTGATATCGATGTTGGTCTCCTCTATCTCCTTGTCATACTGCTGCATCAGAGTAACGACTCTACGCTCACTCTGATGTATGCGCTCCAGTTCTGCCTCCACCAGCTTCAGCTGTGCTGCTCGTGAGGCGTACATGGTTGACTGAGGGTCGAAATCAGCCATCTGCGACTTCAGCTTGCTTGATGTGAAGTTGAGGTCGTTGAGAGAAGCATGCTTCAGATTAGACAAGGTCGCAGTCATTCGATGCGCTTCTTCATCAGCCTTGCGGGTCGCCCCCTTCAGCAGCAACATCTGCTCCTTGACTTTGCTCAGCTGGTTCTCCAGCTTGGCATAGTCTGACGGATCAGATGCCGCCTTCATCTGACCCTTCAGGTGTCGGGCAGCTTTCTCAAGCTGTCCGAGGCTTGCAGAGGACAGGTTATCGAGCGTCTCCTTGACGCTCATGGTCGAGTTCTTGAATTGCTTCATCTCTCGCTCGGCAGCCTTCAGGTCCTTGGCGAGGGATGCGCCTATACGGGAATCGCCCGTCGAGAAGGCATCCTGTTTTGCCTTCTTCAGACGAGCGACTTTATCTTCGAGCTCCTTCAGACGGTTCTTCGCCTCTTCTGAATTGAGCTTTACTACGGTTGTATATACCTCTTGTCTTGCCATTATTCGGTGACTTGGATATAGTTATTATAAGATATGGTGGAATGAGGGTTGAAGTTGATGACCTTGACCTGGTATCCCTTGGTACCCCACTTCCAAAACAAGAATTTATGCTTGAATTGCCTTGCGATGATGGTTTGCAAGCTGTCTCTAGCCTTATATGTAAGGATAGAGTCTGCGGTATTGAGCCGGAAGTCCACCCACGCATCGCTATAGCAATAGATATGGTCTCTGCGCTTTGCCTTGACGGAGTCGGCAGTGACAACAACCGTTCGCTGGTCAGCAACAATCTGCTTCACCTGCAGATTGATATCATGGAGCAATTGACGGTCGATGGCGTATGACCTGTACTCCTCAGGAGGCATCATCAGCACTTGCTGAGTGATGACCTTGATGGAATCTCTGATAGTATCACGCTTAGCTGGCGCATAGGTCAGCGCCAGCTGGTTGAACTGCTCCCTCAATTCCTTTTCCGCTCGCTTCTGTCTCGACTCGAATAACCAGACGAATGCAGCGATAGCCAGTATCACTGCGATGACTATGCCTATGTATCTCAGAATCTTCTTCATATCTAATGATTTAGATGTCTGCATATTCAGGGATGGCATCGAAGCAAGGACACTCCTTGATTCGCTCCCAAGGGTCAACCACGCCATTGTGATTCTTGTCAGGCGAGATATCACGATGACCGAGAATCTCAGCATCAGGGTATCTCTGTCTGAGTTCCTTCAGCAACTCGCGAAGGCCCTCCTTCTGCGCATCTGTTCGGTTGTCTATTGGCTTGCCAGTGCGCGAGATTCCTCCCATATATGCGACATTGATTGCCTCGTAGTTATGCCCCTTTACACCGTTTGATGGCAGGTCTTCTGTCATCAGCTGGGTGCGTTTGCCATCTGCTGTAACTACCCAGTGATAACCAGGATAATGCCAGCCCTTGTTTCTAAACTCCTTCAGCAAGGCATCGACTGTCCATGTCTGTCGGCTTGCTGTGCAATGTACGAAAATGAATTTAATCTTTCTCCCCATGATTTTTATATTTATCTATTAAATCCTTGACTCGAGTGTCGAATGTAAGTTCGAAGCCAAAAGCTGTCGCAACGTACATAAGACTCTGACCAAAATACCACAAGACGTTTGATGTAACGTCTTGTGAGCAAAAGTAGCTAATATACACTAGAACTATTGCTGCAATCAGTACGAAACCAGCGCTGCTATAGCGTATCCAGTCTTTGGTATTTCTCTGCATCTTTTTCTCTTTTTTAGGGCAAAGATACAATTATGTGGGGAAAAATAAAAATACGGCAGGTAATGCTATGACTACCTGCCGTATTGATTATGCAATATCTCGCTCGAGAATCTCCTTGGCGATTTCTTTCGCCTGCTCTCTCCACTCCTGGAATGCCTGGTATTCTGCCTCGTGAGCAGTATCGCCATCTCCATGGTTGCAGAGGATCGCTTCAACGTCATTCTGGCTGTACCTGGTTCTCACAAGTCCAGCAACGAAATCGTTGTAACCTGCAGAAGTAGCCTCAATCTTGACTGAGCCATCCGGCTCGCTACCTTCATAACTATATGCTGTGACCGTCTTACCATCACTCTCAGACTCCATCATATTAGAGTCTGGCTGATAGTTTTCAATTTTCTTTTCATTCAGATACAACAGATAGTGATTTCCGTCGTATCTGACGTAGTTCATGCGAACGAGATAAATTTTCTTATTCATCTACTATATAAACTTGTAAAACGTTTTGCCGAATTTGTTTTTCAGCTCTCCGACTACAACATAAAATGGCTTCTCTAGGAAGCACCATTCCTCACGTGCTTGTGTAATAAGTATCTCTGCACCGGAATATAACCACCAGGTTTCATCCTTCCAGTGCGGAATCTCGATAGGTTCCCCGTTCTCATCCAGCTCCTCTTTTCTCTCCACATGATCGATATATCTGAACTTCAGTGCCAGTCTATCGTTCGGAACCTTCTCCTGAACGATGAACTTGTTGCCGTGTTCATCTACTTTTTCGACCTGCTGAGTCTTGAAACTAACTGTTGACTTGTCAATCTTGTAGTCCTCTATGAGGATAAGATGATCTTCGTAGTCTATACCATCCTTGCACAAAACATCTCCTATGTGCTTCTTTTGCCGCTTGGTCATGCTTGCGAAGGGAATTTCCCCTCTCTTGATGCCGAGGTTGTCTCTATAAGTTTTCATTCCGATTTTCTGTAATAAGTTTTTTGTGTCTGCGTGTTTCGCAATTCCTAGCCTCGATGCAGCTATGACTCTGATTTGCTCATTATTATAGCCTCTCTTGCGTAGTCTTGCGATCTGCCTGCACAATGCCTGCTTGCTACGTTTTCGTATCTTGGCATGATCCGCATATATGACCTGCCCACAGAAGTCAATGCCATCGCAGGTGCGATGAACATTCCACGACCGGTTTATCTGCAGCTTCCAATCTCTGGCCAGATGCATAGCACTCAATTCGACCATCAGTCGCAGGAAGACTTTATCCTCATGCAATATGAAGATATTGTCCATAAACCTATAATAATAGCTGAGTCCTTGCCGAACGAAACGATCGAATCGCTCATTCAACGATTGTACGCTAGTTATCATTCTAGCCTGCTCCTCAGTTCTGCAAGTTACGAGCATATCACTGACGTAGCGAGCTTGCCAGTAGTGATATCGCTCAGGATCCTCCAGGATATCGAAACAGCGCATAGCGAGATAATCGAATCTAACCAGATATAGCTGACCTAGTAGCTGGGTAAGCTTGACACCAAGGACAACACCATTGGCATAGCTGTCAACGACTTCGTCGATGAAGTATAGCAGTTTGCGGTCCTTGATATACAGCCGATACTCTCTCTTCAACCGATTATGTTCGATGGTCATAAAATAATGATGTATGTCCATGGGTGCGCAATATGCAGTCTCCTTCTGTGGAGAATTGTAAATATCGCGCTTGATAATCTTGTAAAAGAAATGAGTACCACGCCCTTTGGTACCTGCCGGACAATTGTACGGAATCTTGCTACGCAGCAAGGGTTCCGAAGGATAGAGGGCAGCGTGCTGGATGACGTGATCAGGAACAGGCAGCTTGTTGACTGTCCGAATTTTCGGTTCAGTCACTTGCTTGGCTTCATACTCCGAGGTATGCCAGGCTCCAGCCTCGTATGCACGCAGAAGCACCTGAAGCTTTTGCTCCAGATTCTCCTCGAAAGCTTGCACGCTTAATCTCGACCTCTTATGCTTGGAATACTCATAAAAGGCTTCACGAAAATTCTGTAAAGTCTCGACAATAACGGATATATTACCTATTCTCTTCACTATGCATTAATTAATGAATGATAACTAATATGGTGTATATGTCGGTGTATGTGTCGGTGTATGTGACGGTGCATGTCGGTGTATAATGCGGTGTATGAATCCGTTGTCTGCTTTTTATAAAATCCTAACCTTCGACCGGATGACCCTATTGTCATCATCTACCAGCTAATCTAAATAAGTGTATTTTCTGCCTTGAGGCAAGGCCTGACTCCCGTTTCTCCACATAAGCACACAAAAACTGTGGATATCTTTAAGTTGAGGGCCGCACCGTAGTTCACATTGGCATCAGAGACAGCATTGTTAACGTTGAGCGTCGAAAGACCACATTGCCCACTATTGTTAGCATTGGCACCGCGGAGGCAACAGTGAAAACCGGCACTGGGAATCACAACCTGGATTATATCCGGGTGCAAAGGTACGAAAAAAAATCGGAATGAAAAAAGTCAAAGAGCGAAATTTCAAAAAAAAATCGACCGCCCAAAGGGCGGAAGGTGGGGCTCGCTATGCGAGCCGTGTGCTCTGGAGCCCCAGGTTCTTCTGATTGTTCTGTCTTTTGAGCCTACGCAGCCAACCTAGGCTGCTGCGTAGTATGTTGGCTCCACAGACCACTCGGATGCTGCTTCGCAGAGGGCCGCACCGAAGAGCACATCGGCAGCAGAGACAGCAGAGTGAACGTAGAGCGCCGAAAGACCACATAGCCCACTATCGTCAGCACTGGCACCGCGGAGGCAACAGTGAAAACCGGATGTCGCTCCACTATTGTTCCAGAAGTAGCTAGTCCAATAGGTCGTCTCTGTACCACCTTTTTTAGTCGGGAAGTTCTCGAGGTGCTCCATACACAGCTCCTTCACCCACCCTTCACCTTTTGTCTCCGACTTGCTGTAGGCAATCATGCCTTCAGCTTTGCCTATTGTCCAGGTACCATAGATGGATGGAGCAACGAGGTGTACAACCGATGTGTCCTCGTTGCACTGCACCTGCTCATCATCCATCATACGCCAGAGGTTGCCGAATCCATTCTTATATCCGAAGAAGCTAGGAATCTTGGCTGTATAGACTACGGTACCATCATCCTTTTTGACCTCATAGCTAGATTCACCGCAGGAGTCTCCGAGTTCGATGCCAGCAGACATCGGTACGACAGGGCGATAACCGTTGTAGCCATTCCAGTCAGGCATCTGTGTCACGCCAGCGCCTAGTCCACCCTGGAACAGGCCATTCTCATCTTTAGCAGAATTGACAGCAGCCTGGTCGTAATGAGTACCGAAGATGACACCGAACAGTACTGCGATGGCAGCAGTATGGCGCATCGTTGTACAGAGCCAGCCGGTACCATTTTTTCGTGCTGCCGCTCTGAAGTATTCAGTATTCTGCTGAGTTGCCGGTTTGCCAAGCATAGTGCGGTTCGTATTGTCGAGAGTCGCATCATTGTTTCCGCCTCGATAGTCAGCACCATCGTTGATGTAGCTTACGAGCTTGCCAGTACTGCGCTCGAGTGTCGCAAATCCTGCTGCAGAGATGCTGCCTATCGGAATCTTGTAGTTGAACTCTCCCTGAATAGGCCAAGGACTAACCATTTCGTAGTGGAGTCTGCCTACGGTCTTGATCACCATGTACCACTCTTTTCCCCAACCCCACTGATAGTGTCCCTCGGTACCATCGAGTTTGGCCGCCTCGCCAGTCGCATACTTGTAATGATTCTTAGAATCAAGCTTGCGACGAGTATGGTCATTCTTGACAAGATAGCAGCCAAGTCCGAGTTCCTCATGCAGGTTCCGCAGGAGTTCGAGGGAGCCTACATAGGCAGCAGCCTTAGGCGTAGCGTTGTCGAGGTTCCACACTCGACCGCACCATGGATGCTGACCGAGCTGCACCGCATTCTTGATAGTCATCTGCTCAGACTTGCCCGACTTCTTGTCGAAGACCTCGATAATTTTGTCGGTTGCAGACATGTCTGACTGAGGCAGGTCATCGACCTGCTGAGCATTGTCGAAGGCTGCGATGATAGCCTTCAGCTTCGTCTCTTCATTCTCTGTAAATGCCATATTACATTATATTTAATCGATTAAACAATTCGGATTTTATTGCCGTTTTTGCGAATCTTTCCCTTTGCAGAGAGTCGCATATATGGTTGCCTGACGTTGATTGTCACTTCCTGCCATAGCGGTGTGTTGGCGGTAGGAATCACCCAGAACCTGGTCTTGCCTTCACCCTTGACTGTCAGATTGCCGGAAGGGTCTGCCATGACGGAATCACCCTCTACTCTCTGATAGAGGACACTCTGCGGCAAGTATGCCGGCAGGATGCTCGCCTCAATCTTCTGCATCTGCTTGTTGCGGATGCAGATCTCTGTCTGATAGCTGAGATTCATGCGAGAAGGAGCGATGAAGCCAGTCGCAATCTGACCTGCGAGACTGTTCATCTCTGCGATTTTCTCGTCTGCTCTCGTCGCAGCCTCCGTTGCAAGCTGCGCCTTCTCCTCTGCAGCTGTAGCCTGCTGCTGTGCTTCTGCTGCCTGAGCGGTTGCTGAAGCGGCTGCAGTATTAGCAAGATTCGCAGCCTTGTTGGCATCATCGGCTGCACTCTTGGCCTTAGTTGCCGGAGTCTTGTCAAGCCAGAGGCGCCAGGAGTCGCTGGTGTCCGATGGCTCAGATCTGTTGCCATCGATGAGGGATGCGTACACACCATTGGCTGTGTGGACGATGTCATTGGCATCGTAGCCCTGAATGATCTCTCCCTCGAACTCGAAGGAATAGCCTTTGACCCACGCTCCCTTGTCGGTGAAGGCAACATTGCCCACCACAATGATATTCGTATTATCTGCCATTATACCTTGATTACTAATTTATTTCTACGTTTGACAACGTGCTCAGAAACATTTGAGCCGTAGTCGATCATCAACAACTTGTTCCTGGACTGCCGGAAGGTTGGGTACATCGCACCACCTCTTGCGATGATACCGGTATCTTCGTATGCGTGAGTCTGCAGGTTCCACTGCCACCAGTTGCCGTTATCTCCCATTTTAGGAGGGTGCTCGTTGAGCTCCTTGGCGAGGTCTGTCTGCGTCTTAGAGCTCTCTATGGCGGTAGAAGTATTTGTCTCTCGCAGATGTTCTGCAGATTCTCTCCTCTGCTCTGCACCAACTCTGCCATGCTCTGCGACAACTCTTTGCACTTCAGCGTCACTCCTGCTCTTCTCTGCAGCCTTCCTGTCATTTTCAACTTTGACTCTCGAATTTTCTGCTGAAGCTCGTGCAGTTTCGGCAGACGCTCTCTTCTGCTCAGCTGAAGAGCGTGAAGACTCAGCAGCAACTCGCTTGCTCTCAACATCAACTCTACCCTGCTCGGCCTTGACTCTCGCAGCTTCTGAGGTGGTTCGCATCTGCTCTGCAGTCTTGCGAGTTTCCTCATACTGCTCTATTGCCTTCTTGCTTGCAAGAGTGTCTGTAGTAGCTTTCTTGGCTGCTTCGGTCGCAGTCTTGCTCGCTGCGACGGCATCATCTACTTGCTGCTTCTTTGTCTCCAGCCCCTCCCGAGCCTTGTCTGCATTGGAAGCAGCTGTATTTGCGGTTGCAGCAGCCGTATTGGCTGCTGTGGTAGCCTTCTTGGCTTCCACCAGCTCCGCATCAATATCTTTCGTGAATACCTTCATCGGTACGATGACCTGCTTGCGAGTGCCGTTGTTGTCATCGTAGAGGACTGGAACTGTATTGATATGCGCAAGATCATAGACCATCTCACACTCGAAGATGTTCTTCGAGTGAAGTTTCATTTGCTCTACAATATGCGGCCATAAGGCTATGCTGACCGAAGACCAATCAGAGTTTTTGATTGCATCTTCGATGCTGGTACCCACCTTCGCTTCGCTCATAAGCACCTCCTCTCTTATTCGGCATTCTTGATGCTGTCAAGCCACTCCGGGATTGATGCCAGAATTTGGGAAGTAACTTCCTTGCCTATAGCATCTTTATTAAGAGTGATGGTAAGGTTGCCGTTCTCTTCCGAGATGTTGCCGAGATATTCGCCTGTTTCGTTACGAGAAACATATCCTCTCGTAACAACATTGTCACCTGTTACATCCTGCTCGAAGTTAACATTCACATTCTCACCGAGCGCAATTGGCTCAAATTCGGTTTTCACCGTCTGTTTTGCTGTTTTCATATCAAAAAAAAAATAAAATTAATCTAACTACCCAAAGAATATTTAAATTAAGACCAGTTAAGGTCAGTTTCACCACTCCAGAATACGCCTGCGCCAATCTTTGTATCTGAAACCGTAGGATTAAGCAGGCTTGGCGGAATATACACACATGATAAGCTCTCACCGCCCCTCAGTTCATGCCATCCGCCAATATCGGCAAAATGTATGGTCTGCTTGTCGTTACCATTAACCACTCGCCACTCTTTTCCGCTGCCCATACCCGTGAACACATAGTATTCGTCCGAAGAGCAGTGCATCACTACCACATCGATAGGCATACCGCTGGCATCACCACCATTCCCATCTCCATACAGAGGAATCTTCAAATAGGTTTTACCAGATGCAGTTCCTGTTGATAGCGTCTTCGTGACATACGTTCCTTTTGTAAAATCCGTCTCCTTTGTATATATATTCATAGTTCTTCCATAGACGACAGCAATAGTTTTCTGTCTATGCCCGAACATACCTCTGCACCATACATCTGACGCATAGAAGCGATAACCACGATTCTTAGCACTATCATAACCTTGATGATACATATCGCCGGAGAACCACATTCTGCCATCCGAACCGAACTGGATACTACCAACAACGTTTCCTTTGTTGTCAACACAATCAAGAATCTTAAAGCTTCCGTGCACACCAGTAACCGTACCGCTGAAAGTACCATTCTGACACCACATATTTCCTGCTGTATCAAGCGTGAAATTAGAGGTGTTTATGGCGATTTGCCCGCCCGAGAAATTCATACAGTGACCTGTCAAGATGATGTTATCAGCAGACATCTGCGCGTGTGAAATCTTTGTTCCAGCTTCATCTCTGATGAATGTGCTGAGTTCTGCCCGCTTAACTGTTTTTCCATCATTATCATACGCTTCAGAAAAGAATCTAGCGAATTCCGTAGTCAATACTGCACCGGCAGATGATTTCAACTTGCCATACGCATCAAATCCTCCTGCTGCAACAGTCCAGGAACCACTCTTCTGCTGAACTGTGGTAATGGTAGAAGAGTATTCATTTCTGATACCGCCTCCAACTTTATCTGCATAACTGTTAGCAGATGCAAGATTGTTGCTGATATTCTTGTTGAGCGCATCTACGTTCGCCTTCAATTGCTCCTTCGTAGCAGCCTGACCAACGGTCTGAGTGATGGTATCAACATCCTGCTCAATCTTCGTAATTTTTCTCTTATTCGCATCCACCGCATTTACAGTACTAGTAATACGATTAGATAGCTGTGTTACGTCAGAAGATACAGTCGAATTTGTAGCGTAATCTTTCTCGCCTACCCAGTTTCTGATGCTGGTTGCAGTCTGATCGATAGCCGACTGATATTCACTTGTGATATTTCCGTGCTGATCCTTCAGCTTCTTGTCAACAGATGAGGTGATACTGTTGGATGTCTGAAGAATCTGTGATGATGTATCCTCACGATTCTTAGCATCCTTAGAATCTACATATTGCCTGATTTCGCCCTTTTCTGCATCAAGCTCGAAACCCACCTTGACAGCTTTCTTGTTGACGGTATCAATATTTTCGCCCAGCAGCTTGATATTGCTGGCCGTCTGCACTATCTGTGTGCTTACGGTCTTAGACAGCTCACTGAGCGGTTCGTCTGTTAGAGATACAATTGCGAGATAGCAATCACCACTGTATTTGATGACGAAGTCACCGGTACCATTCCACACGCCCTCTATAGGTATAGTTTTCCACGCTCCAGAGTATGCGACATTGATATTCCTCTGCTGTAGGGTATTCTGCTTACCCCTCACGTCTTCGCAACCAGCGAAGCCAATAGTCAACTTGCCAGCGGTCTTGGCATAGATGCGAATGCTGATGTACAGCTTGTCCTGCACATCGGTGTACCCTGCCTCTGTTGGAGGCAGCTCTGCGCTGCTCTTCTCCCCGGCAACATATTCTCTGTGAGTTCCTGGTTGTCTAATCAGCACATTCTTCTGCCTGATGCCGCAATTCTGCATGCGGAGAATCTGCCTGCCATCCACCTTCTCCAGCGACACCTTGCGGTTTCCGCTTGCTGTAGGATTTCCGTTGACCATGACCGGCAATCCGGAAGCGTCGAACCAGAAGACGGATTCATCAGTAGTATCTATATCCCAACCTGCGATGATCTTATTCTCTGAATCGGTAATCTGCTCCAGGAATTGGCCATTCTCGAGATAATTCTTCTCGTTGGTCAGCTCATAGCTGGTTTTGGAGAATCTTGAAGAGAACATGTTTTCGAAAACCTGAAACTTGGTGTCGATGCTCTCACCTGTTCGGCTCAGCACGAACTCGCCTACCGCATAGAGGTTGTTGAGATATTCACCGAACCCCTTCAGTTGGCCAAGAATAGGATGTCTGATGCCTTTCAGGTTTCCGATTCTACCCTTCAGAGCAGAATCCGGATTGGTTTTCATTCCATGAACAATATCTATATAAGGTGTATCGCTTCCTACGGTCATTACCTGTATGATGCCCTTGCGATCTGGGTCAGATACATTGTCCACACGGACGAAGGTGTCACGCTTCTTGATCAGCTTCTCCGGTGTGGCTCCAGCCATGGAACTTGTGAAGTTATCGAACGTCACCCACGCCAGCCTATCCTCACCCTCACCTTCTGTCCCTACCTCCTTAACCAGGAGTTCGTAGCTCTTGGTGACATAATGGTCATTCGCATCGGACGGAAGACCATTATACTGCTGGACCATGATGTAATCGCCCTTGCGGAAGGAATTGTACATACGGCCTTCTTTGGTGTCGAGATATACCCTGCCGCTCTCTGCATCGAAGTGATCCACCTCCATCATCGCAGTGAAGATGCGGTTGTCATTCTCTCCTAGCAGCTGAGAGATAATCATCTCGAAGATACGCATGGAACCTCTCACGATGAGGTTGTCAAGCTCTAGGTTGTATTTGTTCTCAAGGACACCAGCCGCATTCTCTATCGGCTCATTTTTCAGCCGCCAGCCTTTGCCTGTCAGGAATCCTGCAACGAAGTCCGGGGAACTGAGATCACCAGCGAAGACGGAGTTACCTCCAACGCTCAGAGCATTGGCGTTGATATCGTGAGCCTCTATATCACGAGAGATGATATCCCCATTCTCATCGAACTTGTAGCCTGCACCTACCCTCAGACCTCTGAGGAAGGTGATAAGACCGGCAGCTTCATCGTCCTTGACCTTCGAAAGATATTTGCCCTCGATCTTCTTCAGCAGCTCCTCGATGGTCGTATGCATCTCGTCTGAGGCAAAATGCAACAGCGAAAGAAAAGCGGTGCCAATGCGGTATGCCGTATTGGCCTGCAGGCGTCGCTCATCTCTGATACCCTCGAATTGGGTCTGAAGATCATTCTTATCATATTCTACTGCCATATTGTTTTTTTGTTTGCAAAGATATAACTTCGATGAAATCGATAAAAATACGCACTAAAGGTTGCGTGATGCACCGATTCCACGGAAGATTTCTGTCAGGGCTGATGCCATCAGACCATTCCACTTGCTGCCGAAGAAGTCAGCTTCATGCTCGTTGAGCTTCATAACTGAGGCATAATACTTCTGCGAGAACCAGTCGCGTCTGCCTATAGGCGGACCACCTGCGACACGGCCACCCCAGGCTGGACCCACCTTCTTAGGCTTATTCATGTCATGCTTGGCTCGATATTCCTTGCCGAGGAATTCCAGGTCACCCTCGTTGACTCGGGCAATCTTCTCGCCTCCCTGCGCTTCTGTCCACTTCTCCCAGACGTGAGCAGGTCCTACACCTGCTGCCACGTAGATACCGTACTGCAGGAACTTGTGTTCGATGGTCGTCACGGAGCCTTGCTCCAGGTGTCCCTTGATGCTCGCATAGAGCGCACCTGTATCTATTGTACGCAAGCGCTCCATGCGCTCGCGCCAATAGTCACCCATGTTGTCTGTCCATCCCTGCTCGTATTTGAGCAGTTCATCTAATGCTGACTGGTCTGCCATAAGCTCTCATCATATTGTACATCGATAGGCTCGTCTGAGTTCATCATGAAATACAGGCCGGTGACTCCATTCAGGCTGTATCTGCCCAGCTCGCTCGAATAGATCTGACGGAGATCCAGGAACTCCAGCTGACCGTCGAATGCCTCCCGATACTTGTCGTGAAGCATTCGGCTGATGAACTGGCGGAAGATGTATCTGCAGAGATTCAGCTTCGCCTCTCTGTCCTCCATGTCGTCACGCTTGTATGCTGCGAGAATCCACACCGTATAGACGTTGCGGTCGAAGAAACCTTCACCTGCTGAATGCGTATTGCTGTCAACGGTGTCTGAGATCATGATGAAGTTCGCAGCCTTGCGGAACTGCTGCATCACGCCCTGCACGCTATCCGGTCCGGAACAGGTCGTTGCGACAAAATTATAAGCCCTGCAGGTCTTGTTTTCCTCGCACAATTGCTTGAAATATGCGATGGAATCGAATAATTTATCTGTCATGTTGTATTATTTGCTGTTTCTGGCCTTGAATTCCTCCGCCTCTCTCGCCTTGTTGTCAAGCTCGGAGAGCGCATCCCAGCAGAGCGAGTCATAGACTGCTTGCTGCTTTGTGATGTCTCCATCGGTGAGTGCGCGGATCTGCGCCTGCATTGCAGGCATCAGGTCCTCCTGTTTCAGTTCTCCACCTTCCTTCGATGGCTTGAAGAAGTGAGGGAAGTTCTCTGCTAGGTATCCCTTGATGGAGGAGTACCACATGAAGACATTTAGGAGCTCAAAAGACTGAAAAATGGCGGTTTCATCGGATTCTCCGGATTCATTCCGGTATAGAATCCACCCCATCTTCTTCAGGAACTTGTCGTCCTTGTGGATAAGATACAGCTGGTAGTTCTTCTCCAGCTGCAGATAATCGAAGAAGGTGACGTCTCTGATGAGCCGTTCCACTGCATAGAGACCAGCACACGTGTCGAGCGGCAGATAATATGTGTAATCTCCGATGAAATCGAAGTTTTTGAGGAGAGAGAGGATTTCGCCCTCGCTCAGATATAGCACTTCCCGCTTCTTTTTGCCATTTTTTGTTAGACAGAGAACGCTGCACTTCCAGCCTGTTCTGGTATGCTTCAACACCTTGATGCCGCAGAATCTTCCGAGGACGTAGCATTTCGCTACCGTCTGGTCCGGGAACAGAGTCATTATTGTGAGGATATAGCGCTGCTCATTCCCCTGCAGCTCCTCCCACGAGCTTGGAGCAGAGAACTCGAAGACTCGTTTGCCGTCACGAATTGAATACGAAGGCAGGTTTCTCTTTTCCATTTTGATATTCCTTGAAGTGATTAGCCTTATATGCCGATGAATCCGCATATAATTGAAAATTATCGATGTTGGCATCGAGGAATCTGAGCAGACGACCACGCTCTGTAGAGAAGGCTGTCAGCAGACCCTCTGCCTGGAAGATCATGCATCTGCGCACCTTGAAGATGAGTTCTACCGCGGTGTCATCCTTGTCCTTGGCTCCTCGCTCCATCTCTAGCAGATCATCCATCTGCTCGTCAGATATGAGCTTGCGCATCACCGCATCAGCCTCGTAGAGTGCTGCCAGTTTATCCTTCCACTGCTTGGATGATAACTCCTGCTTCACCTGGAAGGCATACTGCTCGATGCTGAAGACCAGAAGCGGTATGCTCATCTTCGCCTGCAGGCTCTCACCCCACCCTTCTGTTGCAGACAACCAGGTAATCATTTCGCCCTGTGCCTTCAAACATGCGACCATACACTGCTCTATCAGCGCCTCTACTCTCGCAGATGATGCAGGAGAGACCTCATTGTTGGCAACTACTCCGAAGCCTGTCGGAGTGAGTACCAGGTCGAGATGTCGAACGTTGCCGAGAAATGCAGTCAGGCATACTGCCTTGACTACTGCAGCCGACAGCCGCTCATTCGTCTCCAGTGCTTCCTCGCCCACGTACCCGAGGAAGCGCTTCTGAATATTGTTGTATGCCTCATAGAAATGAGGTCTCACAGACTCGAACACCTCAGAGTGCGAGCTTGTCGCTACGAGGATGCTCTGCTCGAAATCTTCTTTACTTATCTGAATTTTCATTGCCATTGTTGTTAACGATTGATGTCTGCTGGTCTTTGTTCTTGTCGAGCGTTGTCAGCTCTATCATCGGAACATCGACCGTGATATTCTTGTCTGCCCACAGATTGTAGTGGATGACGACATGCCAAGGCTTAGCCATGATGTCGTGTGTTGCTTTCTCGAGAGACTGCTTCATGATGAAGAGTTCCCGCTTATCAGAGCCGGAATTGTTCATCTGGCTCTTGCCTGGTGTCGCACCAATCAGGTTCGGATGACAGCCGAATGAGAAGCAGAGCGCATTTGATGCCTCGCTCATATCTTCTGTCCAGTCTCCACCTTCCTTCTTGTTGCCCTCCGAGAGGTTGATGATGCGCACCATGCGCTGTTCCTTGCCGTTCGGATCAAGATAGTAGCCGGTGATGAGCGCCTTGCCGGCATTCTCCGGACCACAGACGAAATTGATGATGTTCTCCTTCTCCTGCAGGATGCGCGCCTTGCGCTCTTCCGGCTCTATGATGCCCTCGTTGTTGCAGAGCTCATCCCAGTAGTCGCGATGCACCTCTATCTGTATGCGAGGAGCAGACGTGTTCTTGATCATGTAGCGCTTGCCGATGCCGATGAGTCGATAGATATCATACCAGGCATCATCGAAGATGCTGGCATAGTAAGGTATCGGATAGTACTGCATGCCTGGTGTAGGCATTCGGCTGATGATGGCGAACTTGCAGTTCGCACCATCCTTTGGAGCCTTGCCCCGGATGCCCGTGTAAGGGTCTGGCGCCTTGCCCATGCGAGCCAGCAGGTCGCCCAGAGGGTCGTAGAGATCCAGGAGTGGAATGACCTCTGCTTCGAGATCCTGCTGAAAATGGCTGAAATCACCGAAGAAGACATTTTCGATGCGCCCGTTTTTGTTCGGTCGCTGCAGTCGGCAATAGGACACGTCCTTGTGTCTGATATTGACGATGCGCTTATGGTCTCGAGAGAGGATGATGACTTCCACAGACCAGGCGAAGAACTTCATATCGGTAGCCTGCTGCATGAACACTTCGTGAATGCTGTTGCTCAGGCAGAACTTGCGGATCTCCTCGTCTGCCACGTCCTGTTTTGTCTCCCGGTCGATGAACCGAAGCCCCTGCCCGTAGCAACATTGAACGTTGAACGCCATGGCGCGCTGCGCTACCATGTTCTTGCGAAGGAGCTGCTGCAGTAGATAAGGAATGTTGTCATCATCTCCATAGTTGACATACTCGTATGACCTGCCTCCCACCTCGAGAGACCGGAAGGTAGCATCACCAATCTCTCCCGACCCGAGGAAGCTGGTGTCTCTGCCATACTGCTGCTCGATGGTTGCAGCATTGGTTACCTCTGATACTCCCTCTGCCACTACGGCATATCGGGAGACGGTGGCGTTGCCACCTATCTGCTGCATCTGATATTTATTGTTCATAGAAATACTGGTTTACCTAAAAAGTTGAAAATATAAATGTCCGGCACCGTGCGGACCTCGCCATTTGCCGGGTTAACCAGGCGATGGAATCCACCTCGCCAGCTGCCCCCCTTCACCAGCCATCCACTGTAGTCGATGACCCTTCCGTCTGAAGTCCACGCTTTCAGGTTGACGGCAGCTTCGTCTGCCTTCGCCTGGTCGAGGAGGAGACAGACATCATTGATGTGATATGCATTCTTTGCCATCAGTTGAACGTATTGTCGAAGGTGTTGTCGAATATCCTGCCGCCTCTCTGCAGGTCCAGTACGTTGTGCTGGCGCTGCGCATAGACGTAGCTGAAGGTGAAGCGCGGAAGGGTGTCGTGCAGGTTGTCATTCTTGGACGTTGACGAGTTGATGGTGATGCGCTTGCCCACCACCGGATTGCCATCCACGAAGTTGACGATATAGACCTCGTCGGAACGGAAGAGGTCTTCTGCCCAGTTTGCCATATCGCGGCTCAGATAGCCGGTATCAGCATTGAAGTTGCGCTGCTCGGTGATGCGATAGTTGGTCTTCAGACCGCCTATGTAGGCAGCATCTCTGGTATATTCCGGATTCACCTCGTGCTTGCCCTCGCAGTATATGAGTTCCTGGCACCCGAAAGAATTCGTGAAGAGGAGGCACGGAGCGCAGTCTGGCTGCGATGGGTCGATGATGAACCTCATGAGGCGCTTGCCTGCCTCTACCTCGTAGTAGAGCAGGTCGAGAGCATCAGCGGTGAAGCGGGATGAAGAAACGTCGATGGTCGTGTAGATGTCATTGCCTGCTACTGCAGTAGCGGTGAATGTGCGGGTCTCCTCGCTGCCATCAGCGGCATGCTGTCTGTAGTATGCCGTCACGGTAGCCTTGCCGGTACCGAGGTAGTGGAGATATTCTAGGCGACCGATAGCGGTGCGCTTGCACTCCTGCAGCAGGGTGAGATAATGATTGTCGAGGAAGCTCTCGCAATCTACGCCTACGATGTCCACGGAGGTGTAGAGCACCTGCAGGCTCGCCTGCTTAGTAGCCACATCGGTCTCTGTCTCGCCCTCCACGGTCTGCTCCCTGATGGTGATGGTAGCCGACACGGCAAGCTGCTGGCGTGCGTAAGGACGGAAGATGTCTGCCAGGTCGGAGACTACCACCTCACCATCGGCAGGGTACAGATATTCCTCGTATATGGTCTTGTCTGCGAGTGCGATGGTTACAGCCAGCCTTGTCTTGGCTGTGAGAATGATGATATCGGGTATGTTCTCCAGGAACACCTTGCCCGATGGTAGTGAATTGATGGTCATATTATCTTTTTTAGTGCAAAGATACTTTGGCAATTGCCAAAATAAAAATACGGATGACTACTCTCCCGAGCAGCCATCCGCTTCAAAAACAGGTAGATGAAATCTAGCAAATAAACTATTTGATGATGTGAACTCTTTCCCAGATTGCCCAGGCTACGCTTCCGTCCGGTTGCGTAGCGATGACATAGCCGTGACTCTTCATGTAGTCACTCACGCAGGCGTATGATACGCCTCCCATGCAGTTCAGCTCGCTGATGATATCCTGCGAGGTCTTGAAACTCTTCTTGTATTCAAGTCCGGTCTCCTCATCCTTCATGGGCAGGTTGGAACGGAACTTGAAGTATGCGTCGAGTAATTCTGTCTCGAACGCATCGATGTTATAATCTTCATTCTCCATAATCATTCTTCATTATAAGGGAATTCTTCTTCCGGTGAATATACTCGTCCGTAGGCTGAATACATCAGATTGCAGGTTGCAAAAATCTTCTCTGCCCACAGATCATACTTATCTCGCTGGAGGCATACTCTCAGAGCTATGGCTTCCAATCTCTTGATAGCGTCAAACAGATAGTTTCTCACTTCAGCAACCGTTACCAGATTTGCAGCGCTTCTTAAGACTTCGAGATTGTTCCACAGCTGCACGTAGTAAGAATCCAGCTCCAGGTATCTAGCGACGAGTGCCTTGTACACTCTATACCTCTTCTTGTGGAGGTCAATTACATTTCTCGGTTTGCACATAACATTTTTCCTTCTATAGATTTCCACTTAGCTAAAGTCATCTTGTATCTCTTAGCGTCACCAGCATGCCAGGGCAGGGCATAGAATCGATTATCCAGCCAGCTAATGATAGACTGTCTCCCCTTGACATCTTCGAGGATAGAGACTGTCAGAATCTTATGATCATCACGCTCAAATTTCAGACTCACCCAACCAGCTTTAATATCTCTGCCTGTGGTTGCGTAGAAACGGCACATATCAATCTGCTCAACAGTCAATCTGCCCTCTCGTCTTCTATTGTATCTTCTCTTCTTCATCGCTCAATCCTCCTTTCTTTACATACTTTTGCGCTTCCTTTATGAAGTCTTCTTCAGCTTTTGTGTTTTCTTCTAGAAGCTGAGTCATTTTCTCCACACAATCAAGCTTTTCGCTAAAGGATTGCGCCTTTCTCATTGCTGAATTCAATTTTTTAGCCTTATCCTTTACTGCCTTTACCTTGCTGCAAAACTCCTCTACGAGAGCTACCGGAACATTCTCGTTAGATATGAGTTTTCTCGTTTCATTACTCATCATTACATCACCTCCCCTCCGAAAAGATAACCACCAACGAACATGACAGCCACGAATGCAGCTATGCCTAGCATGGTGATAGCTACATCACCATAGGTGACGCTCTCACCGCAGAAACAGCTGAAGGCCTCGCTCTTGGTAGCAATGAGACGCTTAGCCTCACGCTTGATTTCACACTTGAGGGTATTGATACCCTCCTCAACGCTGATGCCTGCAGGTCTCACCTGCGCATCACTAATTAAAATAGAATTCTGCATAATTGCCATCTTATAAGCATTATAGACCGACCTTGATGTATAAATACAATGGTGGCGGTCACATTCACCGCTGCTTATAAGATGGTAGCTTTCCCAGCGAAGGGCAAGTATCTTACGGATCATGCAACCGCCATATTGAAAAGACCTTTTTCCCGCTGCCGGGGAAATGATACTTTATAGGCATAAAAAAAGCCCACGGCGTGAAGCCTAGGCGAAACAGTCGCCATCGCTGAGTAGATTACTACTATCTTATAAGCGTTGGCAAAAGTACGAAGAATAATTGGAACCGCCAAAAAAAAAGCGAGAAATTTTCATTCCTCGCTCAAAATAGTTTCAAAAACATGTTGTAGAGCATAAAATCGGGGTATTGAGGAAAGAAAAGGAATGAAAAGGAATGATTTCCGTGAAAATTCCACTAAATTCCCCGATATTCTCCATTTTTCTCCGAAATTCTCTGATTTTCTCCAGAAATGACCGCAAAAACGACCGAAAACGACCGGAAACGACCGCGAAAACGGGTCATCCGGCAAGAGGTTGAGGAATGAAAAGGAAAGAAATGGAATGATTTTCCACTCATTTTCCTCGATTTTCCGCATATTTTCCGTGTGCTTTCCGCATAAAAAAGCCCCCGATGCGTCACGCACGGAGGGCTCAGAGATCTTAACTAAATTTCCTACATAATTATATGAAAACTGTCAGCGAACTAAATCACGGCAGTCTGCATTTCTTGTGAAATCTGACGCAGACAGTCCAAAATCTGCTGCTTGCGCTTCTGGCTAGGTTCATGCTTACCCATGGCATACTGGCGCATAAGTGATGCATTGACACCCGCCTTTTTCGCCACTCCGCTCATATTGAGGTATGAGTAATAATCGAAGAACGAACCGATGTCAAACCGGAACACAAACTCCAGCTCAGGCATCTGCTTGCCCTCTTCCTCAAGAAGCTCCTTGATTTCCTTCTGCGCCACATACATATCCTCAATAGCTTGCTTGGCTGTGTTACCATACCCCGCAAGTGCAAAGTCTGGAAGTTCATCAACCATGAAGCAAGAGAAGTTCTTCTCCTGCTTGCCTTTCTCTACCTGTATCGTTACTTTTGTTGCCATACTTTTAAACCAATTAAAAAGAGACCTTAAAACCAACCACTCCATCCATTTCAACGAACTTGGTCAACTAGAGAAAAATTGCCGGGCTTAAAGCCCGAGCAATCTTTCTAGAATACTGTCGTAAGTCTTTTTAGGGACTTCCCGACTGCCATGTCGTGGAACCGGACATTTGAGTCCTGTAATAGGACTATACCAAACATCGTGATTTCCACCATGCCGAACAACGAAGCATCCCGCTCGGTTCAGCTGTCTAACTAGTTGACTAGTTTTCATCTCATGTAAGGAATTTAATTAATTAAAAGATCTCTTTGTCTGAAAGACGATGCAAAGATAACAAAAAAGTTATGTTCTACCAAACAAAAAGATAACTTTTTTGTTATATCTAGTAAGATTTAACATTTTGGGCTTGAAAATTCCACAAAATTCCATGAAATTCTCTGTTTTTCCACGGATATTCAATAAAATTCCGTATATTTGCATCGGTTTAACGAAATAATATATATTAAGGTATGGAAAGAAAAGAGTATATGAACTTGGAGAAGCGCATAACACTTCTCCAAATGACGGTAAATATTCTCGTTGTTATCTCTATTATTCATGGAATAGTGTTAATATTGCTGCAATCACCCCATCTAAGCGTGGTGCTATCCACCCTATTAAAGCAATTAAAATAGAGACGATAACACTTATCTTAGTCCATTTAAAGCTTTGCTTTTGCAATATCAGGTTCTCATCCTCTTTAGATTTCTTCTGACGGTATGGGTATCCTTCAATGCTCTCCATTATCATTCTGTCGTAAGTCTGCATATACTTCACACCCTTGTCCAGTATATGCCACATGCCCTCAGACTCCTCGATGTAGCCCTCGTTGGCCAATGGTGGAAGGAGGAACCTCAAGTCAACATCATCAAGCTGGTTGTCAGCTAGAGAACCCCAGAGCTGTGCACGTGATTTGTCGCCCTTGATGAGCTCACGGAGAATCAGGCGAGCCTGCCTGCAGGTCTCATTATCTTGTAATAATATCATTTATCAATATCAAATATATGTGAATAATAAGAAGTCCCCGGCACGGAATCGTGTCGGGGACGATGTGTTAAATAAAGATAGCCTAAATAGCAAGGCTAAGCGAGCCGAATTTCTGAGCCATATCCTGCAAGGCACCTCTGAGAGTAACAAGCTCATCAGGAGTAAACTGCGATGCCTTTCCGTTGACTATGTTTCCGTTCATCTTATGTGCCAGCCAAGAGCGAGATTTGCCAAAGTAAGCCTTTGCGATGTAAGCCATGGAAACCATATCTGTAATCTCGCCAAACTTCTCTGCCATGGTCAGTTCCTTGACCTTCTGCTCTGTGGTCTTAGCCATGTAGCCAACTGCCACGGCAAAAGCCTTAGGGTCTGACTCCTTGAGTACATCCATCTGACGGCGAACCTCCGCCTTATCCTCTGCGGTCTTGGCAGCTCTGTTTTGTGCAGCCAAAGCCTTCACCTTATCAATCATCTCTGTATATTCCATAATCTTATTTTTTTAAGTTTAAAGGAATGAGAGCCCCCGAAGGGGCTTTCTCATTTCTTTTTGTTTTTAATTTTGTTTTGCAACTCTGCGATTTCTTTTTCTGCTACCCTCTTGAAGGTATCGGGGAACTCTTGCCAATACTCTAGGTAGAAAAGCAAATCGTCTTCATTTTCCTTGAGTTCCTTAGATTTTCGTCTTGCCATATACTATCTTTATTAACACGATGCAAAGGTACTAAACATTTGTTGAATAACCAAATATTTTCGTGATTATTTTCAACATTTGTGTATTATTTAACATTTTCCCCCCATCAAACACGGTTTTTACCTCTTTTTCTCATCATTCTTGAATGATGTCAAACAATGTTATTACCGCTTTTACCCCGAAATGCAATGAAGGGGTTCGCTCGAAAACGGCTCGTTTCTTGTGGCAATTTCATGGAAATTGGCATAAGTAGCCGTTTTCGAGCGGGCAATCAATGGCAATTGATTGCAAAATTTGGGCATTATGCACAAATTTTCCACGGTCATTTTTGCCAACTTGCTGAAAATCATGGATTTTTAGAAAGTTGAAGCAAAAAAGGGCGTGCCTTGCTGTAAGCATAGCCCCCACCGCCCTACGCTCGGAGGCAATTGCCACGGCTGACTGGAGCGGTATATGTAAGGGATTTTTCTTGTGGCAATTGCCCCTATCCCCGACTGCTGCCCCGAAATGCCATCGCCCTCGCTACTCTATCCCCTTCCCTTCATCCGCGGTTATCAGCAAGTTTGCAAGCAAGTGAAAGGGCAACGTGTTCCTCTCACGCTGCCCCTGATGTCTATAGTCTGCCCTTGTCGTGGTAGCTATAGAAGCTTCCATCTGCTACTATCACATGGTCCATAAAGAAGATGCGCATGATTTGGCTAGCCTTGGCTATCTGCTGGGTCAGCATATCGTCCGCCTTGCTAGGCTGCGTGTTGCCCGATGGGTGATTGTGCACGAATGCCATGATAGTTGCGCCGCTCATAACTGCCTCCCTCATGAGGATACGTATATCCACGGAAGTCTCTGTTATCCCTCCCTGGCTCAGCTTCACGCTTTTAATGAGTCTGAAATTTTGGTTCATAAAGATGGCGTGTGCCTGCTCCACCTTGAGGTCTGCCATCTGCGGAAGCATGTAGTTGTAGATGGCTAGACTGCTTCCTAGGTCTGGCTTTGTCGGCATGCGCTCTAGTGCTCTGCGCTTGCCTAGCTCGATGGCTGCGAGTACTGCCAACGCCTTGCAGTCGCCTATTCCCTGCACTACCTGCATTTCGTCAATGGATAACTTTGCAAGGTTACTGAGGTTATTGTCTGCCATATTCATCAACTGCCTTGCCTGGCTTAGGCTTTCGGTGGTTCCTGCTCCTCGATTGATAATCATGGATAGCAACTCAGTGTTACTGAGAGTATCGAATCCGTAGTTAGCTGCCTTGAACTCCGGACGCTCGTCTGCTAGTATATCATTGTACTTCTTCATGTTACGCTACTTTATGATAGTTATTGTTTGTTTTGTTTATCTCAACACCTTGTGGGAAACATCTCTTAGAACGTGCTACGGCTTCATAGAAGCCGTCTTCCATCTCCTGCAGCACGCCTCTGTTGCTTATCGGGTCGTGGTGAACTGTGCGAGCCAAAAAGATTTCTCTCTCCACATAAGCGCCTGCCGCCTCCAACTTGCTTCTGAAGTCCTCAATGGTCTTGCCGCTAGTCAGCAGGTCGTCGAAAAGAATGACCTGCTTGCCCTTGAAATACTCGCCATCTACCGAAACATGATAAACATCCTCGTTAACAAAATGGCTGCCTCCGTTGTGGGTTGGCTTGCGCTCGCCATAGATGCTCATGTGCTCGTTTGCGGTCATGATGCCTGCTGCATTGAGGATTGCAGCGAAATAGCCGAATCGCTTGTTATACTTCCACTGGGAGCTGCATGGAGCGAAGACTACGACAAAGTCCTTTAACAAGTTGCCGTATTGTCTTGTCAGATAGCGGACTAGCCACTCAGCGCAGATTTGTGCCGCCATCTTGTCGCCTGCCTTGAAGTCGTAAACGAAGCGGTTGTTTGCCATCTGCTTAGCCTTATCTACGCAAAGGTTGAGATAAGCGTTTGGAACGTACTCAAAGAAATAATTCTGTCTCATATCGAAAAAATTTATAAAGTTTGAAAAATGTATTCTGGTAATGTTTGGGAGTCCAGAGATTTTTCCCACTCCTGCTGTGGAGTATTTTTTTTAATTGCATTCCGTTCAAAGCCCGGTGTGCCCTTTCGATTTTTCCTGTGCTTCAACATGCGCTGGCAGAGGCAAACAGGTGTGGGGTTCTGTGTTGACAAAAGGTAAAGGTTTAGTGAAACGTGAAGAACCTTTGGCTTTTGTTAACACAGGTTCATACGCAAGTTTGAATCGCCAGCAGCTAACTTTGCACAGGAAATTTCGGATGGGAACACATGACGGGCGGCGGAGAATGCAATAAAAAATGTACGGAACAGCATCAAACAACCATCGCCCAAAAGGCGATACCGCTTCTGCAGCAAGATTGAAAAACACAAAAAAAGGCCGCCAACTCTCACGAGCTAGCAGCCTCAGATAAAATAAATAAAACCTAAAACATAAAATATAAACTAAAAAGAACGAAAATTCTATCGTGGATAATAGTTGCTCATGCCACCCGTGTAGAGGACGGTCTGAGGGAACTTGTCCACGCCAATGCATACGGTATCAAAGGCATCGGAAAAGTCGGTGCGGTTCTCCAGCCTGTCCTCGTCTGTCTCCACGAGTTTTTCGCCTCGCTTATCCTTGCCGTTGTTATAACAGCCGGCACTCTCGATGGAGATGACCAGATCCTCGTTGTTGTCCTGGTTGATGAGGACCATGTGTCGCGCATGACCTTTGAACATGCGGTCGATGAGCAACTGCTTCTCAAGATGGTTCATCGGCTTGCCGATGTAAACCTCCGTAACGAGCCATCCATTGCGTCGGAGCACCTTGGTGATAATCTGGTAGAACTTATCGTTGTGGGTTGCATAGGAGTTGCCCACAAAGGTGGCATCGTAGTAGAAGATGACTCGCTTGTTCTTGAGATATTTGTAATAATCGCAAAAGTCCTGAGCGAGCTCAGGCAACTTCCGGTCATACTTGACATAGAATGAGTTGACGATGCGCAGCTTGGTATCTGAACCCACCTGCCCGACAACGAGACAGTTGATGTTGTTGTTGGCATCGGAACCGATAATCAGCGGTAAACCGTCCTCCAGGTCGCCATCCATGCGGCAGTCCGGCTTGTCGTGCTTAGGGTCGAACTTATACTGCAGGTCATTGAGGAACCTGGTGTTCGGTGCCGTATAGAAGTTGCGATCCTCATCAAGCCCGGAGTAGAAACCATCCTGTGCGATGCCGACATGCTGACACATGATACTCGTGAGGAAGGTCATCTTAGGCAGGTCTCGCTTCATCTGTTTGATGAAGTCCTCGCCCAGGACTGCCAGGTTTTGGATGCTTGAGCATCTGGAGTAGACCAGAGCATAGGAGCGGAGGGAGTGCAGAACCTTCTCGTATTTCTGCACCTGCGACATGTAGTAATCGTACCGCTTTGGGTGAGCAGCCAGCTTGTTTCGGATGCTATGCAGATGCACCAGTACCGTCTCGAGAGTAGCAATCAGCTCCTTATCCATCTTCTTCTCCCACGACATGAACCAGGAACCTTTCTTTGTTGCTGAAGTATCTGAAGTAATGGTCAGACCATGGTGGAGGCAGCAGTCACCGAACAGCTGCTTGTTGCCTCGATTGGCAGGGAGCGTCTCATTGTTAAGCTGCTCCCAGTCGATAAACTTCGCCTCGTCGATAAAAACATGGTCGAGTGAGAGGGAGTTGGAGGTACCGCTGCGGTCCTGAGAGATGATGTTGAGGTAGCTGCCATTATAGAAGGCTACGGTATTTTCCCAGTTCATGGGCTGGAAATGTGGTTCCTGCCAATGCAGCGCCTTCCATGGTTTTTTACCCACTATGTAGTGGACATCGCGCTTGTAGCCCCACTCCTCAAGGTGGACCAGAGCAGAAGGAAGGATGTTGGTCTGGCATCGCTTGACCGATGGCGCCACCATGCCCAGGCATGAACCTGGCATGTGCTGCACGGCATAGAGGATGCGGCCAGCCTCGACCACACCCTTACCGGTACCACGGCCCCACTCGCAGACAAGCGTCTTAGGCATGAGCTGAAGGACGCGCGACTGCTCGTCATTGAAAAATAACTCCTTAGGTCTTGCTGTCATCATCTGGCGGAAGTTCTTCGAAGTCAGCATCCTCGATGTCCGGCATCGAGTAGCGTTTTTCCATTTTCTTGATTTTCGCACGAAGATTTGGAATCTTCTGCAAACCGATGACTGACGGATCATCCGTCATGCGGAACTCCACAGGAACAATCTTGTCGAAGGCAAGTTCCGGCTCATCAGGCGTGTCGGTTCGGTTATTCTTGATGCGGTTTTTCTGCATCTGGGCTAGGGCACGGAAATCCCCTGCAGCCTTGGCAGCCTTGCGGTCCTCGTCTATCTCCTGATTGACTTTCCATCGCCAGAACTCCTTTGAGGCGGCGTTGAGGTTGCCGAGCATGACCTGGCAGAGATGGATATCATCGTATGCCTGGGTCTCGCTGACGCCGAACATGGCCTTGTCCTGATCAACCATCTCCCTGACGGTAAAGCGTGGATAGCGCAGCCAGAAGGCGTAGCAGCCACGCAGCCGCTCCACTCTCGCCTTGACGATGGCGGAGATGTGAAGTTCCTGAAGCTCATCCTCGTTGAGAGGCATGTACTTCATGTAGTCATCAATGTTGACTGGTAGACTCATATCTAACTGAGGTTAGCCATAATCTGCGAGAGTTGCGACATGATGGACTGGTAGGCTCCAGGAGAGCCAACTTTGGCGAGCGCTATATTGTTGATTCGTAAATCGTTAGCAGTCTCTGCTAAACCTTTGAGGTAGCGGTGTCGATAGGGTGAGCGCGGCTCCTGCAGCTCCAACTGCATGGCCATAGCCTCGTCGGGAGGCAGTTCCATCATGATGGGCACCTCTTCGACCGGTGTCATGGTCTTTGCCAGGTCATAGACCGTCTGCAGGTAAAGTTCACTCTCTTCCAGATAGGGAAATTGTTGTCGTATCATCCAGCAAATTATTTAACATGTTATTGAGATTGAGATAAACATCTCTGTCAGTCGTGATGAACGTGCACTCTGCACGGTCACCATAGGTCTGATTCTGAGATGTTATCACGGAGACTAACCACTCGCTGTTAGCAACGAGCATGACCTTGGAGTGGTTGAGCGTCAGCCTAACAGAGTCAAAAGCCTCTGTCATCAAGCGACTTAGCTTTAAAGTTTTACTTGAAGCTTTAATGTCTGCCACTAACACTGAGGAGTTAATCAACCCTCGCTTGCGAAGGTTGATGACTCCACAGAGGAAGGCATCGGATGTGGAGAAGGTGGTGACGGCAATGTGCGCTGCACCTGTCTGCTCCAGAATCCACCCCAACAGCCCAAGGGTGTGAAGACCTTGGCCAAGGAAGACCTGCGAGCTACTCTGCTGAAGCGGCTTCAGGACTTGCTGTATCTGCTTCGCCCTCATCTGTAACCTCCTCTTCTGCACTCTCTGGCTGTTCCTCGCCATCGGCTGAAGCCTGCTGCTCCATGGTGATGCCAGCCTGCTGAAGCTTGGCGATGGTATCAGCGGTTATCTCTGCCTTGGCAGTAATGAGGATTTGCACACGCTCATTGACCTTTGCTCGCAAGGCGTCAGCTTTGTCTGTGTTGCCAGCCTCTGTCAAGCCAATAAGCTGGTCAAGGTTCTTGGTGATGTAGGAGCGAGCATTGCCAATCTGCTTGGAGGTGATGGCAGCTACTGGCTGCTCCTCCGCTTGCTGCTCCTCGGCATCACCCGGCTGGGCATGGTCGTAGACGTCCATGGCCTGCTTGTATGCATAGTACTCCTCCTTGAGTGTAAGGAGCATACGTTTGAAGTCTTCGTCAGCAGCATGCAAGCCCTCGTATCTGTCACATGACATGTCGTATGCCTTGCAAGCCTCAAAGTGTTCCTTGATTTTCTTCCACAGAGCGCAGTTGTTATCCCAAATTGCTTGTATGTTGTCAGGCAACTGGTCATGATCTGCTCGTTTGCCCTTGGCAACGATGGCAGAAGGCACGATGGAATCGATGTTTTCTGACTCCACGACCGGAAGATGAGGAGCAAGCTGCTTAGCAATATTGTCGGCATCTGTTGTCTTGTCAACCGCAGTCTGAAGGATAGGCGTGACCTTCTTGTCGTAAACTCTGACATCATCGATGGTCATGTCTTCGATGCGATAGTTGAGATGCTTCTGCAGCTCATATTTGAGCAACTCGAGTTTGCCCTGAGGGTCGAAGTTGATGAGCTGGTAGAGGTGGCGGTTGTTATTCATCTGAAGGAGGAGCAGCGCTCCCTCCCTGATGTTGGCATCGGTATGCTCGCAGTCAAACCACTTCTTTAACTTTTCAGTGAATTTCGGATCATTCATAAAATGAGAAAATTAAAATGGCGAGGCGAGCTCATGTAAGCATCGCCCCGCCACCGATTGTAGTTATGTTGGAAATAAAGTACCCTGTGTTATTTCTCTTTGCCCGTGCCAGAAGGCTCTACCGTCACCGCCTTGCAGTCCTTGCCGCTGATGGTTCCATCAGCAGTTGTAAGGTTGCCGAAATAGAAAGGAGGCATGGTCTCGCAGCTGACTGAGATCTCCAGCGTGGTGTTGGTCTCGTCTGCAATGCCTGCACCTGAAGACTGAGAAGGTGTCACGTCGACCTCGAAGGTCTCGTCACCGAACTGGCGAAGCTTGCCGTTGCGCTCAGGTACCATGAAGATGCAGTCATCGTTGAGGAGGATGGAAGCCAGGGCTGAAGCTTCCTCCTCTGTACCAGGGAGGATGAGAGTAGCCTTGAGGTTCATGGTCTTGCAGCCATGCTCACCCTGCGCCTCTGGCGAGAAGGAACTCTTGTCTGTGACGAAGGCTACCTTAATCCAGACCTTGTCAGCCTGAATGGTGTGGCTATCCTTGATGACGAGATAATCCTTGAGTGAGGTGGCAGCCTCCTTCTGCGGCTCAGCTAACTTGGTGATGTAACGTCGTGGAATGAAGAAGCCGAAGGCTCTGACACCAGGCAGTCGCTTCTCACCAGGACACTTCAACACATCCTCATAAAGGTCTGCGGTTGAAGCACATGTTTTCTTTGTTGCCATATATCAATATATAATATAATGTATAACCATGGACAGCTATCCCCTACTCTGAAGGGATAGTGTCGTAACCGAAGAGGATGCGTTCCTTGGAGATCGACTCGAACTGAGTACCGAAGTACATGGTTGCCACGAAGTCAACCAGGAAGTGAGAGTCAAGAGAACTCTCTACACCAAAGTTCGCCTTGTCGCCCTCGGTAGCCAAACCGATGAGCATGTTGCTGCCAGGAGTGATGATCTTGTAGCCCGCAGGAACGTTGTCAAGACCCACGAGGGTGCAGTTGCTGGCACCATCCAACTTGTTGTGGTTGAACTCATTGTTCCAGTTGACCGTGCCGTACTTGTCTCGATAACAGCGGCGGTAGAGCGTGAGTTCATGGCTGTTCATGAACATGCATGTACTAGTGCCCTTCAGTTTTTCATCGGCAGCATCATAGAATGCTTCGATGGCATCGACAGCGTTGACACCAGTCATCGCGGTTGTATTGAAGAGGTTGCCCTTCTCAACAGCAATCGCCTTAGACTTGATTTCTGCATCGGAGATGGTCTTGAAACCATCAGCGAGGTCTGCGGTACCAGAGCCTGCTGGGTTACGCTTCATGGTGAAGAGGTACTTGAAGAGTGCCTCACCTATCTTGCCTGCCAGGAACATGCCAATCAGTTTGGTGATTGGCTGGTTTTTGAGCGCTTCGCCCTGGAATACGTTGGAGCCATAGATAGACTCACGAACCTTATTTGGTTCAAAAGGCTTGACACACGAACCAAGGAATGTCTCCAGGGTACGTCCTGTGATGGTAACGCCATTCTCATCCTTGCGAGTAAGAGAGTATGGCCCGAGCTCCATGTCGCCTGCGAGCTCTCCGACAGTCTCCTTGCCACGAACGCCCACGCGTCGGCTCATGAATTTTGCAGCCTCGTCAAGAGCGCGCACAGGCATCTTAATGATGTCCTTGCGGTACTTCGCAAAGCTGGTCTTCAGTTCATCAGGAGTAATCTCAATTGTATTGTCTAAAGCTGCCATTTTAGAATATCTGTTTCAAAGCATTGTAGATTTCACCAGAGTCAACGTTGTCAACCTCCGGTGTGACGTCATCATGGGTATCAGAACCCGGTGCGCCCTTGAGATCCTTGATCTCCTTATCCTTGTCCTGGATATCCTTGTCCTTCTGCTCAACCTTCGCCTTCAGGTCCTTGACCTCCTGGCTGGCTTTGTCGAGCTCAGCAGACTTGTCATCCAAGTCCTTCTGTTTCTGGGCAAGAGCATCCTCGATTTTCTGCATCTCTGCATCGGTGAGAGTAATTTTCTCATCGCTTACCTCAAAATCCTCTTTGCGATTGAGGAGGGTCTGAAGATTGAGGAATTTCTTCTTCATGTTTGATATTTGTGAATTATTCTTGAACATATCCCTGAGAGAGGCGGCAACCTTCTCGAGAAATGTTTTGGATGGCTCATCAGCGGTCGCTCCCGTCAATGGCGGCAAACCCATGTTGGAGCAGAAAGCGTTGGTGAAGCGCTTGGAGAGATTGGTCTGACGCTTCTTGTCTTCGTCATCAAGGTCTCTGACCTCATCTACGAGACCCAACTCTAAAGCTTGCTCCGGACTCAACCAATTCTCCTTGCCCATCTGCTTCAGCATCTCGTCGCTGGACTTGCCCGATCGCTTGGCATAGACGGAAGCGATGACCTTGTCAATGGTGTCGAGGTCGTTGCGCTGCTTCTGCCAGAGTTTGATGATTTCGTCAAGCTTCTCCTTGTTGGCAGACTCCCAGACCGTGACTCCTGTGGAGGCATTGTGAATGAGCATGGTGCTGCCGACTGACATGTCAACATGTTTGGCGCCCATGCACAAGACTGTAGCGATGGAAGCGGTCATGCCCATAATGTGGACGTTGACATGTCCATGATCCTTGATAAGTTGATAGATGGTCAAGCCCTCATCAACATAACCACCCGGCGAGGAGACGGCAATGTCCACCTCCTCGTCAGGGTGAGCGTCAAGGTAGGCCTTGACATCCTTGGAACGTGTACCGTAGGTGCCCGACCACCAGTCGTAGCCGGCTCCGATGGTACCGCATATCATCATTCCGTATTTCATGCGCTTATCTTTTTTGATGCAAAGATAATATGGCAATTGCCAACGGAAAAATACGTAAATCAGGCTATCAACGGTGCTTTTCGGGTGCTCCCCCACTGAACCGTGTATTCGACCATGGCTGAAGATGCAAGAGAATCGGGGTGAACGTCTGACATATTTATAATAGGATATGGACGTTCCCCGTTGCCGATGAGATAGCGCTTGCCTTCGATGGTGGTGACCAGATAGGCGTAGATGCCCCTCATGTCCAGGTCTTCGCGACATGTACGGAAGGTGAGTTTATGGGTGTAAAACCGCACACCATCCTCAATCTTGTCTGTTATTTCTAGTTTGGCAGGCTTCTGGCACTTAACGACTGGCCAATCATAGCTCCCCGGAATGTCAAATGTGAGATTGCCCAGAAGTGTATCAAAAGGCAAATCACTGACTGGTATGCGCTGCACTTGGCAGATATAACTGAGTCTTTTCATAAGCTGTGAAATATTTCGCATCTGTTCGCATCTGTTCACACCTGTTCGGTGTTGAACAGAAACAGGGCTAGAGTAGATGAGAATTATTTAAGAAAAATCGTCTTTTTTGCATCTTTTAAGATTAAAGAGATTGATGCCCTTCTCCTGATAGGCCTTGCGCATGCGATACCATTTCATGCGGATTGTCTCGGCATATTCTATGTCGATGCCCTGCTGCACACACCAGGAGCGGAAGGCAGACATCTTCTTGCACGACATGTCATTGAGGTCTCCGAGATCGCACCACATGTTTAGACGGAAGAGGTCTTTGATGCTCTCGGTGAGTGCCTGTTTGGCATGACCGTTGAGAAAGTTGTAGGTCTCCGGGTTCTTGGCCTTGGAGTATGGTATGCAGATGGCAACATCTCGCTCACCAGGTTTCTCAGGTTGGTTGTTGATTGGGCGCTTCGTGATGAACCGACGCAGAACAGCATTCTCGTTGCTGTTGACCGGAAACTCCACGGGGTCGCCGAAAGAATGGGTGAGCCATTGTTTCATGTATGGCTCGACCTCGACATAAACTACGAATTTGCTCATATTTCTGTAATTAAAAACACCGCAAAGTTAGGAAAAATAATCGAGATATTCCTATGTTTACAGGAAAAAGTTATCTTTTTCATGCCAAAAATCCTTGTTTTTAGGGAAAAGTTGCATTTAAAATTCAAGGAACCCATTTTTGGGCAATTCAGTTGTGGCAATTGTGGCAAAAATGATAAGTGCTTGATTACTAATATTATAAGTCTTTTCTTATTGACACAAATATATAATAGAATTGCCACATTGCCACAACCTTTGCCACACTTCTCCTCTCGTTGCCACAAATTGCCACAAAATTGCCACAAGCATATACGCTCTTAACTCTCTGAGTATCAACGTTGCCACAATTGCCACAAATGCCACATGGTTTTTAAGTCGTGTGTGTGATGTCGGTGAAAACTCAGTGACCTTCTCGGCACACTCCCCTATAGACACAAAAAAGCCCCCAGAGGAACCACGTTCCCCTAGAGGCTGCTATCGATATGATCTAAACAAAAAACTTATCCCTACTATAAGGGCAAAGACTGCATGCCATTGGCCTTCAGCTCAGCATCTGTCATGGCCATGGGATCCTTGGTCTGTGCCTGCTCACCATCAATCTCTGTATCAAGGTCGATGCCATATCTGTTTGACACCATCGTATAATCAAAACAGAGTGGCCTATCCTTATAATATATCTTTTGACGGCCTGTGATGTTGCCATTGGCATCTGTCTTCTCGACTGTCTCCGGCAAACCGTTAGGTGCGAACTTGACAAATCGCTCCGGGTTCTTGGTAGCACCATAGAAGTCGGCACCTATCTGAAGATAGTGCAACAGAGACTCCTTAGGAAGGAGGTTCTCATCCATCTGACGACCCAGTTTGCGGTAAACCGCCATGGTGATGTCCTTGCGAATCATCAGGATACTTTTAGGCATCGCCCAGTTGTCAATCTTGAGTTTGTTGGTAGCCAAAGTGCCGCAGGTCTTGATTTTGAAGTCCTGGTCTTTTTTGAGCTCGCCCATCTGGACAGCCGCATTGACAATGTTCCAGAAGCCAGCCACCTCATCGGTGGTGTTGCACATGCTGTTCTGTGTCTTGACTCCCTTGACAACAACTCTCAACAGGTCTTCGTAGGTGAAAGGAAAGTCGATGTAATCACGGATGGCCAGGAAAGCAGCCAACGGCACCTTCCAGTTAGTCATGATGCGGTCCAGGATACTCTCACCATCCAAACGCTCCTCCAAATCATCAGATGCCTGTTTCCAGGCATTGCCGAAGCAGGACTGAAACTGCTCCCTATGCTTCAGCAGCTGAAGGGTGATGTGGGTGGCACCTATCTGGCGCATGCGTTCCAGGTCCTCGAAGTTCTGCTTCTCTTCACGGGAATGCTCTCCCTTGTCAAAAGTGAGATAGATGAGTCGGCTGAAGAGGGCGATATCTGCAGTAGGCATCTCCTGGCCAGTGAGGATGATGCCAGAGTCAACCTTGGCCTGCACGAGCTTCTTATCCTTGTCCATGTTCATTTTGGTGCGACCTATACCATTCCACAAGTCCTTGAGCCACTCCACCTTGTTCTGTGTGATGGAATTTTTGTACTCATCGATGTGTACCAGGGCGTCGCTAACTCCTCCGACATAGTCGGAGAGTGCGAGCATGGATGCGTTGGTGATAGACAACGGCTCATACTTGGTTTCATATTTATAGAAGAAATTCATCAACGTCGCAGCGAATTCTGTCTTACCACATCCCTTCGGGCCAAAGGCATTGAGGAGCGGAAAGGAACGACTCTTGCTGATGACGATGTCCCGGAAGAGTGTGGCGACATAGAAGCACAGACCCACCTTGGCGTTGTCGCCAAAAACCTGCACGACCTTGGCAAAGAAGTCTGACTGACTTGTCGGGTTGTCAACCATCTTCTCATGCCGGAACTTCTTCTCACTCACATATAATTCGCGGCTGTCTTTATTGAGCTTGCTCATTGCCGGAAGATAGAACTTGCCGGCTGTAAGTCTTAGGATGCCCATGTCATCGATAGGCATCCAGGAACCATCCTCGATGGCTCCGTTACAGAAAGCGTAGAAACCCTCCCGCTGCCAACCCAACTGCTTGATAGGGTCTGCGGTCTCTGTAACCCTGCCCAGATAACCGAGCAGTTTGATAAGTTGCTCATCACGGGCCATCCAGACATAGTCACCGATGCCGAAGAGACGCTTGCGAAGCGAACTGGAAGAGGTAATCTCATCCATGTTGAGTTCGATGAGACGTGCTGGCTCATCGCTGTTATTCTTGATTTCGAAGAGACGGACAGGGTTAAAGTCATCTCTGATGTGGAAGAGTGGCTTCAGCTTGAAGTTGGACCACTGCACTTCACTGCCCTCCTTGTTGTATGCCCAGTAGCAGTTGTCGTGTTCGGTAAAACCAAACTCACTGAGCATCCTGGCATCGCCCTTGCGCTCAGCCTCCTGCTTCTCAGACAATTCAGCAACTTTGGCACGCTTCAGTGTGTCCATCCACTCCCTCCTGTGCTTGTAGGTGGAGATCAGTGTGCTGAGGTAGCTGTTCTGCAAGTCCTCATCCCTGATCATCATGAGCAGCGAGCAGATGTCGCTGATAGCCTCCAGTCTATCCTCGGTAGTCAATTCCTCTATATCCTCCGGACTTGCCCAGTATCTGCGGCGGCAGTACCAGAAGACAAACTCCTCCTCACGCATCATCGAGAAGTGCCCCTTGTCAATAATCCACGAGTCTGGATCCTCCTTCTTTGGAGCCGGATAATCTATCGGTATCTCCCTGACATTGACAGTAAAACCGACCTGCAATGCAGCTCGGCCATTGGCAAAGACATTGGCTGTACCTGCAGGGAACTCATTACCAGACTTAAGTTCATCGGCATCGGGGATGAATGTTACTCTCTTGCTGATGCGGTAGAGTTGCTTCAGCTGGTTTTCGGTCCACGAACCACCGAGTGATGCCACTGTATTGAGAATACCGATGGACTGCAGTTTGAGCACATCCGGAGCACCCTCGACGAGATAGAACTTATCTTTTTGACGTGCCTCCTTCTGTGCGAAGTTGATGCCAAAAACCGATGTATCCTTGCGATAGACGAGACTGTTCTTGAGGTTGAGGTACTTGCAGACATCCTTGTTGTCTGACATGGTGCGAGCCGTGAAACCTATGACCCTGCTCATCTTGTCATAGATAGGTATAGTATAGCGGTCTCGCAGCATAGGAAACATGCCACGTTCACCAGTGCCTATAAGACCAACCTGCTCCAGGATATCGAAGTCCAAGCCTTTGTGCTTGGCCCAGGCAATGAAGCCTTCTACCGGTGCATAACCGATGCCAAAAGTACCGATGGCATCCTTGCCCCATCGCTTGCAAACAGCCTCACGTGCCTTGTTGGCAGCGGGATTGACCTCCTGAATGCACTCTGTGAAGTAGCTCTGCGCATAGCTGAGAGCTATGCGCAGGGACTCCTGCTCCTTTTGCTTCTCCTCTTCCTCCTTGCTTGGTCGCCACTCGTCCTCAATCTCCTCGTTGAGATATTTCTTGGCGAGTTCCTTGCAGGCAATCGGGAAAGGAAGTCCATTCTTCAGCTTGCGGTAGAGGCTGATGACGTTGCCGCCGGAGTGGCATGAGCCAAAGCAATGCCAGGTGTTCGTGCCTGTGTCCACATAGAATGATGGAGTATTCTCGTTGTGGAACGGGCAGCAAGCCCAATGGCGGTTGCCTTTATGGGATTTGAAGTCAATGCCTTCACTCTCGGCTACTTCCAGAATGGAGACATCACTTATAATGCGATCAACTATCTCTTGTTTAATCATATCTTTATATTTTGTGCTGCAAAATTAACTCAGAACTACCTAAACAGAAAGTACTAAGATAATTTGCGCATGATCTTATCAATGTCAACATTGACATAGTAGCGAATCTGACGCTGAAAAGCGTAGTCTCGCTCCATCATCAACTGTTGGAGGATGCCCTTATATTTGCCCCCCCGTTTATCGAATGCCGCTCTAATCTCACGGTCTGTCCAGAACTTAATCCTAATCCTCATAACTTTGGTCTCTTATAAAATATGCATAGAACAATATATTTGTACTCCACGTAAATCTTAAAGCAACTGCACCAGGAGCCATTGATGCAGTTGCGCTTGTTGCAGCATCGATGGCAAATCATAGGTTCAGCTCATGAACTACCTTGATGATGTCTCTTGTTGACTTCAGCCCTAGGCGCTTGGTCATCTTGCGAAGCTGTGCTGCCACCGTGTTCTTGGATTTGCCTAGTTTCTGTGCTATCTCTCTGGCTACATAGCCCTGTGCAAAGAACTTAGCTACCTCTAATTCCTTAGGAAAGAAAGGAGTCTTCTGCTTTGGGCTGCAGACAATGTTCTCCCTAGGGCATATGCCTCTGAGAGGACAGTTGACCTTCTCCAGGTGGAGAATGGTTCCATCGACATCGAAACTAAGAGTGTCGTTGGAACCCATGTTGCAACGGATGAAACGATCTGTAATGAGGAATCTGTAATAGAGTCTGTTAGGCTTGCTCTTGGCGTATAAGTCTGCCAGGTACTTATACGCCTCCGGGTAAAGTCGGTTTATCAACTCTGCCATGTGGTTAATGATATCCGGGTGCTCAGTACCGTAACTGAGCACCTTACCATCATGGCCATAAAAACACACTTCTCCTTGTGGAGACACGAAAAATTCTACTTGCTTTTCCATAAGCTTTGATCTATAACTGTTTGTACTACCAAGAGATCTCTTGGGTTAAACTTGGTCCTGCCGGTCAACTTCTGTTGTACAGTATTGTAGCAGAAACCATACTTTGTCATGAGAAACTGAATGAGCTGACTCTTTTCCTTCTTGGAGAGAGTCGCATAATAACCTTCTATGGTTAATGCTCCATTTTTAACTTCATTTTCTTGCATATCTCGAATTTAATTGCTAAATTTGTGGGCAAATATAAGAAGAATTATTGAAAACACCGCAATTTTAGGAAAGAAATCCTTTATTTGCGGTATTATTTAACTTACATTTATAGATTTTGCAGTATGTTTAACGGAAATTTAGTGAAAAGACTGCTCGATGAGCAGCGCAAAGCCGTCGGAGAAATGGTGGCTTTTGTCTTCGGTCAAAGCTCTCACATATCGATGGCTTATTTTAAGGACCGAACCTATATAGACTCTCGCTACCTTGAAAGGTTATCTGAATATTTTGAGGTACCAATTGGTGACTTCTTTCTTTCAGATGAAGAGTATGAGGATAAAAAGTCAGAGAAGACAAATGTGCATCACATCAGCAATTCTACTGTCAACATCAACAGCAGTCCGGATGTGTTGATGGGAGTCATTAATAACCAGAAGGTGATGCTCGACCAACAGGCAGAGCAGATTACCTGGCTACGGAACCAGGTACAGCTTCTGACCCAAAACTTCGTACAGCGATAAAAAAAAAGATTTTCCCCTCTCTTATTCCTTGTTGCAACCGACTAGCATATAGGCGGTTGCTACACCTTATAAGAGAGCGAAAAATCGGAACCTAATGAATAAAATATCAGATATGGTATCTTGATTATCAATGTGTTATAGAAAGGAAATGGACTCAATGCTGTCCAGTAATCCCGACTATTCACCAAAAAGTGGGACTTATGAACATAAAAGACCTATTTTACCTCTCCAAGAATGACCGACAAGCCGTCTTCGCCTTGCTAGCCATTCTCATCGTATGCCTTTCTCTCGTGGTCGTCATCGGAGGTTCCGATAACGGAAAAGATGCGTCAGCATCCAGAAATATCAACGGGCAACCGCTCACTCTACGTGATTCCTCCCAGCAGACTCTCATCCAACAAGCCACCTCCCAGCATCCCCTGTATTATCAGGAAGAAGGAAAGGTGAATGAGCTTTTTCCTTTCGATCCGAACACTGCCGATTCCACCACCTTCAAGCGACTGGGTTTGAAGAGTTGGCAAATCAGAAACATCTACCGATACCGAGAGAAAGGAGGAGCCTTCTCCCGTCCGTCCGACTTTGCCCGCGTTTATGGCATCACCAAGAGAACTTTCGAAGCCCTGCTCCCCTTCATCCGAATAGCAGACGATTTCAAGCAAGCCTCCGAGTTTTACGGAAATGAAAGATATGAGCACAGGGAAAGAAGGCATACACCTTATTATAATAGGGGGTATGATGAAAGGGAGTCCAAGGAATACAATTATCCCCACAAGTTAAAGGAAGGCGAACACATCGCCATCAACAATGCCGACACCACGGAACTGATGAAGATTCCGGGCATCGGCAGCTACTATGCACGCACCATCGTAAGATACAGAGATAAACTTGGAGGCTTCGCTTCTGCTGAACAACTCGCAGAAATCGACGATTTCCCGGAAGCTGCCATCAGCTTCATCCAGATTGATGCCGAACACATCCACCGGCTCAACATCAACAAGCTTACCCTCAACCAGCTTCGCAATCATCCCTACATCAACTTCTATCAGGCTAAGGAAATCTGCGATTACCGAAGACAACGAGGTCCCATCAAAAGTCTGGAAGATCTGAAACTCCTCAAGGATTTCCCACCCGATGAAATAGAAAGGCTCAAGCCTTATGTCTGCTTCTAAAGATAAAAACAAAAGCCAAATGCTTTCCCACAAGGAACAAGCATTTGGCTTTTATCTTTCCATATCCACTAGATTACTCCAAACTGATGGAGGAAGATAAGGAGGATGCAGATAGGACTGACGAAACGGATCATAAAGAGGAAGACAGGGAATAACCTGCCACTCACCGTACCCCAGTTGGTAAACTCATCACGCACAATCTTCTTCGGAACATACCAGCCCAGGAAGAGACAGGTGACGATGGATGCCAGCGGCATCAGCAGCTGCGCCGTGAGGTTATCACAATTGGTAAGGAAATCCTTGCCGAAGAAGCCCAATCCCGGAACTGCTCCCTGAGAAAGGGAACAGAATACGGCTATGATGCTGCAGGTGATGGTCTCTATCCACGCACCCTTGGAACGGGTCATCTTGCGCTCCTCGTAAATCATCGCCGTACCAATCTCATGCATGGAGATGGTAGAAGTGAGCGCCGCCAATACCAACAGAGCATAGAACAATACCGAGATGATGTAACCTGCCACAGGCATATCACCAAACGCCTGCTGGAACACATTCGGCAAAGTGATGAAGATAAGCGACGGACCGCTATCCGGCTGCACGCCCACCGAGAAAGCAGCCGGGAAAATCATCAAGCCTGCCAATACAGCAATCACGGTATCTATCACCACAATCTGACTGGCAGATTTCAGGAGATTAGTCTGACGACTGAAGTAAGATGCGTATGTACACAGACAGGCTGTTCCCAAACTCAGAGAGAAGAATGCCTGTCCCAAGGCTTCGAGCAGCACGTTCTCATCCACCTTAGAGAAATCAGGATGGAAGAGGAACTGCACACCCTTCATCGCTCCCGGCAAAGAGCAGGAGGCAATGACGATGACGATGAGCAGGATAAAAAGCAGCGGCATCAGAATCTTGGATGCCTTCTCGATTCCATTGCGGACACCTCTTACCACCACCGCATGGGTAAGCAGGATGAAGCCCACCGCCCATAAGGTAGGACGAATAGGATCGGAGGCGAAGGTCTGGAAGTAGGTCTTTACATACTCCGGATCGCCATGAACGCCACCCATGATGCTGGCATACAGATATTGCAGGCACCAGCCTGCCACCACGGCATAGAAACCCAGGATAATCATGGAGGTGATGACACCCACCAGTCCCACGGTTCCCCAAGCCTTATGCTTACCCAGGTTGCCATAAGCTCGTGCTGCATTGGAAGCCGAATGGCGACCAATGATAAACTCGCTCATCATGCCAGGCAAACCCAGCAGGATGATGCACACCAGGTAGATAAGGATGAAGGCAGCACCTCCATTCTGACCTGCCATATAAGGAAAGCGCCATACATTTCCCAAACCTACCGCAGAACCTGCCGTGGCGAGAATGACGCCCAATTTACTTCCGAAATTTCCTCTACTCTCCATTGTTTCTTATATTTTTATGCTTTTGCCCTTACAGGGCGCATGACTAATTGCCTTTGATTCCCAGGGCGCCGTCCTGGGCGAAATGCTTATCCGAACACACCAAACTGGTTTAGGAATACCAGGAAGATGAGGACAGGGCAAATGAACTTGATCAGGAAGAGATAGACATGGAATACCTGTCCCTTCAAGGTTCCCCAGTTAGTAAACTCATCCTTCACCACCTTCTTCGGAACATACCAGCCCAGGAACAAACAGGTGAGAAGACCTGCCGTAGGAAGGAACAACTGTCCCGTTACGAAGTCGAACCAATCGAACAAAGTCTTGCCGCCGAACGACAGTTTATCCGTAGCTCCCAAAGAGAGTGAACAGAATGCGCCGATGATGGCACAAGCCACCGTAACAATCATGGCACCCTTCTTTCTGTCGATCTTCAACTCCTCATAGAAGAAAGAAGTATTCACCTCGTGGAGCGACATCAGCGATGTCAACGCAGCCACAGAAAGAAGCACGTAGAACATCAGCGAGATAATCCATCCCAATACCGGCATCGATGCAAACGCCTCGTTGAAGACATTCGGCAAGGTGATGAAGATAAGCGACGGACCACTATCCGGAGAGATACCCACCGAGAAAGCTGCAGGGAAAATCATCAATCCTGCCAATACCGCCACAATCAGGTCGATGGCAGAAATCTGAATCGCCGATTTCAGGAGATTGGTCTGTCGGCTGAAATAAGATGCATACGTACAGATACAACCCATACCAATGCTCATGGAATAGAACGACTGTCCCAAAGCATTGAGGAATACATTCCTATCCACCTTTCCGAAATCAGGTTTCAGCAGGAACTCGATACCCTTTCCCGCATCCGGCAACAGACAGGAAGACACCACGATAATGAGAAGCAGGATAAACAGAAGCGGCATCATCACCTTGGATGCCTTCTCGATTCCTCCGCGTACACCATGGATAATCACAAAGTGACAAATCAGGAAGATTGCCACCGTCCACATCACCGGACGGATAGGATCGGCAGAAAACTCCTTGAAGTAATTTGCCACGAAGGTTGGGTCGCCATGCAGTTCGCCCATGATGCTGGCATATACATACTGCAGGCACCAGCCCGAAACCACCGCATAGTAACCGGTAATCAGGAAGCCCGTCAGCACCTCCAGGTAGCCTACCCACTTCCAGGCCGTTCCATTGGAGAGCTTGGTATAGGCACGTGCCGTATTGGAAGCACCATGACGACCGATGATAAACTCCGAAATCATACAAGGGATACCCAACAGGAGTACGCATCCGATGTAAACCAAAATAAAGGCTGCGCCACCTTCCTGACCAGCCATATAAGGGAAGCGCCATACGTTA
>OWJS01000020.1_pt1 | contig 44072 bp, 46 predicted proteins | sample 1732961 | NCBI WGS metagenome assembly OWJS01 (sample SAMN05065774, study PRJEB22554) | human gut metagenome | biome: ENVO:2100002; feature: ENVO:00000062; material: ENVO:00002003 | host: Homo sapiens | place: USA
TCTACACGCGTAAGATCGTCGGCAGCGTCAGATGTGTATAAGAGACAGATCCAATCCATTTTACGAATCTGATCCAGAATTGCCCCACGAATACGCAGACTTGCATATGTTTCAAACTTAACATTCTTTGTCAGGTCAAACTTATCAATCGCATCAATCAATCCAAAAATTCCATAACTGACCAGATCGTCATAATCAACATTGTATCCAAGATACATACTGAGTCGACCTGCCACCAGTTTCACAAGCTGCGAATATTCAATTATTAATTGTTCTCTTAGCTCCTGAGACGGTTTCTTACGATATGTCTCCCAAAGCTTTTCTCTGTCCACAGTTTTCATTCAACCCACTCCGCATCATACTTCTTGAAGGATCTTACTCCTGCTGTGTTTCCTCTTGTTCTTCACCGCTCTGCTCATCTTTGTCTTCCTCGGTCTGATCATCAGACTCCGGTTGTTCTACACTTTTGCCCAAATCCACCTCTTCCAAATCGTCCATCTCACCGAAATTGCGATCAAGAATCACTTTAACGATCGACCCAAGTGCATAAAAAATAAGTAAAATAATCAACAGCTGCTTTACAAACGGGCCAAGTTCCTGACCTGTGCGAATTGCCATCACGCAATCAACAAACCCGGCTGTAAGCATAACCAGTGCTGGAACATTATTTGTCTTCATCGTGTCTCATTCCTTTAAATTACTTTAATCGGTTTTCCCACAGACTTAATTGTAAAATCACCGGTCTCGCAATCCAAAATAACGGTTCTTCCATAATTTAATCCGGTATCCTGTGCCACAAGCGGAATCTTCAATTCTTGAAGAACAAGTCTGGCTTCTTCTGAATTTCGTTCCCCAACGTGTCCGACCGAAGAAAGTCCGCTCATCTCAAACATGCAAGCCCCACCGGCGATCTTGGCCACAAGCCGACGCTGATTAGCACCATGAGCCAATACCTGCTTTAATAACTCACGAATACCGGTATCTCCAAATTTAGCAATATTCGTATTATTTTTCAACTTGGTACTATCCGGCAGCATATAATGTACCATCCCGCCCACTTTTGTAACCGGATCATACAAAGTCAGACCGATACAGGATCCAAGTCCCAATGTTGTCAACGAATCCGGGGCTTTGGCGACATTAAGATCTGCCATTCCCACCTTAACCATTTCTCCCATATTCCCTTATCTCCTACAGCTGAATTCCCAGAGATGACAGGATTTTTGCATAGGAATCCTCTTCCGGCATTAAGATAAAATAGCCATTGATCATATATTCATCCCCAAACTCCGTTTCAATCAACAATGCATTATTTCCATATTGTCCAAATTGGATAGCAGGAACGCTTAAGATTGCAGCCGCCATATCAACCGCAATATGCGGAACCGATGGTGCAATCGTCATATTTGTCATTCCTGACAATGCAGACAAATAGGATCCTGCAATAATATTGCCAATCTCTTTCATTGCGGAAAGATCCATCTCATCAAACGGTTCCTGATTATCCGGATCTTTCCCCATCAGTTTATTGACGAGATAATGTGCGGAATCCATCTTCATCAAAAACATCATGCTTCCGGTTATATCATTGGATACTTCAAGGAAAATACCGACAATAATCTCATCCTCAGGACAGATCGCCGACCCCAGCTTAGATGCTTCCATCAATTCAACCTTAGGTACATTCATGTTGATCTGTTCATTCAACATACTGGCCAAAGAAGTGGTTGCATTACCGGCTCCAATATTGCCGATTTCTTTCAGCACGTCCATGTACATATCATTCACATGATCCAGTGAAAAATTACTCATACATTCCTCCAATAACATATATAGTGAGGCAATGCCTCACTATATTGATAATTATGCGTTCTCTTTCTCCTCAACGATCGAATTAATCTCAAAAAGAGAAATCAACTGATCTCCATTCTTACCAATTCCGTTGATAAAAGAATCTTTTACATGACTTGAATTGATGTTATTTGTTTCAATCTGATCCGGTGAAAGAGTTACGACCTCACATACCTGATCAACAATAACGCCAAGCGAACCTTTTTCTTCAAGCTTCAAAATAATAATACGGGACGCATTGGTAATTACATCCTCATCCAGTCCCATTTTCGTACGAATACTCATTACCGGCACAATTTCACCGCGAAGATTGATAATTCCCTTAAAGTACACCTGAGCCTTTGGCACTCGTGTAATCTTCTGCATACGGACAATATTATCTACATATCGGATATCAATTCCATATTTCTCGCTTCCAATCTGAACTACGATATACTGTTTTGTTTCGTCCTGTGTTGTTTCAATTTTCTTATCTGCCATATGATTCACCCCCGTTACATCAAAGTATTGGCATCAAGGATCAGGGCAACCTCACCATCACCGAGGATTGTAGCTCCACTGATCAGCTTATTACCATTAATGTACTTACCTAATGATTTAATTACGATTTCCTGCTGACCGATCAGCTTATCAACAACAAGTCCAACCTGACTGTCACCACGTTTCACAATTACAACGGTAAGGTTCTCCGGTCCATTCTCCAGAGGCTCAATATCAAGGATCTTATCCAAACGAATAAGTGGAATAACGTTGCCTCTGAGATGAATAACTTCTTTTGCTTCTACATACTTGATATCCGTAACCGGAATATTCTCAATATTGGCAATAGAGCCTAATGCGATCGCATATTTTTCATCGCGGACTTCAACCATAAGTGCCTGAATGATAGCAAGAGTAAGCGGCAGACGTACGGTAAAGGTTGTACCCTCTCCGAGTTTTGTCTGTACTTCCACATCACCGCCAAGCTGTTCAATATTGGATTTAACAACATCAAGCCCAACGCCTCGGCCAGAAATATCCGTAATCTTCTTCGCCATTGAGAAACTTGGTATAAACAACAGATTGATGATTTCTTTCTGTGTCATTGCATCAGCCTGCTCCGGTGTAATAATACCTCTCTCGACCGCCTTTTCTCTAACCGCATCCGTATCGATACCATTACCATCATCACCTACCTGAATGATGACATTATTTCCCTCCTGATATGCATTGAGGAAAATGTTTCCGACTTCCGGCTTTCCTCGCTGAATACGAAGTTCTGTATCTTCCAGACCATGGTCTGCGGAATTACGAAGCAAATGCTGCAATGGATCTCCGATCTGATCCACAACCGTACGATCCAGTTCTGTGTCCTCACCGGTCATAACCAGTTCCATCTTCTTATTTAATGTACGAGAGAGATCACGGATCATTCTTGGGAACTTATTAACAACACTCTCGATAGGTACCATTCGTACCTTCATAACCGATTCATGCAGATTCGTTGTAATACGCTCCAAATATTCAATCTGTTCATGGAATCCCTGATTGTTGAGACTTCCGCTCTCTGTAGAACTGATTGACACCAGACTGTTCTTTGCAATAATAAGCTCGGATACCTGATTCATTAAAGCATCCAGTTTTTCAATGTCTACACGTACCGTACGGTTTGTTGCAGGTTTTCCGCCATTCGCTTTCTTTGCCGGTGTACCGGATTTCTTTTCCGGAGCTTTCACCTGTGGTTTCGCCGGTACCGCCTTTGCTGCTTCTGTCTGTGGTGTTTCCTTCTTTGCTGTTTCTTCCGCAGATGAGAAATCAGTGATCTCTTCTCCGATTGCATCCGCAATCTCAGACACTTTCTTTGCTGCAGCAAGAATCTTATCCAGACTCTCCTGAGATCCTACATAAAAGCTAAATTCCAATTCAAATTTTTCGTCTTCAATATCCTGTGAACTTGGACGATACACCAAAATTTCTCCAAGTTCTTCAACCGCTTTAAATACAAGAAATGCGCGTGCAGCCTTAAGCAGACATTCCGGATCAATCGTCACTTTGACACCATAGATATGTAATCCGCTATCTTTTGCAGTCTCAACCGCTTTACGCTCAGAGTTGCTCAGTTCAAATTTTTCAAATCCGGTGCTCTCAGACTTTTCTGTTGCTGCAGCAGGTTGTGTTCCCTCTGTCACTGCCGGAGCAGCTTCAGCAGCCTCACCATTTGCTTTTGCAATAAAATCATTGAGTTCCTTAATGATAATCTCGTTATCTTCCGTACCCTCATCTGATGTGGCCTTAATATTTTCAAGATAACCGTCAATGGCATCCAGACACTTAAAAAGCAGATCGATCATCGGACTGTCAACCGGGATTTTATCACTGCGCACTTCCTGGAACACATTCTCCATATCATGTGTCAAATGCTGCATTCTCTTAAAGCCCATCGTGCCTGCCATACCCTTTAATGAATGAGCGGCACGGAAAACTTCATTGATGGTGTCTTTGTTGTCCGGTTCTTTTTCAAGAGTCATAATGCAATCACTCAAAGTTTGCAAATGTTCTGCACTCTCATCAATAAATATTTCTAGATACTGGCTTACATCCATACTATTTTACCCCCACATTCTTTGTGATTGTTTTAGCAACCTGTTCAAGAGGAACCATCTCATCAACCATTCCTGCTTCTGCAATAGCCCTTGGCATTCCATATACAACACACGTCTGAGCATCCTGCGCGATTACATGGATTGGTTTTTTCCTGTTCAGTGACAGTATTCCGTTGGTTCCGTCCGCTCCCATTCCGGTAAGTACAATACAAATAATTTCATCGTAATCCGTCTTGGTCAGCGAATCAAACATAATATTTGCACAAGGGCGAAGACCGCCAATCGGAGGCATATCATTCAGTGCAATCCTATGCGAGCCATCCCGCATCTTAACTACTTCCATATGTTTGCCCCCCGGAGCCACATAAACATGTCCTTTTTCAAGGATATCGCCTTCCTGTGCTTCTTTTACAGAGATTTCACTCAACTCATTCAAACGGTCAGCCATCGATTTGGTAAATCCCGGTGGCATATGCTGTACCAGCACCATCGGAGCATCCAAATTTTTCGGCAAATACGGAATTACACTCTGCAACGCCTTCGGTCCTCCGGTTGAACACGCAAGAGCAACCAGCTTCTTATCTGTTCTGACCGGCTTAATATGTTTAACCGCTGTAACAAGCTTTGGACTTATAGGTGTGTTACGTTTATACACCTGTGTATCATATACTGCGGTAAGAACAGACAACAACTGTTTTTTAAACACTTCACCTTTGGCTTCGATCACATTACTCGGTTTGGTCACAAAATCAATTGCTCCACGCTCCATCGCAAGAATGGTAACCTCGGCATCTTTGGTTGTTAAGGTACTGACCATAACAACTTTTGCTTTGATACCTTCTTTTTGCAATCGTTCCAACAACTGAAGTCCATCCATTCGCGGCATATTGACATCCAATACAACGCCATCGTATGACTTTACTTTAAGTCTTTCATACGCCTCAAGACCATCTCTGCAAAAATCAGTTGCTTGAAAATTTTCATCCGAATTGATTATATCACAAATAATTCTTCTCATGAGTGCAGAATCATCAACTACCAATATGTTTTTCTTCATTCCAATCACCCAACTTCTTTCCTGCGAATTCTCCGCTCTTCTTCGAAAACAAACCGTACAATTTTTTCTCTGTCCTTCAGATCTTTGAAAATAAACTTTGCTCTGCAGCTGTAACGGTCCGAATCTTCTTTTTGTATTGCGACAATCTGACTCACAAGATAAAAACACTCATCGGTATTTTCATTAACCAGCCGGAATGTCAAAAGTACAAACTGACCAGGCTCAAGCGGTGTATCTCCGGTAAATCGTACCCCTCCGCCACTGATATCACAGATCATCGCTTTTTTCTTGTGATCTATGTATTTGATATCCTGGCTCTCCATGAACAACAGTTCCGTTGTCTTTAACGCAGCAACTTCCTCTGTGATTTCCAACAACTGCATCTCTGTAACATAATCGATACGGAAAAACTCTCTTCTCTGGAATCTCTTCGGTTCCGTACGAAAAAGAATCCGTAAAAGATACAAATTATCTTTGCGGTATCGCTCACGCACAATTGCATCACAACTGTAGAGTCCTCTCCTTGTATAGAAAACAAATTGACACTCTGCTCCTATCTGCAGCAAAACCATACGGCTTCCCTGTATCGGCATCAGTATCTCCATCTCCTGGTCAGAGATAAATTCGCAGACATTGCTTTTATACACTTTGGCCTTCTGACCGCCATTGTCCTCTGCATTCATCTGATGCAACAGGCGAATATCAATTTTGTCACCTGGAATTATGATATTGGAAAAATTCATACGCTCATTCTCCTACTTATGCCCTGATAAAAAACTGGAAAACATCTGACCGATTCCTTTTCTCATCGTAACCTGATTATGCATTCCGTTCAGCAGATTACCGGCAAGTATCTCAAACGCCTGAGCAGACCTCGAATTGGGTTCCAGCAAAGATACCGGCTGTTGCTGTCGTACCGCTTTTTCCAACGCCGCATCCTGCGGAATCATGCCAAGATAATTTAACTTGCCATGTAAAAACTGAAATACTACCGAATTGAGTTTATCATACACGCCTTGTCCCTCATCGGTACTCGTAACACGATTCGAGACGACATGAATGGTTGTTCCGCCTGCCACGAAATTCGGATTCCGATATAAGGCCTTCAAAAGTGAATAAGAATCCGTAAGAGAACTCGGTTCCGGTGTTGACACAAGAAGCACCTCCGGACTTGCCATAACAAACTCTAAAACCTGATCGGATATTCCAGCCCCTGTATCTATAATAATGAAATCCGCAAGATCATTCAACTCATTAATTGATTTAACCAGATACATAATCTGTTCTCTATACAGATTATTGAGTCCGATAATACCTGATCCCCCGGAAATAAAGCCAATATCCATCGGTCCCGGTGTAATAATCTCTTTGATTCCTTTACCTCGATATATAAAATCCGAAAGATTGTGCTGCGGAATAGCACCAAACATCACTTCGACATTTGCCAAACCAAAATCTGCATCAAAAATCACAACGCGCTTTCCGGCTTTACGCAGCTGTACCGCAAGATTGACAGCAAGATTGGATTTACCGACACCACCCTTACCGCTTGTCACAGTTACAACCCTTGCCACATTCTGATTGATCTTATTTTGTTTTTTGATAACATTGCGTAACTGTTGTGCCTGATCCATTACGAATTGCCTCCCAATAACTTTTTAACAATCTTCTGCGTATCGAACACTTCTATATCATCCGGCACATTCTGACCATTTGTCGTATAGGAGAGATCCGCTCCGGAATATAATTTTATATTCAGCAGATTTCCATACGTAGTCGTCTCATCAAGTTTTGTAAAGATCAGCTTATAATCTGCGATTTCACGATAACTGTCCACAATATCCAGAAGGTCCATATATTTCGTCGTTGCACTGAGTACCAGATAAACTTCCTTATTGTATTCTTCACTCACTCCGCCAAGAAGCGTCTTCATGTCATTGCGCTGCTTTTCATTTTTATGCGAGAAACCGGCTGTATCCACAAACACAAGGTCATAATCCTCAAATTTAGCGATGGAATCATTAAGCTCTGCCTGTGAATACGCAATTGCCATCGGCGCATCAAGAATATTTGCATATACCTGAAGCTGTTCCGTCGCCGCAATACGGTAAGTGTCAGCAGTAATAAAAGCCACTTTCTTATCATACTCTACCTTATATTTGGATGCGATCTTGACAATCGTTGTTGTCTTTCCGACTCCTGTCGGACCAACAAAAAACAGAATTTTCGGCTTAGATCCCGACAGATCAATTGTCTTAGGCTGTCCAAAACGAAGAATCAGTTTCTGATATACATTTGACAGAATCACATCTACACTGTTGCCAGGCCGAATGAATTTCTCAATTTCATCCAGAATCTGATTCACATATTTCTCATTCACTTCATTTTTTAATAATGTACTGTACAAAATGCGAACAAAGTGAAACTCCTCCGAAGAAGGCTTCTCTTTGACCGGATTTTCTGCCTCCGGCTTCTCGCCCTTAGGTGTCCTGGCAAGGCTCTCCTCTATACGATTAGACAGGTCATCCAGCCGCTGCTCAATCTTTTTTTCTTCCGGTTCCTGCATCCTCGATGAATTCGGCATTGTCTTTTGTATAAGTTCACGAAAATCCGGTTTTGCTTCAGGCTTTGGAATATCAATCTTTTCATCTGCAGACAAATTGATACTGTCATGAAACTTCTTTGTGTTCTGAAGCGCGCGTTTCGGATTAACAAACTGTTCCTTCTCCTCCATTGCTGCAGTCACCTCATATGTTGAATTTTTGAATGCTCGAAACAATCCCTTTGGTTTTACTTCTTTTACATTCATAATAACTGCATTTTCACCGAATTCCTGCTTTGCCTTTGCGATTGCTTCTTCTTCTGTCTTACCCTGAAATTTGTTGATTGTCATTTACGCTGTCACCATCCCTACTGATTGTAGTTCTACGTCGGACTCTACCTCATTATACGACACTACGATCAAATCTTTGAAATAATCTTCCGTAAGTTTCTTAAAATACATACGCACGATCGGCGATGTAATGATGATCGGCGCTTTGCCGATTCCTTCCAGCTTCTGAATTTCTGTTCCGACCGAGTCCATAATTGCCTTGGTCTTCTCAGGATCCATCGTAAGATATGCCCCCTGTTCTGTCTGCTTGACAGAAGACATGATTTCCTGCTCCACTTTCGGATCCAGCGTAATCACGCTTGTAGTCTCATTCGCCGGGAAATACTTATTGGAGATTGCACGTTTTAAGCTTTGACGCACATACTCCGTCAATACATCCGTATCTCTCGTTGTCTGAGCATGATCAGCAAGTGACTCAAAAATCGTAAGAAGGTCTCTGATCGAAATACCTTCCTCCAAAAGGTTCTGGAGTACCTTCTGTATTTCACCAAGTCCAAGCAGTTTCGGTGTAAGTTCGTCCACAAGCACCGGATTGCTCTCCTTGAGATTGTTGACCAGATTTTGCACATCCTGTCTTGTAAGGAGTTCCGCAATATGGCTTCGAATTACCTCCGTCAAATGCGTAGCAATAATGGATGGCGCATCAACGACTGTATATCCAAGACTTTCCGCACGTTCTCTCTGTGCTTCCGTAATCCAGATCGCAGGCAGATGGAAAGAAGGTTCATAGGTAGGAATACCTGTAATTTCTTCCTCCACGTATCCCGGATTCATTGCCATATAATGATCAAACAGAATCTCTCCTTCCGTTACCTGAATACCTTTGATCTTGATAATATACTGATTCGGATTCAGCTGAATATTGTCTCGGAGACGAATGATAGGAACAACCGTACCAAGTTCCAATGCGATCTGTCTTCGGATCATAACCACTCGGTCAAGAAGATCTCCGCCCTGATTCACATCCGCAAGCGGAATAATTCCATATCCAAATTCCAATTCGATAGGATCCACCTGCAAAAGCGATACGACATTCTCCGGTTTACGGATTTCTTCCGCTTCCGTTTCTGCCTGTTGTACTTCCTCTTCGATCGTTTCCTCCCCGATATTTTGACTGATGCTTCTTCCGGTCAGCAGAAACGCAACACCAAGTCCCACAAAAAGTACCAGATTAAGAGGCGTTGCAACACCAAGGAAAATGATAACCGTACCTACAATATATAATACACGAGGCACACCAAATAACTGCTTAACCAAAACACCTGAGAAATCAGCCTCATTGGAGCCCTTCGTGACAAGAATACCGGTTGACAGAGAAATGAGAAGCGACGGAATCTGGGAAACGAGTCCGTCACCGATCGTCAGGAGTCCAAACTGTTGGATCGCATCATTGAATCCAAGTCCCATATTGGTTACTCCCATGATCGTACCACCGATCAGGTTGATAAAAGTGATGATAAGACCTGCGGTCGCATCTCCCTTTACATACTTTGTCGCACCATCCATGGCGCCGAAGAAACTGGACTCACGCTGAATCTTCTCTCTTCGTTCTTTTGCTTCCTGATCTGTGATCGCTCCGGTATTCAGATCGGCATCGATTGCCATCTGTTTACCGGGCATTGCATCCAATGTAAATCGAGCTGTTACCTCAGATACTCGCTCGGAACCTTTGTTGATAACAATAAACTGGATCAATACCAAAACAATGAATACGATCGTACCAACGACCATATTACCGCCACCAACGAAACTGCCGAATGTTCGTACAACGTTACCCGGATCGCCTGTAAGAAGAATCAGACGAGTGGATGATACGTTCAGCGAAATTCGAAAGATCGTCGTAAACAACAGCAACGTTGGGAAGAAAGACATGTCCAGTACTTCTTTCGCAAACAATACATTAAAGAGAATGATGAGGGCAATGGAAATGTTGATCGCAAGCATCACATCCAGCAGTATGGATGGGATCGGCACAATGAAAAACACAACAGCCGCCAGCAAATATAGTCCAACTCCGATATCCGCTTTCTTCAACATCGCACATTACCTCCTTTCTCTCATATATACAAAATGTTTACGTACCCAGTCGTTTTTATTTGTTTTTGGTTTGAAATACGACTGCGAGTACTTCCGCAACTGCCTGATACAGTTCCGGCGGAATCTCTGTTCCGATATCTACATTGTGGTAAAGCATTCGCGCGAGTGGCTTATTCTCCACAATCTCAATTTGATTTTCTCGAGCGACTTCCTTAATTCTCTGCGCCAGAAAATCTTCTCCTTTGGCAAGCACAACCGGAGCCGAACTTACCTCAGCATCATATTTTAAAGCAACAGCCAAATGTGTCGGGTTTGTAATGACAACATCTGCTTTTGGCACGTCCTGCATCATACGCTTTTGCGAAACTTCCTGCATCTTACGACGCTGACGTCCTTTAATCTGCGGATCACCCTCCGTATTCTTATATTCATCCTTTACTTCCTGCTTGGTCATCTTCATATCATCATTGAATTTATATTTCTGATATGCAAAATCTGCGATTCCAATAATAAGATAGACCAGACTGATCTTAAGTCCAATATCTATAATCAGTGTGCCGACCAACGCCACTGCCTGATTCATCGACAGATCATATAAAATAAGCAGGTCATTCACACGATCTTTCAATGATGAGTATGCAATATAGCCGATAAGACCGATCTTAACGATTGACAACAATAGTTGAAAAATCGAATCCTTTGAAAAGATTCTTTTAAATCCGTTAATTGGATTGAATTTACTCAGTTCCGGTTTCATTGGCTTCGTGGAAACCTTCCATCCGACCTGTACAATACTGACCAATATCGTAATCACAAAACCAAATGCAAAAAATGGAAGAACAATCAGCAGCCAACGTATAATAACGTCAAAAAACAGGGATGACACTGCCTGTGCCGACAATGCTCCCTCGTTAATACGGACAAAATCTGCCATGGTATTGTAAATTGCAGGAAAGAGATTGATCAGGCTTTCTCCCACATACGAAATAAAGATCTTCAGACATAAAAACAGAACGATCAGACCGAAAGCTGCCGTCAGTTCCTTGCTTTTGGCAACTTTTCCTTCCTCACGAGCATCCTTCAACTTTTTTGCAGTTGCAGGCTCCGTCTTTTCTCCGCCCTCGCCATCCTTGGCAAACCATTGCAGATTCAATTTCATTATTCGGTTATGATATTCTTTGCTAATACATTCCTTCGGCAATTAACCTCACCATCGTCTTTATTTCTTTCAGAATCATATTGGCTACATCTGGCAGCAAAAAAACCGTCAGAAAAATTACCACAAATCCAACCAGTACCTTTAGCTGCATACCTACAGAAAACATGTTCATCTGCGGTGCAACCTTTGCCATAATTCCAAGTACGCAGTTTAAAATCATAATGCAGGCAAAAAACGGAAGAAAAATGCGAAAGCCGATCACAAATATATCTCCCATATATCGCACAATGGTATTGAGCATATGATCCCAGTCAAATACCTGTCCGGCAATCGGGATCACGCTAAACGAGTCCGCAATCGCCTGAATCAGATAGGTATGAAAATTTGAAGTGATCATTAAAATCATAACCAGATAATAATAAAAATTACCGGTTAAAGTCACTTCTGTTCCCATATCCGGATTAAATTCGGATGCCATCGACAGACCAATATCCATATCAATGACGGTACCGGCAAACAAAACAATAGAATTACAGATATTTGCAGCGAAACCAATGAGCAGTCCTGTAATTCCTTCTTTTAACACAACCACCGCATAACCGACTAAGCTTTCATAGGAAAACTCCGGTCTTGCGACCACACTATATAAAAGGATCGAAGTAAAAAATGACAATCCGATCTTCACCTGATTCGGAATCCCCGTCTGCCCTAACAGAGGCGCAACATATACAAAACAGGTAATCCGCACCAGAATCAAAAGAAAATATTCAAAATTATCCAGAGTAAATGTAAAGTTAACCATGAAACTATCCTAAACTCAGGTAATAACTAAAATTGGACCATAGTCTCTCAATAAAGCTTGACATGCTATTTAACATCCATGATCCACAAATTAATAATGTCACAAATACACCGAGTATCTTCGGGACAAAGGTAAGTGTCTGCTCCTGAATGGATGTAACGGTCTGAAAAATACTCACAATCAAACCGATGATCAGTGACACCAAAAGAAGCGGTGCCGATGTAATGATGATCGTATATATGGCATCTCTTGCAATATCAAGTACTGCACCCTCTGAAATCATACAGACACCTCCTAGTAAAACGTCTGAACCAAAGAACCGATAACCAAATTCCATCCATCCGCAAGAATAAACAACAGTATCTTAAACGGAAGAGAAATCGTCGTCGGCGGAAGCATCATCATACCCATAGACATAAGAACCGATGATACAACCATATCAATAACAATAAACGGGATATAGATTAGAAATCCCATAATAAAGGCCTTGCGTAGCTCACTCAAAATAAACGCCGGAACCAATGTCGTAAAAGGTACATCCGACAGTTCCTTATCATCTTCGTAGGTTTCTCCTGAAATTTCTGTAAACAGATTAATGTCACGGATCTGAATCTTTGCGTCCTTGATCATAAACTCACGAATCGGTTCTTCTGCCTTCTTCAGAAATTCCGTCTGGGTAATCTCACCACGGTCAAGTGGCTGGATCGCATCCTTATTAATCTGTTGAAATGTCGGCCACATAATAAATACTGTGAGAAATAAAGCCAGACCGATCAGTATCTGGTTCGGCGGAGCCGTCTGTGTTCCGATCGCCGTACGCACAAAATGCAATACAATGATAATTCGTGTAAATGACGTCATCATGATCAAAATTGACGGTGCAAGTGATAAAACAGTCAACACCAAAAGCATTCTGACCGGCGTGGAAAGCGATCCGTTTTCATTATTATAAGTAATAGACAAACCATTGGTCTGATCATTATGATTGGCAACTTCCGAACTTCCCGTTGCCGATTGGCTCTGGTTTGTCGATGCTGCATAAGTTGTTGTCGGATGCAGCAAACATAATGCAATTGTAATTATCAAAACCGCGCAGGCAAAAGTAAAACTCGCCACACAGTAAATCTTTTTTCCTCTGCTCATATTAATCCTGTTTCTTTGGTAACTTATCCTTAAACTTACCAAAAATCTCTGCGAAGGATTCCTGTTTTTCCTTTTCTCCCTGATGTTCAAACGAAAAATCTTTTAACTGTTCTCTCGTCAATCGGGTAAGAAGATGAACTTCATCTTTACCGACGGATACCACCAAATATACCGTTCCCGCTTCAACGATACTGATATATTTGTTATTTCCGACACTGATGGTCTCAATAACATGCAAATTTTTGTTGTTACTGCGGCTTTTCTGAAAGCCGCCCATCCATCTCGTTGTAAGATACGTAACACCAAGCACAAAAGCAAAGATAATAAGTGCTCCGATCAATTGTACCAGACTATGTATGGCACTCGATAATAACATTACCATTACACTTTATGCCTGTGGCGGCTTTGAAGAATTAACAATTTCCGTGATACGAACACCGAAACTTTCTTCAATGACCACTACTTCTCCCTTCGCAACATACTTTCCATTGACGAGCACATCAATTGGTTCTCCGGCTATCTTGTTAAGCTCAATGATCTTACCCGGACCAAAATCAAGAATATCAGAAATTGATTTCTTTGTTCGTCCAAGCTCAACTGTAACTTCAAGCGGAACATCCATGATTAAATCAATATTTTCCGGCTGATAGTTTCCAAAATTTCCTCCGGAGAAAGCAGTAAACTGCGCCGGTTGCACATTGACCTGCTGATTCATCATCGGTTGGCCCATCATTGGCTGCCCCATCATCGGCTGATTCATCATCGGTTGTCCCATCATCGGTTGTCCCATCATCTGCTGATTCATCTGGGGCTGTCCCATTTGCGGTTGCGCATTCATCTGCGGCTGCGTATTCATTTGCGGTGCCGCCTGCGACTCCGGTTGTGGAGTCTGAGCCGGTTCTTCCTTCATACTACTGCTATCCATCTCCATGTTGTGTGTCACACCCGCACACATCTCCTTTGCAAACGAGATTGGATAAAGCTGCATGATTTCACTATCAACAAGGTCTCCGATTTCCATACGGAATGAAATTTTAACAAATTTCCCCGTCAGGAACTCATCAATCTCACCCTCATCAATCTCTCCTGTCAGATCAACCAAATCTGCCTTTGGCGGGCTGATGTCAATTTTCTTATTCAGCATGGAGGACAAGGATGTCGCAGATGATCCCATCATCTGATTCATTGCTTCACTGATTGCACTCAGGTGAAGTTCTCCGAGTTCTCCCTCTGTATTTGTTCCATCACCGCCCATCATAAGGTCCGTGATGATCTTAACATCGTTTTCTTTCAGTACAAGAATATTGCTTCCGTCCAAACCAACTGTATACGCAATTCGGATAAATACACATGGTCTCTCATACTTTGTTACAACGTCATCCCAGGTTGCATAAGATACAACCGGAGTTGAAATCTCTACCTTGCGATTAACGAGAGAAAACAACGTTGTCGCAGCCGTACCCATACTGATATTGGCAATCTCCCCAATCGCATCAATTTCAGCTTCTGAAAGTTCCGCTTCTGCCGTATCTGCTCCCGATCCGCCGGGCTTGTTCAGCAGTGCGTTAATTTCTTCCTGCGATAAAATTCCATCCATACGTTTATTGCTCCTCTCTGATCACCGAAGTGACCCTAACTGCATAATTGTCGCCCGAAGAACCGGGCAATGCAGTAAATTTTCGAATATTTCCGACGTAGACATCCAGTTCATCATCAACATTACGATCAAGCTTTATAATGTCTCCCGGTTGCAGCATTGCAAAATCATTTACCGAAATTGAGCTGGTGCCCAATACCGCTTTCACAGGTATTTGTGCCCGCTGGATCAGAGATTCAATTGCATCTGCATAACTGTTGTTATCCTGATCCTGCATATTGGAATACCAATACTTGGTATTCAATTTATCGATAACATCTTCCAAAGTAATATATGGAAGACATATATTCATCAATCCTTCTACCTCACCGATTTTCATATTGATCGTCACAATTGCGATCATTTCGCTCGGTGATATGATCTGTGCATACTGTGAATTCGTCTCTATCCGTTCCAGCCGCGGATGAATATCCACAACATTTTCCCATGGTTCCTTGAGCAGATTCACACATACGATCATAATGCGTTCTATGATAAGAAGTTCAATTTCCGAAAATTCCCTTACTTTACCAATCGGATCGCCACGTCCGCCAAGCATTCGATCAACGATCGTATATCCAAGCGTCGATGCCATCTCTATGATAATATTGCCCTGCAATGGGGCGAAATTAACAATTCCAAGCAACACCGGATTTGATAATGCATTCGAGAATTCCGAGTACGTTACCGCCTCCGAATTCATCACTTCAACCTGCACATTTTTGCGCAGATAAACCGGAAGGTTTGTGGAAAGCAATCTTCCATAATGCTCAAAAATAATTTCCAAGGTACGAAGATGCTCCTTGGAAAATTTGGAAGGACGGGCAAAATCATACTCTTTAACCTGTTTTTCATCACTGTCTTTAATTTCTTCTACATCCAGCTCACCTGTGCTTAACGCAGCCAGCAAACTGTCTATCTCATTCTGAGATAATACGTCACCCATCTGTCTCTCACCACCTGTATATCATGCGGAGCTTCAAAAATGCACCACATTTTTGGCGATACACCAAAGATGTACCAAAATTTTAGCGATACATCACAGATGTACCGCAATCTTAGCGGTACAAAACAAATGTACCGCATCGGTCAGTCTTACCATTTTACTCAGATGTCGATTCGGAAAAATTGACTCCGACAACCAGATCTGCGCCAAACAGTTCCTGCATATCCGAAAGGATTTCTTCCTTTGCTGCATCTTTATTTGATTCAAACTCATCAAGTGTGTAATTACCGATTACCTGAATGATATCATTCTTTATCGTCTCATCCTGACTCGTAAAGAAATCCTGATTGTAAGTCGCGTAATTATCGCTCTTCTTATTCAGCACCAATGACACTTTAAGTACTGCATAATGATTCTTTCCATCAGGATCTTTTGCAAGATTCGTAGTGATTTTTTCTCCGGCATTGACTTTATAAATATCCTGCTGATCGATTGGAACGTTAGAGACTCCACTTGCTGCTCCACTATTCAAATCCAGGTCAATTGCCGAGCATACTTTTTCAATAAGGTTATTTGCCTTCTTTGTTTCCGGCAGCACACTGAACATCAAAATTGCTGTCAGAACAAAATTGGCAAACACCAACGCAAGTATCAGTACTGAAATCAAATTTTTCTTCATATTTCTTATCTTTTCCTCCTAATTCACATTCGAATTATAAGAATTATATACTTTTATTTCCACACGTCGGTTACGTGCACGGCCTTCCGGTGTACTGTTGTCAGCAATCGGAACATAATCGCCACGTCCGGCGAACTTGATATACTTAGGATCAAGTTTTGTATGATCGCGAAGTCTCTGCGCTACCGCCAAAGCTCGATATACAGAAAGGATCTCATTGCTCTCATATTTAGCATTATGACGTATCGGAACATTATCCGTATGTCCTTCTATTTCAATAACGTTGGTGTCATACTTTTCAAGCGCCTTTCCAATCTTGTCTACGATTGGAATTGCTCCGCTTACCAGATCTGCATGACCGGAATCAAACAGGATTGCGCCGTTTAAATTAAGCTGTACATATTCTGCGTTAAAATCCACATCCACCTTGGAGCCAAGTTCCGAAGCATTAAGCGCATTCTGGATTTCTTCTGCCATCTTCTCTGACTCGGCAAGTCCTTCTTTTTCGTATGCTTTCTGAACGGAATCCTTTCCATCCGTCTGGTCTTCGCTATCCTGTGCAGCGGAATTTGCGATCTCATTATAATAAGAATCCATAAACTCCAATTGTCTAACTCCGGCAGAGATCATCTCTCCCTCTCCGATGCTCGCGCCACCTGCAGGCAAGATACTTACACTGCTCTGCAGCGAAGCGATCACCTGCTGAAATTTATCCGCATCAACCGTGGACATCGAAAAAAGCAAAACGAAAAAGCATAATAGAAGGTTCATCAGATCGGAGAATGTCGACATCCACGCCGGGGAACCTTTTGGTGGATCCTCAGGTCTCTTCTTAGGCACTATTCCTCACCTCCGGCATTATCACCGCCAATCTGGCCTCTATTCGTAGGAGAAAGGAACGACTTTAATTTTTCCTCAATAACTCGAGGATTCTCTCCTGCCTGAATCGACAGAAGTCCCTCTATGGTAATCTGTCGGTTTACCACTTCCCTACTATTATTTGTATTCAATTTTCCAACAACCGGCGCACATAGCCAGTTCGCGATCAATGAACCATACAGCGTCGTCACGAGGGCAACCGACATCTGCGGTCCGATTGCAGAAGGATCATCCAGTTTCTGCAGCATGTTGATCAATCCGATCAGCGTACCGATCATACCCCAGGCAGGTCCCATCTCTGCCCATTTTTCCCAGACGGATGTCACACTCTTATGCCGGTCCTCCAGACACATCAGATCCGTCTCAAGAATTGCGCGGACCAGTTCCGGATCCGTACCATCCACAACAAGAAGGATTCCTTTCTTTAGAAATTCATCTTCCAGACCATTTGCAGCTTCTTCCAGGGCAAGCAGACCGTCTTTTCGCCCGACATTGGCCAGATCGATGATTGACTTTATAATTTCTGACGGATCACTCTTCTTATCCTTAAAAATCAAAGTGATTGCTTTCAATCCGTTGATAAAATCCGGCAGCTTATAGCAACCAATTGTTGAGGCAAGTGAACCACCGATGGTGATCGCGACAGACGGAAGGTCGAAAAAGTTGTTAACCAACGCATCTATACCGCCACCACTGTTAATAATACCAAATAAAACCATTGCCAATCCAAATAGGATTCCGCCCAAGGATGCTATATCCATATATAACGCACCTTCCATTTTACAAATTCAGGTCAGGCTAATAAGCGAAATCAACCTAGTGACCCTTTTATATATTCTACTAAACTTTTGTTTACTTGTCTACTTTCTTTTTGGTAAAAAGGGTAAAAAAATGATGGGAAATGACGAATTCTCATTTCCCATCGCATTTTTATGTATTTTCCTGTCAGACAAAGAATTATCTCTTCAGATTGATCAGTTCCTCAAGCAACGTATCCGACACTGTGATAACGCGGGAATTTGCCTGGAAACCACGCTGCGTAACGATCATATCCGTAAACTGTCCGGACAGATCAACGTTTGACATCTCAAGCTCTCCGGAGTTGATCGCACTACCATCCGCGCTGACTTCCACGCCGATTCCGTCGAATTCGCCGGAGTTAAGAGTCGTCTGGTAACAGTTGTTTCCAACTTTTTCCAATCCGGATGCATTCGCAAACTGTGCAACCGGAATCTGTCCTAAGACAACCGTATTACCATTGTCATAAGATCCGTGAATAAGTCCCTGCTGATCGATGGAAATGCCGGTCAGAGCACCGAGCTTCTTTCCTGCTCCATCTCCGGTCGTATCTCCCTTTAACATCTTTAATGTGGAAGTTCCGCCGTTGTTGTAATTCATACATTTTGAGAAATCGATCTCAACATTCTGGAAATTACTGGTAACATTCTGTCCGTTGCCGTTATTTGTTGTATATCCGGTTGTCAAAGCCGAAAGATTAAGCATCTGACTTGTCTGTTTATTTCCGCCGATTGATACGAAAGTACCTTCGTTCGCATCAAAATCAATATCATATCCGTTACCGAATACTGCCTGAATTTTCTGCTGTTTATCGGTATCCGTCGTTCCCAGAATCGACTTGCTCTTCGAATCAATGATATCCGTCAGCGTGATGTGGTACTGTCCGTCAACCGTACTGTTTTCACGGGGTTTTACAGCAAATTTTGCGGTATAGGAATATCCGAGATTATCGAAAAATCCTAATGTCATCGTATATCCGTCCTCGCTGGTAACGTTCGTATCCTTTTTATCAAGTACACCGGATACATATGCCTTCGTTGTCGCTTCCGGTGAAGCCGTCTGATTCTGTGGAGACATAACCTGAAGCGCAGATACAATGTCTTTTCGTACTTCTCCGGTTGTCGGATCTACCTGCCATCCCTGAAGGGTATATCCGGTAGAACTCATACAAAGATATCCGTTACCATCCACATAAAACGAACCTGCTCTTGTAAAAAAGCGATTGGTTCCGTCACTTACGATAAAAAAATTTGTCGACTGGCTGTCTGTAAATTTCAAATCGAACGGATTTCCCGTTGTCTCCGATGCACCTGCACCGGTAATATTTACCGTTGTCGATCCGGTGCTTACACCAAGACCGATCTGCTTTGCGTTGACACCACCGATACCGGTCGTGCCGTTACCGCCGGATGCAGACGATAATGTCTGATACATAATTTCATTGAATCGTACATTCGAAGCTTTAAATGCTTCGGTGTTAACGTTAGCGATATTATTACCGATAACGTCCATTCGTGTCTGATGTGTCTTAAGTCCGGACACAGCAGAGTACATTGATCTCATCATAGTACATTGACCTCCTGTGATGGCCGGATTGGTTCCCTCTGTCAGTCAGGAACCGCAGCTTCCATAAGGTCCAGCTACATAATGACCGCGCCATCAATATTTGTAAATACATTTGATTGTGTTTCCGTCTGATCCATCGCTGTCACTACCGTTTTATTCGGTACATTTACGATAAATGCCAGCGAATCGACTAAAACCAGTGATTCGTTAATCCCTTTTGCACTTGCTTCCTCCACGCCGCTTTGCAAGCGGATGTTCTGTTCATCCGAAAGACTGATGCCTCTGCTCTCAAGCCTTTGTGTGGCATGCTTGGAAAATTTTAGTTTCTCATTTCCCGCCGCGCTCAAAGATTGTTGTCTTCGTAAAACTTCCTCAAATGATATATCGGACTTTTTTGAAGATTGATTAACACTTTTTTGATTTAAATACTGATCACTGACCTGCTCGATCGACGAAAACTGACCAGCTATCGGATTCATGCTTTTTCCTCCGTATCCGTTTTACCATCGGTATCCGTCTTATCGCTGCTATCATTCCCATGCGCTTTTTTTACCTCAGCAAGACGTTTCTCGTAATTTTGAAGTTTCGTCAAATCATCACTGTCCACATATTTCTGCTGATAAGAAGTCATTCCGTCATACAGATCACGGATCTGTGTGATTGCTTTCTCATAGCTCTCATTAATATTCTCAATATCCGGAAGCTGATCGATCATATCACCGAATGTTCTTGCAGTGGTAACCGCATCATAATAACTTTCATCCGCAACCGTATCAAGTGTATCAACATTGTATAGGCGATTGTTAACACTGAGCATTACGCTTCCGTCTTCCTGATACATGATATAATCCACTTTACCATTGACATAGTTTTCTTTTCCGGTCGTCTCATCTGCAACCTTAAGAATAACCTGCTTTCCAACCAAAGCGTTTGCCATCTCATTTTCCTGTGTCTGCTGCATGGACAATGTAGCCTCCAACTGTGAAAACGTTGCAAGCTGAGCAACATACTCTGTATTACTTGTCGGCTCGAGTGGATCCTGATATTGCATTTCAGCACAAAGAAGTGTTAAAAACTGGTCATATCCAAGTGAGGAACCATTGTTCTTCTCTGCTTCCTCAGACTTTTTCTTTGCCTGATAATCCGTCACTAATTTACCGTTATCTACCGCAGCGGTATATGTTGTTGCCATATCATTTCCTCCTTAGGCTGTCAGATCAACCGAGTTGCCATTGTCTTTCATGATCTGGGCAACTAAGGCTTCCTCTTCCGTCATCAGCGAAGATAATTCATCCAGTGAAGATAAATTAATATTTCTTCTCTGTGACTGTTGTTCCTGCTGTCTTTGTCCTTCTTCAAATTCACGGCCCTGTCCCTGTTCAAGATTTCTCTCAAATTCGTGCGAAGCCACCGTCACTTCGATGGAATCCACTTTAACACCCGACTGTTCCAACGTTCTCCTCAGTTCAGCCATCTGTGTTTCAAGAGCATTCTTTACCGCCTCTTCGCTTGCCGCAATCTGCGCGCGAACCGTTCCCTGTTCGGATGAAATCTGAAGATAAACTTTGCCGAGATTCTCCGGATTCAGCTGCATCTCCATCGAAGATGTTTCCTCCGAGATTGTCACTTTGACATTTTCGGCGAACTGTTCGATCAGGTCCATCGTATCAATTGAAAGATATGTGTTGTTCTCTGTCTGTGGAACAACTTCCTCTAATACCTGATCGGTCGTGAACACCATATCCGGTGTCTGCTCTGCTACGTTCGCATTCGTTCGATCCGCAGTGTGAACTTCATTCTCCCGTTGCAAAATGTCGTTTGCATTGCTGCCATCCTGTTTCGTCTGGTCTGCATTCTCTGTTGCAGCTTCCGAAACAGTAATTGTCTCATTCTGTACCACATATTCTACATCCGATGTCTGTTCCTGTGTCGGCATATCCGTTACATTCGTATCAGTAACCTGAGCAATATTTGTTTCTGCGACCTCCTGAACGACCTCCGCAAACGAAGCATCATCCAATATCTGAGGTTTTTCCAGAACATTCATCTGTGCAAGTAAGTCCTGCATCTCATCCGGCATCAGTTCCAGTTGATCCATCAGTTCATTCTGTGCTGTCTGCATCTCCTGCATCAGATCAACAAACTGTGGCTGAAACAGCAGATCTTCCGGTGTCGCTGCATCCGTCAACTCTACTGCCAGCTGGACAAGATTCTGTGGATCCATAAGACCAAAGGCTGTCAATCCAAGATTTTCCATCGCGGAACGCACCGCATCTTCATCCACGCCAAGATCTTCCGCAATCTTCGCGACAACTTTTTGATCAAAATCATCCAGCTTATCAGCTGCTGAATTTAATTTATCTTCCATTGTCGTCGAAGAGATTTCGCGATCCCGGTTGGAATATTGTGTGTATGCATTCTGTGTGCAATCCGTCTGTTTCGTCGTAATGGATGTTTGTGCGATGTCATCTGTATTCGCATTTGTTTTTGTAGAGTAGTTAACATTCATCATGGACGAAAATACGACTGCAGCGTCTGAATTTCCAGCCTTTGTTTTGCTTGTTGCAGCATTTGCATTTAATGTCTGATTCTGACCGACAGAACTCAGATTAAATACATTTGCACTTGTCAAACACGTTCCTCCTTTCTTTCTGTAAACACCCTCTGTTCAAACTAATTTTACCAGAGAATTGGCGTCGTCCGTCAGTTTTCCACTGAAAAACTGACGTGTCCAACAGATCACTGCTTTGTCGGTTCCATGATCTCCGTCAGCTTCGCCGCAGTCGTCGCATCCATCTTGCCAAGTATCTTGCCTCGCTCTTCCGTGCCCATATTGTTCATAATATCGGCAACCAGCCCAAGATTGTCCGTCATCGTATCAAAGATGGCAGCAGCCTCTTTCGGCTTCATTTTCGAGTAAGTGTCGGCATAATCTTTAACCTTATCATCGTAGGTGATCTGTTCTACTACTTGTTTATATAAGACTTCAGCATTCTTGGGATCAATACTCTCATAGTAAGCCTTATATTCATTTATATCGGGCGCATTATCCGAAAAAACAACCTCTTCATAAAACTTTTCTTTTTCTTTTTCGAAAGCCGCCTCATCCTCTTTATATGTCGACAGATCATCGATCTGCGCCTTTAAATCGTCAATCGTCTCAGAATTCTTTTTCTTATCAGCCTTTGCATCATCAAGTTCCACTTCCAGCTCCTTAATACGCGCAATCGCTTCATCCAGTGAACCATATTGATTCTGTGTATCTTCCATAGGAAGATCTGCATTGTCCGGAGTCGGAAGAATTTTATTGATATAAGGGACATCCTTTAGAGCCGGATACAAAACCGATGAACCGAATCCTCCGACATCCGTCTTGATCAGAATTGCTATGATTCCAAGCCAGATTGCAATAATAAGTACCGTAACCAATGCAAGTACAAGCTTACCGCCCGCCTTTTCTTCCTCCTCTTCTGGATTCTGGCCTGTTGTAACTTCTTTTTCGTTCTTTTTCTTTTTGAATGCCATAAGTTCTCCTCTACTTGTTATAAGTATAGCTTACCAGCTCGTCAATCTCTTTTGTTTCAGTCGCTGCCAGCTCCTGTTTGAACTCTTCAAACGCCTTTTCCCGCAGCTTCTCCTGCACCTTGCGTTCCTGCATGACCTCATTAAGCGCAACCCGCGCGTCCTCCATCGCTTTTTCCGCTGTATGGACTTGCATCATCTGCCTGCGCACAATCGTCTTCATATCATTCACATTGGCACGTGCATGTGCTACTTCCTGCAGATTCAGATCTCCCTGCATTGCTTCCTTCAGCTGCTTCTCGTATCCCACTCTGCGAATCAGATACTGTTGCAGAACTTTTTGTTCCTCAAGATACTTCTGGTTAGCAATACTGTACGCCATCTGCGCCTGCGTCTCAAGTTTCTGTTTGATATTCAGTATATTTTGCATTCGGTATACAAACTTTGCCATAAATCACCAATCGCTTTCTTAATCTGCAAACACCTCTGCAAGTAACTTAATTTCCTCGTCAAAAGCAAACTTTTCATCTGTCCCCTGGCACAGGAACTCATTCACATCTTTGATCTTACGGATCGCATAATCGATATCCGGATTCGAACCGCTTTTGTACGCTCCGATATTGATCAGATCTTCCGCCTCACTGTATGTTGCAAGAACATTTTTCAGCTTGCCCGCGAGTTCCTTGTGTTCTTTGGTAACAATCGAACTCATAACACGGGAAATACTCTGTAAAATATCGATTGCAGGGTAATGATTCTTATGTCCCAGCTTTCGATCCAGCATAATATGACCGTCAAGGATTCCTCGGGCCGTATCTGTAATCGGCTCATTAAAATCGTCTCCATCGACCAATACAGTGTACAATCCGGTAATAGATCCCTTATCATTTGTTCCCGCACGTTCCAAAAGCTTTGGCATTTCGGAATACACACTCGGTGGATATCCTCTTGTTACCGGTGGTTCGCCGGAAGCCAACCCGATCTCACGCTGTGCCTGAGAAAAACGCGTCATAGAGTCCATCATCAGAAGTACATCTTTCCCCTGGTCACGGAAATACTCTGCCACAGCAGTTGCTGTCTTCGCACATTTATTACGAATAAGTGCCGGCTTATCCGAAGTCGCCACAACAACAACGGAGCGAGCCATACCTTCCGGTCCGAGATCCCGTTCAATAAACTCACGTACCTCTCGTCCTCGCTCACCGATCAATGCGATGACATTGATATCTGCCTTCGTATTACGTGCAAACATACCGAGAAGCGTACTTTTTCCAACACCGGAACCTGCAAATACTCCGATACGCTGACCTTTGCCAACCGTGATCAAACCATCTACTGCCTTCACCCCAAGTGGAAGGACCTCACTGATAATCTCTCTGTCCATCGGGTCCGGCGGAGCTTGTTCCAATGGATAATACTCTCCATGGATCTCCACATCGCCGTCACTGATTCTTCCGATTCCGTCAAGCGTATGACCGAGCAATTCTTCCCCTACTAATACAGATAATGGATGTCCCGTATTTTCTACGATACATCCAACTCCAACACCTTCCACGCTGTCAACCGGCATCAGGATAAGCTGCGAATCATGGAATCCGACCACTTCCGCAATCACATACTGCTCACGGTCTTCATCCGGATATATCTTGCACAGATCTCCAAGACGTGCTTTCGGTCCTACGGATTCAATCGTCAAACCTACAACTTTAACAACTTTTCCGTAGCTGTTATAATATTGTCTGTCTAAAAGCTGTAAATACTTATCTGCTACACTCATAACACCAATCGTACCCCGGTTACTACACTAATGAGCGAATATCTTTGATCAGATTCGTAAACTGTGCATCCAGTCCACAGTCAAACACACCATAGGAGGTTTCAATCTGACATTGTCCATCCTCAAATTTGTTTTCCTGTACAAATTCGATGGAAACATCACCACCCACTTGTTTTTGTATTTCTTCCAAATGTTCCATGAGCATCTCATGGTCAGCTTCATTGACATGAATGCGAACTTTATTTCCTGCATCCACATCCATCAATGTATTCTTCACAAGTGCCAAAAGCATGGTACGTTTATCCGAGAACTGTATCTGAAATACTTTTTCAAACACTTGCACAACCGCATCCACAATATCGCTTTCCATATGTTCCATGCGATCGCTGTATTCCTCTTGTAACTGTTGCTTTCTTCCACTGTATTCTTGTTCTAGCTGTTCTTTCTGCTTCTGCAGTTCCTGCACACTTTGTTGTTTTCCTTCTTCATAGCCAAGCTTTCTCTGGTCCTCAAACAACTGCTGTGCACTCTTCTTTGCAGCATCAAGGATTCCGTTTGCCTCAGATTGTGCCGTAGAAGTAATCTGATTTGCCATCGCCTGTGCATCCGCAATCATTTCCTTGCGTAACTGCTCCAGTCGGACTTTCTCCTCCTCATAGGTAGGGATCAGCTCTTTTTCTGACTTTGTATCATCAAATTCCGATGCGTCATTCTGCTGCATATGTTCGCCACTCTCATTTTTCATCAGGCTTTCTTCCATACGCCGATTAGAATTAATAATACGTTTTCCTTCTGTCGAATTCACCACAAAGCATTGTTTCAATAAATTAGACAACGATATCGTCTCCTCCCCCACGTGAAATTACGATATCGCCTGCTTCCTCGAGCTTTCGGATCACACCAACGATCTTCTGCTGCGCTTCCTCGACATCCTTCATTCGTACCGGGCCCATAAAATCCATATCCTCTTTGATCATAGCGGCAAGTCTCTTGGACAGGTTCTTAAATACAACATTCTGAACTTCCTCTGATGTATTCTTAAGTGCAAGTTCAAGATCTCCGTTTTCAACATCACGCAGCACACGCTGAATTGCTCGGTCGTCGAGTAACAAAATATCTTCGAACACAAACATTTTTTTGCGGATTTCGTCTGCAAGTTCCGGTTCCTCGATCTCCAAAGACTCCATAATGTGTTTTTCCGTTCCACGATCAACACTGTTCAAAATATTAACAATCGCATCGATACCGCCAACGATCGTGTAATCCTGGTTAACAAGCGATGCAAGCTTGCGCTCCAACACACGTTCTACTTCCTTGATAACATCCGGCGATGTACGGTCCATCAGCGCAATACGTTTCGCAACATCCGCCTGTTTTTCCGGTGGAAGTGCTCCAAGTACCAAGGATGCCTGACTCGGTGCTAAATAGGATAAAATCATCGCAATTGTCTGTGGATGTTCATCCTGAATAAAGTTCAGCAACTGACTCGGATCCGTTTTACGCACAAATTCAAACGGGCGTACCTGAAGCGAAGCCGTCAGTTTTGCAATAACACCTTGCGCTTTGTCGCTTCCAAGTGCTTTTTCCAAAAGTTCCTTGGCGTATCCGATACCACCTTCGGCAATGTACTGTTGCGCGAGGCATACCTGATAAAACTCCTCCAAAACTTCTTCCTTCGTCTGCGGGGATACGCTCCTCGTATTCGCAATCTCAAGGGTGAGTTCTTCAATTTCATCTTCTTTCAGGTGCTTAAAAATGGTAGCTGCCTTTTCCGGTCCCAATGTGATCAGAAGGATAGCCGCCTTTTGCACTCCTGTGTAAGATTCGCTCATACCTTACTCCCAATCCTCGTTTAACCAGTTGCGTAGCAAAAGTGCTGCCGCATCCGGGTTTTCTTCTACAAATTTTTCAATCAGGACTCGTGTCTCTGATTTTTCCGAATAACCGATATCTTCCAATTCGTCCGTTGCATCGGCTGTCGACTCAAGCAATGCATCCACGGAAAGCTCTGGTTCGATTTCTTCTTCGCTCTGTTTTCTTGTGCTTCGGAACACAACATATCCGAGTAATGCAAAGATCAGTACCGCAAGCGCAATCTGTAAGATATCCGTAAGTCCGATTCCCTTACTGCTTGATTCCACAAACTGTGGTCTCTCGTAGCAGACAAATGATATATTATTCGAATCAAAGCCGGTCGCTTTCGCGATCATATCGATGTATTCCTGATCTGCCTGTACCTGAACCGGATCACTATGTGCTGCCTTAAAAGCCTCGAATGTTGTTCCGTCAAGCTGACCGCTCGCCTTCAGTTCATCCTCGTCATAAACAACCCACCGTGTTGCCGAAACCGCAACGGAACTTGTTGTATAATCAACTGTGCCGCCATTGCTGATGGTTTCCGTTTCTTCCTTATTTGGCGAATATTGAGAATCGATATCGGATACCGATGACTCGGTTATATCACCGTCCGGTGTCACATACGTTGGTGTATCATCATTTGAATCCGTTCCCGGCACCGCAGCCTGACCGCCGGTTGCATCCGCATTATACTCTGAACGGCTTGTCAGCTCACCGTTATCCATTCCATCATTGTGCGAATAAACCGTTGTATTCTTCTTAACAGAATCGAAATTCATATCGAGGTTCAAACCAACCTGTACATCCGAAAAGATCCCGGACTTCACAAGAACGCCTTTTACCTCATCCTTAACCATATTTTGTGTTTTCTGCTTTGTACTCAGGTTGGTCGATACAACCGCAGAACCCGAATCCTGGTCTGCTCCGGAATATAAAAGAAGCGAAGTCTTCTGATCAAGGATCGTGATATTTTTTGTCGAATCATTACCGATCTGTGTTGCAACAAATCGTGCAATCGAATATGCCTGATCCTCATCCATATCCTCTTTCAGATCAAGCGATACACTTGCGGAGCCTTCCTGCATTCTTGAGATCAAAGTTCCGTCATCGGTAGGCAGATCCAATGAAACTTTGGCAGAATTGATCATATCATTTGCAGCAAGATCTTCCTCCAGTTTCTGTTCAAGATATGCCTTGTTCAATTTCTGTTTATCCGATTCGGTACGTGAGAAGCTGCCATCCACTACAGACGATATATCGGCTTTCGAGATATCATATCCCGCTGTCGCAATGTCATTGGATCCAAGTAACATATTTGCTGCACTCTCGTCCTTGACATTCACATCAAAATGTGTGGAATTTGACACTTTATAATCAATACTTCCATCTCCATCAAGAATTTCCTTGACCTGATTTGCACTCTTCGTATTCTCACAATCAATCAATGTCGTATATTGCGGTCTCGTCATGACAACACCGAGAATAACAAGTGCCACAATCACAATACCTGTAAGACTGATCATCAAAGCCTTCTGTTTCGTATTAAATTTCTTCCACCATTCCACCACACGGTTAATGATTTTTTGTAACTGTTCCGGCATTCTTTTGTTCCTCTCCTACCAATTCCGATTAAATTGACATCTGCATAATCTCTTTGTATCCGTCAATCAGTTTATCCCGCACTGCAACCGTATACTGCAACGCGATATTCGCTTTTGTCTCCGCGATCAAAAGATCATGTGTATTATCCGCTTCTCCGAGCGCAAAACGGATTTCTTCCGATTCCGCCGAATTCTGCAGATCGTTCGTCTCATCGATTGACTGCATAGCGGCCGAAAGTACCGAACTGAAACTGTTCTTGTCGGTATCCACATCCGTCGTCTTCGGAGTGAATGTATTCAAATAATTGGAAGAGACACTAGCAAGTGAATTAATATCCATATGATTCCTCTCTGTTTCCGGCGAAACACTTTTTTAAAAAATTTCTTACTTTATCACCAATCGTAACGTTTCCGGTCAATTACTGTCCGATAGACAGTCCCGTCTGTGCCATGCTCTTGCTGGCTTCAAACGCGGTCGCATTTGCTTCGTATGCACGTTGCGCGTCGATCAGGTTCGTCATCTCGGTAACCGTATTGACATTCGGATAAGAAACATATCCATCCGCATCCGCATCCGGATTCGACGGATCGTATTCTTTCACAAAATCCGTCTCTGTATCTTCGCGCACGGAAGTCACCTTGACCCCATTACCGAGTGCCGGATTCTTCGATGCCGAAGAGAACACCTGACTAAACGGCGTGACTGCACGCTCCTGGAATGTAACGATCTTGCGTCGGTACGGTCCGCCGCTCTCGGTCGATGTTGTATTTACATTTGCAATATTTTCCGCAATAATGTCTGTGCGGAATCGCTCTGCGGTCATTCCTGACGCGCTGATATTAAATGACTGAAATAATCCCATGTTTTATTCTCCTTAGCTGATTACAGATTTCATACGATTGAATTCATTGTTGATTCCTGCTGTAATACCTTCATAACGGAGCTGCTCGGAAGCATACTCTACTTCCTCGTTATCAATATCAACATTGTTTCCATCCAGACGATAAGAATAATTGGACAAATCCGTATAAACAGAAGGATTCAGATGATCCATATGCAGATTCTCGATCTTCGTATCCAGTGACGTGTGTTTGCAACGTCCGAGTTCCTGTTTTAAGACTCCCTCAAAATCAAGATCTTTTCTCTTGTATCCGGGTGTATCAACATTGGCAATATTGTTGGCAAGAACCGTCTCTCTTTTCCAGCTTGCATCTGCAGCTTTATCCAATACATTGACATAATCAAAAGCGTTTGTACTGAGCATAAGAACCCCCTTCACCTAGTATCCCTAATTATTCTATCATACTAATTATAGTATACTTCTTCCAAAAAACAAGTAGTTTTGCCAAAAAAGGCATAATTTGTAAACAAAAAGGGACCTATATCTTGTATAAGTCCCTTTAAAATCCCCATTCCATGGTATATTTTGTCATCGAGTGCCACTTGATGACCGGTACACACTTTGGCGTACTCCTTTTTACTTTGATTTATCGCGTTTCAACTTGTCCAGCTCTTCAAACACGACATCGTTAACAACTTTAATGTAAGTTCCTTTCATTCCGGAAGATCTTGATTCGATAACGCCTGCACTCTCAAACTTACGTAGTGCATTCACGATCACCGATCTTGTTATTCCGACGCGGTCGGCAATACGACTCGCCACAAGAATTCCTTCGTTACCATCCAATTCATCAAAGATATGCGTGATTGCTTCAAGCTCCGAAAAAGAAAGTGTACTGATTGCCGATTTGACAATGGCGACTTTACGTGCTTCCTCAGCACTCTCCTCATTCACGGAGCGCATCATCTCGAGTCCTACAACGGTTGTTCCGTATTCGGTCAGAATAATATCGTCAATGTCATATTCCTTCTCACTGCGATACTCAAACAATGTGCCGAGACGCTCTCCCGCGATATCGATCGGTGTGATGATCGCACGATAACATTTTGACTCTTCGCCGAATCCAAGTGTTTCCAGATTGACATTCTCTTTGGTGGAAAGAATTCCCAGCAGACGCTCGTTAAGTTCCGGATCAATAAATCCACCAACCTCATCCACAATGAGTTCCTGCAACTCGTCCACACCCTTGCATACACTTGATCCAAGGACTTTTCCTTTCTTACTGATTACAAGAATATCTGAATCCAATATTCCGGTCAGCACTTCACAGATATCGTTAAATACGACTTTCGATGAATTGTTGTTATGAAGTAGTTTGTTTATTTTTCGTGTTTTATCCAGAAGCTGTACACTCATGTAATCCTCCTGACTACTTTCGCACTCCGACGAAAAGTTTCGATTTAACTATGAGTTTATCACCATTTTTCTGACAATTCAATATTTTTTATTCAATTGAATTATTTTATTTTTCATTTTTTTGCTCTTTTGCCTCGGTATAGCCACAATGTGCATCGGCACAAGCCAGTTTTGCACCCTTCTCAACCATATAGCCGCCGCATCGAGGGCATTTCTTGGCCACCGGACGTCCCCAGCTCATAAAATCACATTCCGGGTTGTCAATACATCCATAGTACCGCCGTCCCTTCTTGGTCATCTTGATTACGACATCCTTTCCGCACTTCGGACAGGCAACACCGATTTTCTCATAATACGGCTTCGTATTGCGGCACTCAGGGAATCCCGGACATGCAAGGAACTTTCCGTGCGGACCGTACTTAATGACCATGTTACGTCCGCAGACCTCACAGATTTCATCTGTTACCTCATCCTCGATTGTAACCTTTTCAAGGTCCTTCTCTGCTGCCTGCACCGCAGCTTCCAGATCCGGATAGAAATTGGCAACAACCGTCTTCCAATTGACGGCCCCCTCTGCCACACTATCCAAAAGAGACTCCATGTTCGCAGTAAAATGTTCATCTACGATGGTCGGAAATGATTCTTTCATGATGGAATTAACCACTTCTCCGATCTCTGTCACATAAAGATTCTTATTTTCTTTGGTAATATATCTTCTCGCAATAATCGTTGTGATCGTCGGCGAATAAGTACTCGGTCGTCCGATTCCCAGTTCCTCGAGTGTCTTTACCAGAGAAGCCTCCGTAAAATGCGCCGGCGGCTGGGTAAAATGCTGCTTCGGATCCATATCCACCAACGAAAGTTTCGCATTCTCGTCAATGTCTTTCAAAAGAACCTGCTTAGACTCTTTCTCATCATCAGCCTCTGTGTACGCCAGCATAAATCCATCAAAAGCGACCTTAGAGGTTGATACACGAAATCCGTAGGAACCTGCTGCAATATTAACCGTCATCGTCTCATAGACCGCATTCGCCATGCGGCTTGCTGCAAAGCGTTTCCAGATCAACTGATACAGACGGAACTGATCACGGCTGAGTGAGTCCTTGATCTCGGATGGAATACGGTTGATGTCGGTCGGACGGATTGCCTCATGCGCATCCTGAATCTTAACGCCGCTCTTCTTGCTTCCCTCTCCCGCAGAAAGATACTGCTCACCGTAAGAACTCTCAATAAACTCTCTTGCAGCAGCATCTGCCTCCTCAGAAATACGAACAGAATCCGTACGCAGGTATGTGATGATACCGACCGTACCCTGTCCCTTGATGTCCACACCTTCATACAATTGCTGTGCAATACGCATCGTCTTTGAAATCGGGAAATTTAATGCTTTAGAAGCCTCCTGCTGCAAAGTACTTGTCGTAAACGGAAGCGGCGCCTTTTTGGTACGTTCGCCTCTCTTGATATCGGTTACTTTAAAAGGCTGTCCCTTAATTTCTGTAAGGATTGCATTCATCTGATCCTCAGATACAATTTCAATCTTCTTACCGTCCTTATCTGTCAGTTTCGCAAGGATAGGCTTCTTTTCCCCTTCCGGCAGAAGACTCGCTTCAAGCGACCAGTACTCTTCCGGAATAAACGCATCGATTTCTTCCTCACGGTCACATACGATACGCAGGGCAACCGACTGCACACGTCCGGCACTCAGGCCCCTCTTAACTTTTGCCCACAAAAGAGGACTGATGCGGTAACCTACCATTCGATCAAGCATTCGTCTCGCCTGCTGGGCATCCACAAGATCCATATCGATTTCCCGTGGATTCTTAAGAGATGTCTTAACTGCCGTCTTGGTAATCTCATTGAAACTGATTCGGCTGACATCCTTATCCTCAAGCTTCAATGCTTTCGTCAAATGCCAGGAAATCGCCTCTCCCTCACGATCCGGGTCAGTTGCGAGATAAATCTTGTCCGCTTTCTTGACTTCTTTACGAAGCTTGGCAAGAATTTCCCCCTTTCCCCGGATTGTAATGTATTTCGGCTCGAAATTATTCTCCGGACTAAAGCCAAGCTGACTCTTCGGAAGATCTCTAACATGTCCGTTTGATGCCATAACCTCATAATTTTTGCCGAGGAATTTCTTAATTGTTTTTACCTTCGCAGGCGACTCCACAATAACCAGATACTTTGCCATAAGAAAATGCTCCTTTATATGTCTATCAGATCGTTTTAACGAAAAAATTCGGAATGGTTTCTTTCACAAAGCCCTTCTGTTGCAAGCGCTCAAGAATATTTAACACCTCGAGAAGCGAATATGGGCTTTGTTCAACCAGACTCCCCAAACCAAGGGGATGAAAATCGAATAAACTATACACCAACGATTCGTCTTTTTCAAGAAGATTTTTCCGAAAGTCCATCTGTCCCTCCGCGAAATTCCCGGAAATCCGCATTTCTTTTAAGAAATCCTCGACACTTACAAAGACTCCGGCTCCCTGCTGAATCAGGTGATTACATCCCTGACTCAGTTCATCTGTGATGCGTCCGGGTAAAGCATAAACTTCACGTGCCTGTTCCATCGCATAATCCGCAGTGATCAATGATCCGCTCTTTAGCCTTGCCTCAATCACGACCACATAATCCGACAATCCTGAAATGATTCGGTTTCTCTGTGGAAAAAGCGAAGGAAGCGGCTGTGTTCCCGGAACAAACTCCGACAGAATTCCTCCACGCTCCGGAATCTGCTCATATAAAAACCTGTTACTGCGTGGATAACAGATATCCACTCCGCAGCCAAGTACCGCGTACGTCGCTCCGCTTCCATCGATAGCCCCCATATGCCCGTCCGTATCGATTCCGAGTGCCATTCCGCTGATTACGTCCACATCAGCTTCTGCAAGTCTTTTTGCCAAAGCACGTGCAACCTGACTTCCGTATGCACTCCTTCCTCTTGCTCCAACGATTGCAACAGATTTGTGTTCCTTCCTCGGAAGATGCCCCCTATAATACAACGCATACGGTGGAGCGACAATTTTTTTAAGTTTTTCAGGATACTCTGCATCTTCCAAAGTTACCAGCGAAATTCCTTTTTCCTGAAGTCTTGTCCAGGCCCCCTCTAAGCTCCATTGCCTTCTGCTTTCCATGATTGCTCCGATATCTTCGATCTCAATACCTACTGTTTTTGCGATTGCACTCTCCGGTGCATGATAAATGTTTTCAGCATTGTCGAAAGTTTCATATAAAATACGCTTTTTAACCGGAGTAATTCCCTTAATATTATCAAACCAGTAACGATACATCTACACGCCTCCCCAAAAACGCTCATTCATACTCCGATAACAAACCGCTTCACTCAGATGGTCGACACGAATGTGTTTGCTTTCCTCACAATCTGCAATTGTGCGGGCCACACGAAGAATCTTGTGGTATGTTCTCGCGGTCAGCGACATCTTCTGATACATACCTTCCATATATTTTTGCTCTTTTCCTCCAAGTGGACAAAACTCTTCCATCCGTGCGGCCGGAATCCGACTATTGTAATGAAATGCCTCATTTCGGTAACGTTCCTGCTGGATCTGATGACACACAGCAACTCTCTTTTGAATCGCTGCCGAGCTCTCATTATTTCCTTTTCCCGTCAATTCCGTATATGTTACCATCGGTGCTTCCACACAAATATCAATACGGTCAATCAGCGGCTGCGACACTTTCTGAGCGTAGCGTTGCAATGTATGCGGCGTACAATGGCACTTTTGCATGTCCGGATAATAGCCGCAGTTACACGGGTTCATCGACGCAAGAAGCAGAAAATCCGCCGGATAACTTACACTTGTCAAAGCTCGCGTCAGATGGATCTGCCGGTCTTCCAACGGCTGCCTTAATATCTCAAGCGTTGCCTTATCAAACTCCGTCAGCTCGTCTAAAAACAACACCCCATGATGTGCCAGCGAAATTTCTCCCGGTCTCGGCACAGCTCCGCCTCCGGTCATTCCCGCGCGCGTCACGGTATGATGAGGGCTTCGAAACGGACGCTTCTGTAATAACGCATTCCGGTTGTTAAGCATTCCGCACACACTGTATATCTTTGAGAGTTCCAGCTTTTCTTCCTCCGTGAGCGGAGGGAGGATGGTTGCCAGCCGCTCGGAGATCATTGTCTTTCCTGCTCCCGGAGGACCGACCATAAGAAGATTATGCATACCGCTTGCCGCTACTTCCGCAGCCCGGCGAAGAAACGGTTGTCCATTTACTTCCGCAAAATCCACGCCCGAAACAGATTCCGCAGACAGCATTGTTAACGCAGGTTTCTCATATGCTCCGCCCCGCAGATATGCAATCACTGCTTCCAGAGAAGAAAATCCATATACGCTTGCATCTCTGACAAGTTCTCCCTCCGCAAGATTGTCCATCGGGATTATGAAATCCGTATGTACTCCATCCCTGCATCCATCCGATACAACCGGGAGGATTCCATTTACCGGAAGAAGTTGTCCGTTTAAATTCAGTTCTCCCACAAACACTTTTTGCCTGCTACACATTTCATCCAACACACCGATTGCACTAAGCAATGCCACAGCAATCGGCAGATCAAATCCTGTTCCGGTCTTTCGGACATTGCCCGGAGACAGGTTGATCGTAATGCGTTTTGCCGGAAGCGACACCCCGCAATTGTGCAGTGCCGTGCGCACGCGCTCCTTTGCTTCCCTGACCTCGGAAGACAGATAACCTACCATCTCAAAGGCCGGCAATCCTGTGCTGATATCCACTTCTACCTGTACCGGAACCGCACGGATACCACACAACATAGAAGTCATAACTGTACTGTACATATTCACCTCATTCCAACTGTTGGGAAATGTGCATCGATGGATGCATGAAAAAAAGATGAACTCATCATATCACAGAATTCATCTTTTTTCATCTAAAATTTTTATGAACATCCCACAAAATTTTTCAGTTTATCAAGCGCCTTCTTCTCTATACGCGAGACATACGATCGTGAGATGCCAAGTCCCTTTGAAATTTCCCTCTGGGTACACTCTTTCTCTCCAAATAACCCATATCGCCTACTTATAATATAATACTCACGCTCACTTAGAATATTCCTGATGTTCTTTCGGATCTGTTCCATCTGCGCTCTTTTTTGAACATCCTCCACAACATTGGCGTCATGATATTCAAGTACATCAACAAGTTGTATCTGATTACCTTCTTTATCTATCCCGATCGGTTCAAATAAAGAGACCTCTCCCCTCATCTTCTTCTTACTGCGAAAATGCATCAGCATCTCATTATCGATGCACCGTATCGCATACGTTGCGAATCGACTTCCATAATCCGGTTTGAAGCTGTCTGCCGCCTTAAGAAGTCCAATCGTTCCGATCGAGATCAGATCCTCCGCATCTTCCCCCGAACTTACATATTTTTTTGCTACATGGGCTACAAGGCGCATATTGTGCAGAATCAGTTCTTCCTTTGCCGTCTGCTCACCGCTTTGCCATCGCTTAAGACAGTCCGCTTCCTCTTCCGGTGACAGTGGAACCAAAAATGTTTTCACGCAGCACCTTTTTGCATTGCTTTCTATATTGTATGAAAAGATACAAAATCTCGTGCTTTTCCCCCGTAAAAACGTACAAGGCACTGTAACTACAGCGCCTTGATTCTTTGATCCAATTCTTTTTTTTCATAAGGGACTTTGCCCTTTAACACTTCATTTTTTACAAAAGCAAATGTTTCTTTCTCCCCTCGCACCGCAAGCATCGTAAGCAGATAACGAAGCAGTGCTTCCGTGTCCTCGTGGATCAGATAATGATCCTTTCCGTGCTCGAAATACTCAAGCGGACTGCGATCCGTGTAGTTCTCCTTCTGATAATTCTTCGATGCACTCATACGGTCGATAAACATCTCCACTACATACTTGAGCGGCATCTTCATCCCCGCCATACCGCCGTGCACCTTGCCGGACTTCTGATCTCCCACCGCGTAATCGATCCAATACTCCAAATGATGCTTGTTGCGTCCCTTATGGTGCAGCCACGCCGAAGAATAACCAAGATCCTTGCGCTCCGCATTATTCGGGCTCATCGTACCCTGATAATACTTGCAGCCGACCCGAAACTCTGTCGGCGAATATTTCGACAGATCGTGCAGCAGTCCCTGCTTATATAAACCGACTTTAAAGCAACCTGCCATAACCAGATTCTTATGTCTTGTGATCGTCACAAAATGTTTCCACACATTACCCATGTCTTACTTTTCCCTGCCTTGTTCTTTTTTGCCTGCCGCTTTCTTTTTGTGATGCGGTATTTCTTTTCCTGCCAGCACGCGGATTGTCTGTGGCGGAAGCGTGATCATGCCATCCTTCCACACATTCGGTTTCGTCAGATACGGCATTTTCTCATCCGAGCTGTCGATCGTCAGATACCACTCGCGGTGCTTTCCTACTTTCGGGAGTGCCAATGTCGTCTCCGATGATGAAAAATTGTATGCCACATATACATCCTCCTGGCGCAATTCGTCATCCGAATATGCCCCGCAGTATAACATGCCAAGGGAAAGCCCGCCCCCTTGCGGACGTACCATCCATGCACTCTCCCCATGAAACGACAGATCCGGACAGCCAAGAGATTTATAATCACAAAACTGAAATGGCATCGGATTGGATAAAATCGGATGTTCTCTTCGGAACTGAGCCACAGCCTCGACAAACTGCTTCTGCTCCCTATGTGCTCTCTCTGTTTTCCAGTTTATCCAACCGATTGCATTATCCTGACAGTACGCATTATTGTTGCCCGCCTGCGAATTTCCAAATTCATCACCGCTCCACAGAAGAGGAACCCCCTGTGCCATCAAGATCATCAGTATCGCATTCCGCCACTGCTTCTTACGCAGGCGATTGATGTATCGCTTTGCGGTCGGACCTTCCACACCATAATTATTGCTGAAATTCCACGCGTTTCCGTCACAATTATTTTCTCCGTTGCCTTCATTATGACGTTCATTGTACATAAACAGATCCGCCAGTGTAAATCCGTTATTGTCCGAGATATAATTCACAAACCCAAGCACACTTCCCTGCTTGCGCTGCTGATCAATAAACTCATCCAGGTCATAACCAAAATGATTGAGCATCTTGCGCGCAGGATACTGGTATTCATCTTTATACACAAAAAGATTACGATAGTTGCGTGGCTCATCCCCAGCCTCGCCGAAATCCGTATAGAAAATTTTCGTCCGGCTCAGCCGTTTGTCCTGTGCAATTGCCGTCATGGGGAGATTCTCTCCAAGCAGATGAAACCCATCCACATGATACTCCATCACCCAGAAACGGAGTGCTGCAAGGATCAGATTCTGGTCCGTCCCTTCCGGGAAAAAGAACTCCATCACACACTCCATTCCGTGCTGGTGCAGCTTTCGGATAAGTGCTTTATACTCCTGTGAAGCCTTACTTACATTCTTCGCGTAAGAAGACTTGACTGCGAAATAATTTCCCTTGGTATAGCCCCAGAAATTCAACTTCGGCAGTATCTTCTCCGTCTCCGGCGGAGCAATCATATCTTCAGCTTCCGCCTCCCATTGAATATAATCCGGCAACACTTTGTCCTCCGGGAAAATGCGTTCTTCAAACTCATACACCGGCATCAGTTCCACGGTCGTTACACCAAGACTTTCCAAATACGGAATTCTTGCACTGAGTGCCGAAAATGTTCCATTTGATGTGCTTTTAGCTGCATCCATTGTAAAGCCGCGCACATGTAACTTGTACATGAACATCTGAGAGCGATCAATCTCAGGCGCATGATCATCTCCCCAGGCAAAATCGGTTGTAACAAAAGCCCCAAACACATCGTTCTTCGTGTGCGCCTCATCATTCCAGACTTCTCGTCCCACAATCCGGCACGCATACGGATCGATGATTCTCTTACCGTTGACTTCATACACATAAAGCAACTCTTCTGTTTTTAAATTTTCCACAGCAATGGAACGCAGTGATCCCATACAATATTCCTCAGGAACCACTATTTGATTAACAACTTCTTTGTCTTTATTTATAAGTACAACGCTGCAACGATCTTCTTTCTCACCCTCAAACGTAAAGACCGTCCACTTTCCCAGCTGCTGAACTCCTTGTTTTTCGTAATTTCCCTCTTTGATCTTATAATCCATTCTCTACCGCCATATCTATGATGTCATTGATTTCATTTGTAAATTATACCTTTTTTTGCTGTCTTTGTATACTCCAAGCTCCCATCTTTTTCATCCGGCTTTCATTGACAAGCCAATCGGTACTCTATATAATGAAACAAAACAATGAAGAAACCGATTCAGAAAGGGGACAATATGGCGAATCACGAGAAAGCAACACCGGTTACGCCGGAAGAAGCAGATGACATCCGTGTTACATTAGAATTAGACGAAGGCGAAGTGGAATGTTCTATCCTTACCATCTTTGAAGCAGGCGGACGCGATTATATCGCTTTAATGCCACAGGATAAACAGGGAAACGAGACAGGCGATGTATATCTGTACCGTTACTCTGAGGATGAAGAAGGACTTCCGAGCATCGATCCGATTGAAAGCGACGAAGAATATGAGATTGCAGCCGACAAATTCGATGAATTCTTAGATGATAACATGTTCGACACAATGGATGACGATGAATAAGATGTAAAAAGACGCTGAGAGCTTATGCTCCCAGCGTTTTTTACTTTCATGTTTCCTGATTATTTAGAGTTTCTATCCTCTTTCATGTCCGGTGCGATCTGTGCTCCTGCTTCCCGAAGAAATCTTGAGATCTCCACTTCTTTATTTCGAATATTTTTGACGGAACAAAGCGTCAAATGTTCCTTTGCGCGCGTCATTCCAACATAGAAAAGACGTCGTTCTTCCTCAATATCCGGCTCAAGTACCGCTTTCTTATACGGCGTCATTCCCTCATTGACATCAATCAGGTACACCCGCTCAAACTCCAGTCCCTTCGCGCTGTGGAGTGTTGCAAGGGTGACTGCATCCCCCATATCCGCCCGCTTCTTTGCAAGAAGCTCCAGTTCCTTCTTATAATCTTCGATATGCGTAAACCACGCTTCGAGCGTCTTGTATCCCTTCGCACTGCTTTGGATTTCATCCGCTATCTCATAGAGATCTTCCTTGTTGATATTGCGGTACGCGGCGTAATCCGCGATATAATCATCGTACTCGATTCCCCGCCGGATAAAATTGATTGCCGCATATGGACTGAGAGAATTCAAAATCCTCGTGTCATGCCAAAGTTTCTCGATGCGCTCCGCGATCCACGGCTGTTCATCATACATTTTCATCCACTCGTCAAACGCCACCTCCGGCTCACACAGACTGTTACGCCCGATATAACGGTTCGGTTTGTTCATGATTGTCAGAAAATCGGCGCGTTTCGTACTCCCCTGCGCGATCCGTATGTAGGTCAGAAAATCCTTTGCGATCCAGTGCTCATAGAGATTCGGAATCTTATCTCTCGTTGTAAATGCCAGATTCGCCGACATCATCTGCTCCATCAGAAGCCTCGGCTGCAGGTTCGTCCGGAAAAGCACCGCAATCTCTGAGAGAGGGGTTCCTTCCCGCTTCGCCCTGGCAATCTCCTCTATGATAAACTGATTTTCCTGGCGCTGCTCCTCAAACTGAAAAAAGCGTACCGACTCTCCATCCTTCTTTTCTGCCCGGATTTTCTTATCAAATCGTTTCTTATTATGAGCGATCAGATTGCCCGCCGCCGCAACGATTGCCGGTGTGCACCGGTAATTCTGTTCGAGGGTCACAACTTTGGCATCCGGATACACTTTCTGAAACGAGAGCATGATTTCCGGCTTCGAACCGCGGAAACGATAGATCGACTGGTCATCGTCCCCCACAACAAACAGATTATTCATCGGCTGCGCCATCAAGCGCACAATATCATACTGGATCTGGTTGATATCCTGAAATTCATCCACGAGGATATACGGATAGCGCTTTTGCCACGCCGAAAGAATATCTTTTCTCTGTGCGAACAGTTCGTAGGTATAAGTAAGCATGTCGTCAAAATCGATCAGTCGATTCTGTGAAAGCCGCCTCGCATATGCCTGATAAATCTTGCGAAACACGTCCTCCCCACAGTGGCTGGAATAAAAATGATCCAGCGGAATCCGCTCATTTTTCACTCTGCTGATGTCCGCAAACAGATCACTGATAAACTCATTCTCATCCTGGTACTCCAGATGATGATACGACAGAATCTCACGCATAAACTGATAGCGCTGCTCATCCGTAACAATATTGCTGCTCTCAAAATGATACGCGTATTTAAGCACCATAAAAAAGATGGCGTGGAATGTTCCAAACGTCACCTGTGTACGATCCGTCCCTGTTGCTGCCAGAAATCGCTGCTTCATCTCCTGTGCCGCGGCGCGGGTAAATGTGATAACCAGAATATTGGACGGCTTCACATTGTGCTGCTCGATTAAATTGATGGTTCGCTGGGTGATAACTGCGGTCTTACCCGATCCGGGTCCCGCAAGAACAAGCATCGGGCCATCCTTGTGTCGGATGGCCTCCTGCTGTGATTTGCTGTAATTCATAGTACCTCTGTCATTATGCCTGTGCTGCTTTCAGAAGCTCGATTCCCTTGCGGATACGATCTAGAGACTCTTCCTTGCCAAGAACTTCCATCAGCTCGGTCGCACCGCCCGGTGTCATCTGCTTGCCGGATACTGCGGTACGGATCGGCCACATAACATAACCGTTCTTGCAGCCCTTCTCCTCTACATACTTAAGGAGTGTCGCATACAGTGCATCGTTACTGTAATCATCCTGCTTCTCAAGAATCGGAAGAACCTCTGTCAATACTTCAAGGGAAGTCTGGGCATTCGTCTTCATCTTCTTGTGAGTGTACATTGCCACATCATATTCCGGCAGTTTCTCGAAGAAATCAATGTGCTCGCGGATATCCGGGAATATCTCGATACGTGTCTGTACCATCTTCGCAATCTTCTTAAGATCATAATCCTTTGTGATCACTTCCTTGATGTATGGTAATGCCTTCTCGTAGAAGGCGTCAAAATCCATCTTCTTGATGTATTCGCCGTTCATCCACTTCAGCTTCGTGTAATCGAATACTGCAGGGGACTTGTTCATATGATGATAATCGAATTTGGCAACCAGCTCATCCAGTGACATGATCTCCTGGTTATCTGCCGGGCTCCATCCGAGCAATGCGACAAAGTTTACAATTGCTTCGGTCAGAAATCCCTGCTCTACAAGATCCTCAAACGAAGAATGTCCGCATCTCTTGGAAAGCTTCTGGTGATTCTCATCTGTGATCAGCGGGCAGTGAATGTATACCGGTACATCCCATCCGAATGCCTCATAAAGACGATTGTACTTCGGTGAGGAAGACAGATACTCGTTACCACGTACAACGTGTGTGATTCCCATAAGATGATCGTCCACAACATTTGCAAAATTATAGGTCGGATATCCATCGGACTTGATCAGGATCATATCGTCCAGTTCTGCATTATCAACGGTAATATCCCCGTAGATCTCATCCTCGAATGTCGTTGTGCCCTCTGTCGGGTTATTCTGACGGATGACATACGGAATTCCCGCCGCAAGCTTCTCCTCTACTTCTTCCTTGGACAGATGCAGGCAGTGCTTGTCATAAACCGAAATCTCTTTTCCTGCTACCGTCTTCTTTAAACTCTCAAGACGCTCCTTGTCACAGAAACAGTAATATGCTTCGCCTTTTTCAATGAGTTTCTTGGCATACTCTAAGTAGATGCCCTGTGCCTGACGCTCACTCTGTACATACGGACCGCATCCGCCGTCCTTATCCGGTCCCTCATCATGGATGAGACCGGTCTCAGCCAGTGTGCGGTAAATGATATCGACCGCGCCTTCCACATAACGCTCCTGATCGGTATCTTCTATTCTTAAGATGAAATCACCGCCCTCATGCTTCGTGATAAGGTACGCATATAATGCGGTACGAAGATTTCCTACATGCATTCTTCCTGTCGGACTTGGTGCAAATCTGGTTCTCACTTTACTCATTGCAATGTTCTCTCCTTTTTTGTCATAACGTGTATTATACACCATAAAAGGTGTAATCGCAACGTGGAATGCACCATATTGATCTTTTCTCTTTACAGCTTCTTTGTAAACCTGTTCATCCGTTCTTGCACAATTGAATTGTTGTTAAACCAAAAGGCATTTTTTAAGAAGATCACACTTCATTATCCCTGCTTGCCGTCCGCCTGACGTATCATATCTTCCACAACGATGTCATAGATCTCACCGACGGAGTTGCAATACTCCAGAATCTTCCACGGCTCGTTGGTATGGAAATGAATCTTAACCAGATCCTCATCTCCCGCTGCGATCAGGCTGTTGCCCTCAAAATGATCGGTGATGTAATCGGCGATCTCATCCTCATCGAGATCCTTGTCTCTCTTATCGATCAAAAGCTGCGTATCATAGCGATATGCAAACTGATCGTCTTCTGCATCAATTGACTGAATTGCCATCTTTTTGTCCTCCATAATGAACATCAGCCCATTGAAATTTGCCTCCGGCAAATTGCGGTACATCTCTGATGTATCGCTCGGCTGACACAATTCTTATTCTACCCAGAATACACGGTTTGGCTTGCGCTCAGCAGCTTCCGGCATCTCACCGTCGATGTATCCGACCGCACAATGTCCGATACCTTCCCACTCGCCTTCAACACCGAGTTCCTTCAAAAGCTGCTGATACTCCGGCATCTCAAACTCTTCCTTCGCTCTATGGATCCAGATGCTTCCAAGTCCGAGTGAATGTGCGGCAAGCATCATGTTGCCCATCACAAGACTTCCGTCATATACACGATTTCTCCAATCTTTCTCCGCAAGAACGATCAGAATTGCCGGTGCTCCGTAAAACGGATCAATGCCCTCATCCCAACCACCGATCTTGCAGTTGATCGCTGATAATTTATCGCGCAGCTCCTTGTTCGTGACCGCAACCGTGATCGTTGCCTGTCTTCCCATGCCG
>OWJS01000021.1_pt1 | contig 42731 bp, 38 predicted proteins | sample 1732961 | NCBI WGS metagenome assembly OWJS01 (sample SAMN05065774, study PRJEB22554) | human gut metagenome | biome: ENVO:2100002; feature: ENVO:00000062; material: ENVO:00002003 | host: Homo sapiens | place: USA
AGTACGGTGAGGGCAAGCACACTGTAGAGGCAACAGACAACTCTATCATCGTTGATGGTAAGGAAATCACTATCTATGCTAAGCCAAACGCTGCTGAGCTTCCTTGGGGCGAGCTTGGTGTTGACGTGGTACTCGAGTGCACAGGTTTCTACACATCAAAGGAGAAGGCTTCTGCTCACATCGCAGCAGGTGCTAAGAAGGTTGTTATCTCTGCTCCTGCTGGTAACGATCTCCCAACTATCGTTTACAATACAAACCACAAGACTTTGACTCCGGCCGACACAGTTATTTCTGCAGCTTCTTGTACAACTAACTGCTTGGCTCCTATGGCTTACGCTTTGAACAAGTATGCAGCTATCCAGTCAGGTATCATGTCTACTATCCACGCTTACACAGGTGACCAGATGATTCTCGACGGTCCTCAGCGCAAGGGCGACCTCCGTCGTTCACGTGCAGGTGCTCAGAACATCGTTCCTAACTCTACTGGTGCTGCTAAGGCTATCGGTTTGGTTATCCCTGAGTTGAATGGTAAGCTGATCGGTTCTGCACAGCGTGTTCCGACTCCAACAGGTTCTACAACTATCCTCGTTGCTGTTGTTAAGGGTAAGGACGTAACTGTAGAGGGTATCAACGCTGCTATGAAGGCTGCTTCTAACGAGAGCTTCGGTTACAACGATGAGCTGATCGTTTCTTCTGATATCATCGGTATGCGTTTCGGTTCACTCTTCGATGCAACTCAGACAATGGTTAGCAAGATCGACGAGGATACATATCAGGTACAGGTAGTTTCTTGGTACGACAATGAGAACTCTTATACTTCTCAGATGGTTCGTACTATCAAGTACCTCGCAGAGTTGAAGTAATTCGTTGACTCGGTTTACGACAACATATATAAGCCTGGCATTGTAAAATGCCAGGCTTTTTTGTATCAATACCCCTTCTGAAACCTCATTATTGGGTTTCTAACAACGCTACCGTTGCGTGCTGACGGCGTTACCGTTGCGCGGTAATAATGTAACCTATACGCGGTAACGGTGTTACAGAATAGGTGTAATCGTGTTACCACTTCGCGGTAATCGTGTAGCATCACAAACAATTTTCTGCACAATTGTGCGGCGTATGAGAAATTTTTTGTAAGTTTGTATTTTGAAACCGTAGCTATGTGCTATCAGAGGCAAAGCAATCGGTTTTATAAACCGAACAAATTGCTTTCAGAACCCGAAACAACATTATTAAATACACGTGCAGCAAAGCTATTGACGACATGCAGAACAAAAGAATGATAACCATACTCGGACCCACCGCAAGCGGAAAGACCGCTGTGGCGGCAGCACTCGCATTGCGCACCGGCGGCGAGATAATCAGCGCCGACTCGCGCCAGGTGTACCGCCGCATGGACATCGGAACGGGCAAGGACTTGGCAGACTATGTAGTTGACGGCCAGCCGATTCCGTATCATCTTATCGACATAGCCGAGCCAGGCACAAAGTACAATCTGTTCCAGTATCAGCAGGACTTCCACGTGGCATACGACGACATCCGTAGCCGAGGCAAGCTGCCCATACTCTGTGGCGGCACCGGTCTGTACATCGAAGCTGTGCTGGGCGGCTATCAGCTCTCGCCCGTGCCGCAGAATCAGCCGTTGCGCGACGCTCTCGCCGGAAAGTCGCTTGCCGAACTCACCGAAATGCTCGTAGAACTGAAGCGCCGTAGCGGGTCGAACATGCACAATCAGACCGACGTGGACACCGCCCAGCGTGCCATACGCGCCATCGAGATAGAGACATACAATCTGGAAAACCCCACACCCGAACGACAGCTGCCGCCAGTCGACTCGCTCATCGTGGGCATAAACATCGACCGCGACCTGCGCCGCGAGAAGATAACACGCCGACTCAAGGCGCGCCTCGATGAGGGCATGGCTGACGAGATACGCTCGTTGATAGGCGAGGGCATCGACCCCGAAGACCTTATATACTATGGTCTTGAGTACAAGTTCATTACCGAGTACGTCGTAGGTCGCCTCAGCTTCGACGAGATGTTCCGACAGCTGGAGATAGCCATCCACCAGTTCGCCAAGCGACAGATGACGTGGTTCCGCGGCATGGAGCGACGCGGATATACCATCCACTGGGTTGACGCCAAGCTGCCCATGGAGGAGAAGGTAGAAGCAATATGCAAGCTGATGCAGGACGCATAGCGAGAGAGATAAAAGAATGTGACATCGTGGCGGACATATCGCCGCTAAAAAAAGGCTTACTATATGATTAACGACAACCGTTGGGGCATACTCTACTGCCCGAAACACGAGACGTTCAACTCCGGCAAACGCTGGGAGAAGATTGAGCGATGCCTGAAGGCGAACGGCATCGAGTACGACTACTTGCAGAGCGAAAACTCGGCAAGCGTGGAGCGCTTGGTGAAGATGATGATCAATAGCGGATACAAGACTATTGTCATCGTCGGCGGCGACTCGGCGCTTAACGACGCCGTCAACTGCCTCATGCTCACCGAGCGAAGCGTACGCGAGACCATTGCGCTCGGCGTGATACCCAACGGACTCATGAACGACTTCGCGCATTTCTGGGGATTCCGCGAGAGCGACTACGAGCAGACCATCAAGTGGCTCAAGCAGCGTCGCGTGCGCAAGATTGACCTCGGCTGCATACGTTACACCAACAAGCACGGCGAGGCGTGCCGCCGCTACTTCCTCAACTGCATCAACATCGGACTCATCGCTGCCATCATGAACCTGCGCCGACAGACACGCCACTTCTTCGGTTCGCGCACGCTCTCGTTCCTCTGCTCGTTCGTGCTCATGATTTTCCAGCGACTCGAATACCGCATGCACCTGAAGATAAACTCCGACACCGTGGAGCGCAACGTGATGACTGTCTGCATCGGCAACGCTACAGGCTACGGACAGACGCCGAACGCCGTGCCCTACAACGGACTGCTCGACGTGAGCGTGGTCTACCATCCCGGCATGACGCAGCTCATCGAAGGCTTCTACCTCTTCGTGCGCGGTAAGTTCCTCAACCATCGCAGCGTCCACCCGTTCCGTACACGCAAGGTGGAAGTGGTCGAGGCGAACAAGGCGCTCGTAGGCATCGACGGACGCCTCATGAAGACCCCCGTCGGACCATTCACCGTGAGCGTGGAGCAGGAAGTGATAAACTTTCTCATACCCGAATAAGGCAAACGTTTTCCATGATAAATCCTCATATTTTGCAATATTTTGTGCGAAATATGAGGATTTTTTAAAATAGTTAATATTTTATTTTGCGTATAAATATATTTTTACTACCTTTGATTTCGTAAGGTAGCAACGCCTATATAAAGACTACTACACTTCTTACAGCTAACTAATAATGAACCTTAATCATAAATCTATGAGTTATTTGAGATTCGAAAAAGCTCTGATGACAAACCTCGAAGAGTCGTTGCCACGCGAGTTGTTGCGTACTAATCGTTCGGGAGCATATTCCTGCTCTACGATTGTAGATTGTAATACGCGCAAGTATCATGGCTTGCTCGTCGTGCCCGTACCGGAACTCGACGACGAGAACCATGTGCTCCTCTCTTCGCTCGACCCCACCGTCATACAGCACGGCGCCGAGTTCAACCTTGGTTTGCACAAGTATCAGGGCAATAATTACAGTCCGAAAGGTCACAAATATATCCGAGAGTTCGATTGTGACACAGTGCCCACAACACTCTACCGCGTAGGCGGTGTGCTTCTGAAAAAAGAGGTAGTATTCCAGCACTATGAAGACCGCATCCTTATCCGTTATACCCTTGTTGATGCACATTCTGCAACGACATTGCGCTTCCGTCCGTTCCTTGCTTTCCGCAGCGTACGCCAGTTTACGCACGAGAATACCGTAGCTTCACGCGAGTATGCAGAAGTTACAAACGGCATCAAGACCTGCATGTACGCCGGTTACCCCGACCTTTACATGCAGTTCAGCAAGAAAGTGGAGTTCGTGTTCCAGCCCGACTGGTACCGCGGCGTGGAATACCCGAAGGAGCAGGAGCGCGGCTACGCTTCTAACGAAGACCTCTACGTACCCGGCTACTTCGAGATGGACATCAAGAAGGGCGAGAGCATCGTGTTCTCGGCTTCTACAACAGCCTGCAAGACAACCGGACTGAAGAAGCTCTTCCAGGAGGAAGTAGACGAGCGCTCACCGCGCGACAACTTCTTCCACTGCCTCGTCAACGCAGCGCACCAGTTCCACAACCGCACAAAGAAAGACGAGCGATACATCCTCGCCGGCTATCCGTGGTTCAAGTGCCGCGCACGCGACACATTCATCTCTCTGCCGGGTCTTACGCTCTCTATCGAGGAGGAAGACTACTTCGAGCTCGTGATGGAGACAGCCATGCGCGCACTCTACGAGTTCATGGCAGGCAAGCCGCTCACAGCGAAGATTTATGAGATAGACCAGCCCGATGTCCTGCTCTGGTGCGTATGGGCTGTGCAGCAGTATGCAAAACATTCAGGTCGCGAAAAGTGCAACCGCAAGTACGGCAAGCTGCTCTACGACGTGTTGCATTTTATCAAGGACAACCGCCACCCGAACCTGAAGCTCTGCGAGAACGGACTTCTCTACTCGGAAGGCAAGGAGAAGGCCGTAACATGGATGAACTCTACAGCCGGCGGACGTCCCGTCGTACCGCGCACAGGCTACATCGTCGAGTTCAACGCCCTTTGGTACAACGCCCTCAAGTTCTGCGCATCTATGGCTGCCGACTTTGGCGACGCCACAGAGGCTTCCGACTTCGAGCAGATGGCTACACTCTGCGGAAAGTCGTTCGTAGAGACCTTCGTCAACGAATATGGCTACCTCTTCGACTACGTAGAGCCTAAGGACAACCCCGACTGGAGCGTACGTCCGAACATGATATTCGCCGTTGCACTCGACTACTCGCCACTCACACCAGCCCAGCAGAAGGCGGTGCTCGACGTCTGCACACGCGAACTCCTCACACCGAAGGGCCTGCGCTCGCTCTCACCAAAGAGCGGCGGCTACAACCCGATGTACGTCGGTCCGCAGACACAGCGCGACTACGCTTACCATCAGGGCACAGCATGGCCTTGGCTCGGCGGCTTCTACATGGAGGCATGCCTCAAGATTTACAAGCGCACACGCCTGTCGTTCATCGAGCGTCAGATGGTGGGCTACGAGGACGAGATGACGAGCCACTGCCTCGGCACAATCCCCGAACTCTTCGACGGCAACCCGCCATTCCACGGACGTGGCGCCATCTCGTTCGCTATGAACGTAGCCGAGATCCTGCGCACTCTCGAACTCTTGGAAAAATATAAATATTAAAATAGGAGGATAAGTATATATGAAAGTATTAATGTTCGGATGGGAGTATCCTCCTCACGTATTTGGTGGACTCGCTACCGCTAACTTCGGAATTTCTCAGGGTCTGCACGCACAGGGCGATGTCGAGACCGTGCTCTGTCTGCCGCATCCGTTCGGCGACGAGGACCGCAGCGCCTGCCGCATCGTGGCTATGAACTGCGTGCCTATCGCTTGGCGCGACGTCAACTTCGACTACGTAAAGGAACGCGTGGGCAATATCATGGACCCAGACTATTACTATCGTCTGCGCGACCATATCTATGCCGACTTCAACTATATGCACGTCAACGACCTTGGCTGCATGGAGTTCGCCGGCGGCTACCCGTCTAACCTGCACGAGGAGATAAACAACTACTCAATCATCGCAGGCGTAGTGGCTCGCACAGAGGACTTCGACATCATTCATGCTCACGACTGGCTCACCTATCCAGCCGGCATCAACGCCAAGCACGTAAGCGGCAAACCGCTCTGCATACACGTTCACGCTACCGACTTCGACCGCTCGCGCGGCAAGGTGAACCCTACGGTTTATGCTATCGAGAAGGACGGTATGGACAACGCCGACTGCATCATGTGCGTGTCGGAGCTTACACGTCAGACCGTTATCCATCAGTATCATCAGGATCCGCGCAAGTGCTTCACAATGCACAACGCCGTTTATCCGCTGCGCCAGGAACTGCAGGACATCCCGCGTCCCGACCATACGGGTAAGGAGAAGGTCGTAACCTTCCTCGGACGCATCACAATGCAGAAGGGTCCGGAGTACTTCGTAGAAGCTGCCAACATGGTGCTGCAGCGCACACGCAACGTGCGTTTCTGCATGGCTGGCAGCGGCGATATGATGGACGCAATGATTTATCTCGCAGCTGAGCGCGGCATCGCCGACCGCTTCCACTTCCCGGGCTTCATGCGCGGAAAGCAAGTGTACGAGTGCCTGAAAGACTCGGACGTGTACGTCATGCCGTCAGTTTCTGAACCGTTCGGTATCTCGCCGCTTGAGGCAATGCAATGCGGCACGCCGACAATTATCTCTAAACAGTCGGGTTGCGCCGAAATCCTCGACAACTGTATCAAGGTTGACTACTGGGATATACACGCACTTGCCGACGCTATCTACTCAATATGTAGCAACGAGTCGCTCTTCAACTACCTCAAGGAGGAAGGAAAGCGCGAGGTCGACCAGATCACATGGGAGAAGGTGGGCGCACGTATCAAGAATCTGTACGAGCGCGTTCTCGCTGGCGACATTTAAACTCAAAGCAAAAAGCCAAACCGAGTAACTTACTATTCAATAATCTTAAAACAAACAATAATGAAAACGATTTGTTTATATTTCGAGATACATCAGAACATACAGCTGAAGCGCTATCGTTTCTTTGATATCGGCACAGACCACTATTACTATGACGACTACGAGGACGAGCGTCTCATCACTGATGTGGCTAACCGCTCGTATATGCCGGCTCTCGAGGCTTTGGGCGAAATGTTGAAGGAGCATCCGGGCTTCTTCAAGGTGGCTTTCTCTCTCTCTGGCGTAGGCATGGAGCAGTTGGAGATTCACGCTCCGCAGGTGCTCGAGAAGTTGCAGGAACTCAACCAGACCGGTTGCGTAGAGTTCCTTGCTGAGCCTTACTCACACGGTCTTGCTTCGCTCGCTAATGAGGAGAGCTTCGCTAAGGAAGTGAAGCGCCAGTGCCAGAAGATGAAGGAATACTTCGGCAAGGAGCCTCAGGTTCTGCGCAACTCTTCGCTTATCTACAGCGACGAGATCGGTGCTCAGGCTGCTCAGATGGGCTTCAAGGGTATGCTTACCGAAGGCGCACGCCACGTCCTCGGCTGGAAGTCGCCGCACTATGTATACAACTGCGCGCTTGCTCCCAACCTCAAGCTCTTGCTTCGCGACGTTAACCTCAGCGACGATATCTCACTTCGCTTCAGCAATGTCGACTGGGAGGGCTATCCGCTCTTCGCTGACAACTACGTAGACCGCATCGCCAACTTCCCTGGCGAGGAGCACGTAGTGAACATCTTCATGGAGCTTTCTGCTCTTGGCGTGGCTCAGCCGTTGTCGAGCAACATTCTCGACTTCCTCAAGGCTCTGCCCGAATGTGCTAAGCAGCGCGGCATCTCATTCTCTACACCGAGCGAGATCTGCGAGACAATGGCAAGCGTAGGCGCTCTCGATGTGCCCGACACACTCTCTTGGACCGACGAGGAGCGCGACGTCAGTTCTTGGCTCGGCAACCCGATGCAGCGCGAGGCTTTCAACAAGCTCTATAGCGTAGCCGACCGTGTTCGCATCGCCGACGATCCGCGCATCAACCAGGACTGGGACTATCTGCAGGCTTCTAACAACTTCCGTCAGATGACCACAAAGCCGTCGCAGGTAGGTATCGACCGTGGCATTTATGCTTCGCCGTTCGACGCATTCACCAACTATATGAACATCCTCGGCGACTTCATCGCTCGCGTTAACTCGCTCTATCCTGAGTCTGTTGACAACGACGAGCTTGCTTCGCTCCTCACCACTATCAAGAATCAGGACGAGGAAATCGAGATGAAGAACAAGGAGATTATCCGTCTGCAGACCAAGATTGAGAAGATTGAGGCTGCTGAGGAGAAACTCCGTGCTAAGCTCGAGAAGACAAAGGCTCCGAAGGCTGAGGCTGCTCCGAAGGCTGCAAAGACAGCAAAGAAGCCTGCTGCAAAGAAAGCTAAGGCTGCTGAGCCAAAGGCTGAATAATGTTTGCGGTTGCAAATGCAAGTCGTGAAGCTTAATCGTTCTGATTATAACGCTGAGTCGTTCAGATTGCAATGTTCAAGCAAAGCAGAATGTGTTTGCAACAGCAACAGTTGTACCTATTGAATTAATAAGAAGTATTAAGGTTCTTGTACAATTAAATATTGGTTATAAAGGTTTAAATGTCCTACTGCGAGATGCCGTGGGGCATTTTTTTATTATTGCTTCTATATAACAAAGTTCATTGTTATTATCTCAACTTGTTTGCCATTCTGGCAAAGGGAACTGTCCAGTAAAACTAATAATGTGATACCGGACACCAATATATTAAAGTCGTGTTTGTGAAAAAATCCTCAATATCTTCCAGAAATGCCGTAATGTTCACGGTATAAGCACAGTAAAGGCTGGCAGATATCCTTGAAAATGCTATATCTGCCAGCCTGTCTTCCAGTCTTAACCTTTCATCTTCCAGCTGAATTCTGAATTATGTTGTTTGTGATTAAGCCTGTGGGGTGTTGTTTGGTCTTTATAGTCGGCAACAAATTATCTTAACTTTTCTATTTGTGGCACACTAATTATTCCTCTGCTGAAGTGCAGCAGTCCGTCGGCTTGCATGGCGTTGAGCGCTTCCGATACGTTGAGGCGACTAATGCCGAGTTCTTGTGCAAGTCGCGTCATCTTTATGCGCAACACCTTTGCGCCGGTAGGGTAGAGGCAGTGCGACTTCAGGAAGAACACGATGCGGCTCCTTGTGTCAGCCGGCATCGGACGCCACAGTTTGCTCTCCGCTTTCTGTGCTATTGCGGAGACGATGTTAAGAAGATTGATACGGAAAATGATAAATTCGTCGGAGATGTGCATAAGGTCGCTCTGGCCGATCTCCACCGTGTTGCTTTCGCCAATGGACGTAAACGTGCGTGTATAATGCGGCGAAAGACCCATGAAATGCTCCAACTGAATGATGTACGGAGCCTTTATATATTCCTCTATCGAGTAGCCGTGGTCGTCGGCGTAAGCGATAGTCTTTACGTCGCCACTCAATAGAATGGCGACGTTATCACATTTCTCTCCCTCCTTTTTAATTATATCGTTCTTGCCGAATTTCTTAAAGCTGAACTTCGTCTGACCGATAATCTGCATGAGGTTGTCGCTTGTGAGACCCTGGAACAATGGTATCTCGCGAAGCTTGTCGTAGAGATTAAGCATTTACTTCTGAATCTTGTCCTCCATCGATGGCGAATACCATACCTGCAGGTTGCCCTTGTCGTCGCTGTAGATGAGATAAGCCATCAGTTCTGGATGCTTTTCGAGCACCTTCTTCGCCTTCTCCATACCCATCACCATGAACGCCGTAGCATAAGCGTCGGCTTCCGCGCAGCGCTTTGCGAGCACCGTTGCCGAGAGAATGCTGTGTTGCACTGGATAGCCCGTAGCAGGGTCTATAGTGTGCGCATATTTCTTGCCGCCACGATAGTAGAAGTTGCGGTAGTTGCCGCTTGTCGCCATTGCGCGGTCCTTCACGTTGAGCACGGTCTGCAACTCGTTGTTCACGTTCAGCGAGTCGTCCGACGGCTTCGTCACGCCAATCTTCCACGGCAGACGCTTTTCGCTGATGCCGTGCGTAACCACCTCGCCGCCAATCTCCACCATATAGTTCTTTATGCCGCGCTTTTCGAGCAGACGCGCCACCACATCGCAGCCGTAGCCCTTAGCAATAGCGCTGCAGTCGAGCATTACGCGCGCATCTGACTTCGTGATGCGATGGTTCACGAGCTTCACCTTCTTGTAACCCACGATAGCACGCAGTGAGTCTACCGTCTGCTTTGTCGGCGGATTGCCCGTCTTGAAGCCGAATCCCCATGCGTTCACGAGCGGTGCCACCGTTATGTCGAACGCTCCGTCGGTGTTGTCGGAGATTTTCTCAGCCAGATTGAACACACTCTCGAACATCTCGTTCGTTTCCACGTTCTCGCCGCGATTGATGTGCGAGATGATCGACTCCTTGTTGAACATCGACAAGGCGTTGTCCACCTTCTGCAGTTCTGCGAGAATGTCTGTCTGAATAGATGAGTCGTTCTGATAAGTGATGTGATAGAACGTGCCGAATATCTGTCCCTCATCGTGCTGATAAGGCATGCTACGCTGTTGTCTTACAATATATATTGTTCCGATAATGAGGAACACGAGTAATGGCAGTCGCCACAAAAGTTTTTTGTTTGTCATATACTAAATCTCAAAGATTATGTTGAAAGTGCCGCCCAGTCGACTGCCACCTTGCTTGCCGTAGCCCGGCACATACCAAGTCTTTCCGATATTGCCGTCGTCGTGAGCGATACGTCTGCGATAGCGCACCGACCAGCCCAGACGAAGCGGACCAGCTATCTTCGCGTCCACGCCGAACACAGCCTCCATCCAATGATAGTTGGCCTTCATGCCCTTCACGTTGTAGTCTACGTCGTCGCCCCATACCGGGTCTTTCAGTCCGTTGCCCACGACGTCGAACTTATAGTAAGTCATGGCATAGCGTGCGCCGGCATACACGCGGTAAGCGTCGTGTTTGTTCTTCGCTATGTTGAAGTCCATGCCCACACGCCAGTAGGGCGCCGACGTCTTGTACTTAAGATTTGTCGTCGGGTTGTCAGAGTCAGCCGTGCCGTATCCCAACTCAAACACCGGAAAGTAGCGGTCCTTGAGGTTGATGCGCAGCGCCGCCTCGTACTGTCCGTAGTCGCTGAACGCCAGTTGCGCCAGTCCCACCACGTCAGCCGACACCGCCACGCCGCGGAAGAACGCCACCGTGTCCTTCTGTGCCGTCAGCTTCTTATCCGCCGTAGCATCCTTTCTGCTCTGCGCCGTCGCCGTCGTTACCGCAATCAGCAACAGACTAATTGCTATGACCCTTGAAACGAATGAGGAAGTGCGCTTTACCGTCATTGTATGTTACCTTATTATAGTTTATCGTTATGTTTTCAATCGCCTCCGTGGTGAACTTCACGTCCGTGATGGTGTGGAAGAACTGCGGGTTGCAGTCGACCGACTCGAAGTGTGGGTTATTCTCCTTCGTCACCCACACCGTGTCCGTTGTGCTCACGTCGCTGTCCTTCTGCTTTATGCCGAAGACATACACATCCACCGCACGCTGATAGCTCATCGGCAGCGCGATGCTGTCGAAGTCGGCGAGTCGGTTGATTATCACGGTGTCGTCGTCCTTGTAGTCGGCAGCGCGCGGCACAGCCACTGTCAGCGTGTCCTCCATCGTCTTCATGCCGGCGTCGAGTCTGAACGTGGCATACACGCGGTTGTTCAGCGGACAGTCGATAGACGAGCACGCAGCCAGCACGAACAGCGCCACCATAGCGATGGCTGTCGTTATTGTTGTTGTTCGCATTTTGTCTGAAAGTTTGTTTATTGCTCGCAGCGCAGCGTCTTCTCAATCTGATAGTCGTTGCGGTTCTGCGACGAGCGGCTCACAAGGTCGCCGATGAATCCGGCGAGGAAGAACTGTGTGCCAATCATCATCACGGTGAGTGCGATGAAGAAGTAAGGCGAGTCGGTGATGAGTCGCTGCGGAATGCCGTGAGCCAGACACCAGAGCTTGTCTGCGCCCAGTGCTACCACCGAGAGGAAGCCGAGGAAGAACATCAGCGTGCCGAGGAAGCCGAACACGTGCATAGGCTTTCTGCCGAAACTTGAGAGGAACCACAGCGTGATAAGGTCGAGATAGCCGTTGAAGAAGCGGTTCCAACCCATGAACTTCGACTTGCCGAACTTGCGTGCCTGATGATGCACCGGCTTTTCGCCTATTTTGTCGAAGCCTGCGTTCTTAGCCAGATAAGGTATGTATCGGTGCATCTCGCCGTACACCTCGATATTCTTCACCACATCCTTGCGGTAAGCCTTCAGTCCGCAGTTGAAGTCGTGCAGATTATGAATGCCGCTCACCTTGCGTGCCGTAGCGTTGAAGAGTTTCGTAGGTATAGTCTTCGAGAGCGGGTCGCCCTGCTTGCGGTTCTGCTTGTATCCGCTCACGAGGTCGTAGCCCTCATCCTTAATCATGTGGTAGAGAGCCGGTATCTCGTCAGGCGAGTCCTGCAGGTCGGCGTCCATTGTGATTACGACGTCGCCCTGCGCCTCTTTGAAACCGCAGAAGAGCGCCGGACTCTTGCCGTAGTTGCGGCGGAACTTGATGCCTTTTACTGTCGTCGACTTTTGCGAGAGACCCTCTATTACGTTCCACGAGTTGTCGGTGGAGCCGTCGTTTACGAAGATTACCTCGTATGTGAAGTTATTTGCCTTCATCACGCGTTCTATCCACGCGTAGAGTTCGGGGAGCGATTCCTCCTCGTTGAACAAAGGAACTACTACTGTTATATCCATGATTTTATGGTGTTGCGTTGAGGTGTTGAGATGTTGAGATATGATGTTGTTATGTTGAGGTGTAGAGATTTGATATCTAATATCTGTTTCTTTTTCCGATAAGCGCAATCGGCAGACTTACAATAGCGCCGATGGCGAGGTTCTGCATCATAAACATGAACGCCCATTGCACCGGGGTGATCATCGTCACTACGTCCATGCTGTTCTTTATCTCCGCCTTCGATATGCCCTGCTGCTCATAGATAGGCGCCAACTGCTTCATCGTTGTGGTGATGAGATTGGCGAACGCGCCATTGTCCAAGAACTGGAAGTAGGCGTACTGCACCAGTGCGAACACCAGCGAAGCGTAGATGAACACATAGAGCGAATAGGCGTAGGCGCGGCGGAACGATATCACGCCGAAGAGCGCCTCCGTTCGGAACGCCTTCAGTCGGTAGCCTACGAGGAACGGCGTAGCCAGAGCTAAGATATTGCCGATGAAACCCGCGTTGAGCAGCATTATACATGCGAAGCTTGCTGCCCACAACAGTGCGAGCAGCAAGGCATCTTGGCGTGCGAACGCCTTCAGTTGTACAAGATGATTGATGTTTATCATTAGCGCATCACCTTAAATATGTTCTTACCCTGCTTCACTACGTATACGCCGTGTTGCGCATCGCCCGTTACCACTCTGCCGCTGAGGTCGTACACGGTGTACGGCTGAGTGGGGTCGAATGTGCCCTGCGTGCCCGCTGTTACGTTGCCGATAGCTGTGGTTGGCTGACCCTTCACACCGATTATGGCTATGTCGCGAACCTCCCATGTCGGAGCCTCGCTTGTGGTGCTTGTATAGTGGAACACGATGTTAATCTTCTTGCCAGCCCAAGCGCTGAGGTCTATATCGCCCGAGTCGACGAAACTCCAGCTGTCACCCGTAGGCCATGTGATGCCCTCGAGCTTCGTCGTCTTGCCCTCGCAGCGCACCTCCACGCTGAGTTTCTCGCTTGGCTTCTTCGCGTAGTTCACCGCATGACTGAACGAAACCGTAGCCTCCTTGTATCCGCCGAGGTCAATCTCCGGCGTCACCACCGAGCTTTCTGCCGCATACTTCGTAGCATACTTGTTAGAACCCTCCTTGATAGCGCCCGTGCCCTTCCATCCGAACGAGCTTGTACGCTCCCAAACCTCTGCGCCCTCCTTCGGATGGAGTGTGGTCTCGATGGTGCATCCGCCGTCCGTAGCCTTGTAGCTTGCCAGGTAGATACACATCATGCTGTTCTCCGGCACCACCTGCTTCGTCACAACCGTTGTTGCCGGGTCGAACTCGTAGCTGATGCTGTCGCCCCAAATGTACTCCATGAGGTTAGGGAAGTCGATGAACGGGTTGCGGTTGCCCTGAATGCTGTACACGATGTTGTTGCGCTTAGCCTCCAGGTCGCTCACGGGGTCTTGCTTCGCCCACTTGATGTAGGGGTCTGACGCCCACTTCTGCAGCGTAGGATAGTCGCCCGTCTCAAGCGAGTTCAAGCCCTCCTTCACCCACGCATAGTCCTGATAGCATGTAGCCATGTAGAGGTATGCACGAGCGAAGTCGCCCTGCCACTCGGGGTAAGGCTGCCACAGCTTCTTGCCGTTGTTGCCCGTGCCCACCTTTATCACGCCGTTGTCGTACGTCGCCTTTGTCACCACGCCCATGCCGTAGTTGCTCTTCGTAGAGTTAGCCTTGGCGTCGCTCGGCATGAGGTTGTAGAGGTCTTTGTAGGCCTGGCGCTGATCGCCTCCCCACCAGCTCTTCGGGAACGAGTGCTCGATGTTCATCGATCTGCACGATTCACCCCATGCTCCGAACTCCACCTTCTCCGGCGAGTAGCGGTCTATTACGTATCCGTTGTCGTTATCTGTGAGGTAGAAGCCCCACCATGTGGCAGCCTTGCCCTTGCCGTAGCTGAGCACGGTAGCCTCTTTGATGATGTTGTGGACGGCGGTCTTCAGTTCGGCGCCCTTCTTTCCCTTCAGCGCGTCGTAGTAGCCCTGCGGAATCTGTGCCGAAGCAGCCAAAGCGTACACCGTAGTGACGACCATCATCACCAAAGCCTTCAATTCTGTTCTTTTCATTTGTGTCTCCTTCAAAAATCTTTCTGTTTTTAAAAACGTTTCTGCGCAGCAAAGTTAGCACATTTGGCTGAAACCGCTATATAAATAATGTGTAAAAATGCTTAACCTCGCATTACGTTCCTATTTCGTAATCTCGCCGCAGATGCTTCTGCCCATGAGGTTGCGTATCACGCGCGGGTCCTTGTAGTGAGCCTGCAGGAACATGAGCTTCGTGATGGCGCTCTCCACGGTGCTGTCGCCGCCGCTCACCACGCCAGCGTCCTGCAACTGGAAGCCCGTGTCGTAGCGACCCATCTTCACGAATCCAGCCACACACTGGCTGATGTTCACAATCGTCACGCCGCGCTGCGTAGCGTCCTTCAGCAGACGCGTGAGCCACGGCTTCTGCGGAGCGTTGCCGCTGCCGAAACTTCTCATCACGATGCCGCGCAGCTCGGGTGCGTCGAACATGTGGCGCGCTATGTTCTCCTGAATGCCGGGGAAGAGCGAGAACACCACCACGTTCGGGTCCATCGCCATGTGCGGAATCATCGGCTTCGTGTAGTCGGGCTTCAAGATGTAGTGGGGATTGAAGTGGAACTCTACGCCCGCCTCGCACAGGTGCGGATAGTTGAACGAGTTGAAGGCGTTGAATCCGTCGGCGCTCTCCTTCGTACTGCGGTTGCCGCGCAGCAGGCGGCCGCTGAAGTAGATGCACACCTCCGGCACCATCGGGCGTCCGTCCTCGCCGAACGCCGACGCCAGTTCGATACTCGTCAGCAGGTTCTCCTTGCCGTCGGTACGGAGCTGTCCGATAGGCAGCTGCGAACCGGTCAGAATCACCGGCTTCGTGAGGTTCTCGAGCATGAACGAGAGCGCTGATGCCGTGTACGACATAGTGTCGGTGCCGTGCAGCACCACGAATCCGTCGTATTTGTCGTAGTTGTCGGCTATGATGCGTACAAGCTGAGCCCATCGACGCAGGCTCATGTCCGATGAGTCGATAGGAGGAGTGAACTGATAAGTGTCTACGTCCGTCTGCAGAAGTGCAAATTCGGGAAAGTTCGACAGTAGGTGGTCGAAGTTGAGCGGCTCAAGAGCCCCCGTCTCTCGATTGCATCCCATGCCGATAGTGCCACCGGTGTATATCAATAACACCTTGTTAAGTCGTGGGCTTGCTTGTTTGTTATTCATATTGTTCTAAGGCTAATGACACCCGCAGAAAAGAGCAATGAAAGATGGAACACGCTTCGTTTCAGCACATGCCATGTTATTATCCGACAAAATTAAATAAAATTTGCGACAAAACCCCTGCTTCTCCCATGTTTTTTTTACAAAGTGATGGCGTTTGTTGCAATTAGTAGGTGTATCCAGCCTCGGTTTGTGTCATCGTGTCGCGTTCGGTGTCCGATCGGGTTGCGTTCGCCGTCCGATTGGGTTGCGTTCGCCGTCCAATCGGATTCCGTTCGGGTGACGATGGGGTAGCGTAGGGCGGTCGATTGTACTTTGTTGCATTATTCTGTGAAATGTATAAGCAAAAAACTTGTCAGTGTCAGAAATATGTAGTATTTTTGCAGTCGATATTTAAACAAAAGACTGAATAATTGTTATGAAGAAATTATTGTTTCCGATAATTATAGCGACAGTAGTGGTTCTCCTCAGCGGTTGTGCCGCAGCGAGGAAGGTTCCTTATTTCAAGAATATCGATTCCATCAACCTTGCCGCTTCGAGAGGTTTGTACGATGCACGTATCATGCCTAAGGACCTGCTCTCCATCGCCGTCGTAACGTCCGATCAGGAAACGTCTCGTCCGTTCAACCTCTTCGCCAATATGCCTACCAGCAACGGTGGCGGCTCGGGCTCTATAAACAGCACCGTGCAGCAGTATCTCGTTAACAACGACGGCGAGATTAACTTCCCCGTTGTCGGCAAGCTGCATGTCGTAGGACTCACCAACTCCGAGTGTGAGAAGCTTATCTTTGATAAGGTGAAGCCATATTTCTCTGAGAACGAAAACCCCGTAGTCACAGTGCGTCTTTCGAGCTACAGAGTGGTTATTGCCGGCGCTGTCAAGTCGCCGGGCGTGGTTCCCGTCACCAACGAGAAGATGAGCATCATGGAGGCTATCGCTCAGGCAGGCGACCTCACCATCTTCGGCAAACGCGACAACGTGCTCCTCATCCGTGAGGGCGTCGACGGAAAGAAAGAGGTTCATCGTCTCAATCTGAACGATGCCAACCTCATCAATTCGCCTTACTATTACGTTCAGCAGAACGACTACATCTACGTAGAGCCTAACAAGGTTGAAGCCAACAATGCTTATGTTGGTGCTACTACCTCTTTGTGGATGTCGTTCCTGAGCGTAGGACTGTCGTTGACAGGTCTACTTATCGGTATTTTGAAATAATGTATATATATAAGCGTCGGGCTATTTGTCTTGGCGCTTAATTTTTACCCTTACAACAGTAATCTTCAATAGAAACACAACAAAAATAGAAGCATCGTGGAACCGTTGAAACATGAATGCGGCGTGGCAATGATACGATTGCTCAAGCCGCTCGAGTACTATCAGGAGAAGTACGGCACGTGGATGTTCGCACTCAACAAGCTCTATCTGATGATGGAGAAACAGCACAACCGCGGACAGGAAGGTGCCGGAATGGCATGCGTGAAGTTCGATGGAATGCCCGGAACGGAATACATGTTCCGCGAGCGCGCCGAAGGCAAGGACGCCATCACCGAGATATTCGGACGCGTACAGAAAGAGTACGCACGACTCTCGCCCGAACTGCTCGCCGACGCCGAGTTCGCAAAGAACCATCTGCCCTTCGCCGGACAACTCTATATGGGACACCTGCGCTACTCCACGACCGGAAAGAAAGGACTCGCATACGTCCATCCTTTCCTGCGCCGCAACAACTGGCAGGCTAAGAACCTCTGCATCTGCGGCAACTTCAATATGACTAATATCGACGAGATATTCCAGCAGATGCTCACGCAGGGCATGTTCCCGCGCATCTACAGCGACGGATATACTCTGCTCGAACTGATGGGCCACCGCCTCGACCGCGAAGCCGAACGCAACTTTGTTGACGCCAAGAAGCTCGGACTCGAAGGCATGGACATCACCAGATATATAGACAACCACATGGACATGGCGAACGTGCTGCGCACCACAATGCCCAACTTCGACGGCGGCTACGTGATGTGCGGACTCACCGGCTCGGGCGAGATGTTCTCTATGCGCGACCCGTGGGGCATACGCCCGGCGTTCTACTATAAGAACGACGAGTTCGTAGCCGTGGCGTCCGAGCGCCCCGTGCTGCAGACTACGTTCGACCTCGAATGTGAAGACATAAAGGAGCTGCAGCCCGGCAACGCGCTGCTCGTGAGCCGTAGCGGAGAGGTGCGCATGGAGCGCATACTCGAACAGCGCGGCGACTCGGCTTGCTCGTTCGAGCGCATATACTTCAGCCGTGGTTCAGACCGCGACATCTACCGCGAGCGCAAAAAGCTCGGCGAACTGCTCGTGCCGCAGGTGCTCGAAGCCGTTGGCGGCGACATCAGCCACACCGTGTTCTCGTTCATACCGAACACAGCCGAAGTGGCTTACTACGGACTGCTCTCGGGCTTCAAGAAGTGTCTCAACCGACAGAAGGTGCAGCAGATACAGCAGCTCGACCACGAGCCGACAGACGCAGAGCTGCATGCCATTCTCGACACGTACGTGCGCTCCGAAAAGGTGGCGATAAAGGACATAAAGCTGCGCACCTTCATCACCGAAGGCAACTCGCGCAACGACCTCGCCTCGCACGTCTACGACATAACATACGGATGTATTGAGCCGGGCGTGGACAACCTCGTGGTTATCGACGACTCAATCGTGCGCGGTACGACGCTCAAGGAGAGCATCCTGCGCATCCTCGACCGCCTCCACCCGAAGAAGATTGTCGTCGTGTCGTCGGCTCCGCAGATACGCTACCCCGACTACTACGGCATCGACATGCCGCGTCTGGAGGAGTTCTGCGTCTTCCGCGCTACAATAGAGCTTATCCGCGAGCGCGGCATGAACGACCTGCTGCAGCGTGTCTACGAGGCGTGCAAGCTCGAACTGCTCAAGCCCAAGGACATGATGCGCAACTGCGTACGCGACATATACAAACCATTCTCTACCGAGGAGATAAACCAGAAAGTGGCTGAGATGCTCCGACCGGAAGGTCTGAAGACACCGGTCGAACTCGTGTTCCAGTCGATAGACGGACTCCACGAGGCTATACCCAACCACCACGGCGACTGGTACTTCACAGGCAAGTACCCCACGTCCGGCGGAACAAAGCTCTGCAACCAGGCGTTCGTCAACTACATCGACCGACAGAAGTAGGACGCCGTGCCCGGCTACATACGCAGCAGCTTGGCATCTGTAGCATTGTGGAAACTAAGTAGAAAAGACGTTTTGTGGTTATACGGCAGCCTGCGAACGCTGCAACAACCATGAACAAACACGCCCTGAAAGGGCAAAAGGATAATTAGAAAATTGACTTTTGCGCTTTCAGGGCGTATGTGCGCGATAAAACAAACAACGAAATATAAAAATTCGAGAAGATATAAGTATGAGAAATGTAACTTTAGTATTGGAAGACGGAACCAAGTTCCACGGAAAGTCGTTCGGTTATGAAGCACCGGTGGCTGGCGAGGTAGTTTTCAACACTGCTATGATGGGCTACCCAGAGTCGCTCACCGACCCTTCGTACGCTGGACAGCTTATGACACTGACCTATCCGTTGGTTGGCAACTATGGTGTACCGCCGTTCACAGTAGAAGAGAACGGTCTGCCTACATTCATGGAGAGTGACAAAATCTACGCTTCGGCTATCATCGTGGCTGACTACAGCGAGCAGTACTGCCACTGGAATGCCGTAGAGAGTCTTGCAGAGTGGCTCAAACGTGAGCACGTGCCCGGCATCACCGGCATCGACACACGCGAGCTTACTAAGGTGCTGCGCGAGCACGGCGTAATGATGGGTAAGATTCTCTTCGACGACGAGCCGGAGAACATACCTACAGCCGAGTATGCTGGAGTTAATTTCGTCGACAAGGTGAGCTGTAAGGAGATCATCCGCTACAACGAGGGCGCAGAGAAGAAGGTGGTGCTCGTCGACTGCGGCGTGAAGGCTAACATCATCCGCTGTCTCATCAACCGCGGCTGCGAGGTTATCCGCGTGCCTTGGAACTACGACTATACCGACATGGAGTTCGACGGTCTGTTCCTCGCTAACGGTCCTGGCGACCCAGATATGTGCGAGGATGCCGTGAAGATCATCCAGAAGCAGATGAGCCTCTCAGACAAGCCAATCTGTGGCATCTGCATGGGCAACCAGCTCCTCGCTAAGGCAGCAGGCGCTCATATCTACAAACTCAAGTACGGTCACCGCTCACACAACCAGCCGGTGCGCATGGTTGGCACAGAGAAGTGCTTCGTAACATCGCAGAACCACGGCTACGCCGTAGACGCAAAGACGCTCGGCGCCGATTGGGAGGAGCTCTTCGTAAACATGAACGACGGATCGAACGAGGGCATTCGCCACAAGTCGAAGCCTTGGTTCTCAAGCCAGTTCCACCCGGAGGCTTGCTCTGGTCCGGTAGACACAGAGTTTATGTTCGACAAGTTCGTAGAGGCTATGAACTAACTGAAGAGTTGTAGAACGAAAAGTGAAATAATCAGAATGTTTAAGTTTCGTGTTTTAGGGCTGTAGCCCGATAAAACATCAAACATTAATCATTAAACATCAGAATAAATGAAAGACGAAAATATAAAGAAAGTGTTATTGCTCGGTTCGGGTGCCTTGAAGATTGGCGAAGCGGGCGAGTTCGACTACTCTGGTTCGCAGGCGCTTAAGGCTCTGCGCGAAGAGGGTATAGAGACAGTGCTCATCAACCCGAACATCGCAACAGTGCAGACATCTGAAGGCGTTGCCGACCAGATATATTTCCTTCCCGTTCAGCCTTACTTCGTAGAGGAAGTGATAAAGAAGGAGCGTCCTGACGGCATCCTCCTCTCGTTCGGCGGACAGACAGCGCTCAACTGCGGCGTTGAACTCTACCGCAACGGCATCCTCGACAAGTACAACGTGAAGGTGCTCGGTACACCGGTGCAGGCTATCATCGACACCGAGGACCGCGAGCTCTTCGTTGAGAAGCTCGACGAGATAGGCGTTAAGACTATCAAGAGCGAGGCTTGCGAGAACATGGAGCAGGCACGCAAGGCGGCTGCCGAACTCGGCTACCCGGTCATCATCCGTGCTGCTTACGCTCTCGGCGGACTCGGCTCTGGCTTTGCTGACAACGAGGAAGAACTCGTGAAAATCGCTGAGAAGGCATTCTCGTTCTCTCCGCAGGTGCTCGTCGAGAAGAGTCTCAAGGGCTGGAAGGAGATAGAGTACGAGGTAGTGCGCGACCGCTACGACAACTGTATCACAGTCTGCAACATGGAGAACTTCGACCCGCTCGGCATCCACACCGGCGAGTCTATCGTTATCGCTCCGTCGCAGACACTCACCAACTCTGAATATCACAAGCTGCGCGCTCTCGCTATCAAGATTATCCGCCACATCGGCATCGTCGGCGAGTGTAACGTGCAGTACGCCTTCGACCCGCAGTCGGAAGACTACCGCGTAATCGAGGTGAACGCTCGTCTGAGCCGTTCTTCTGCTCTCGCTTCTAAGGCTACGGGCTATCCGCTCGCCTTTGTTGCGGCTAAGCTCGGCATGGGCTACGGCTTGTTCGAGTTGAAGAACTCTGTGACAAAGACCACATCTGCATTCTTCGAGCCGGCACTCGACTACGTTGTCTGCAAGATTCCGCGTTGGGACCTCTCTAAGTTCCGCGGCGTAGACAAGGAGCTTGGCTCTTCAATGAAGTCGGTAGGCGAGGTGATGGCTATCGGCCGCAACTTCGAGGAGGCTATACAGAAGGGTCTGCGCATGATCGGTCAGGGCATGCACGGATTCGTTGAGAACAAGGAGCTTGAGATTGAGGATATCGACGCTGCTCTGCGTGAGCCGACCGACAAGCGCGTGTTCGTCATCTCTAAGGCTATGCACAAGGGTTATACCGTCGACCAGATTCACGAACTTACAAAGATCGACAAGTGGTTCCTCGAGAAACTCCAGCACATCATCGACATCGATGAGGCTATGAAGAAGTGCAACATCAACACTCTCGACAAGGAACTCCTGCGTACGGCTAAGGTATACGGCTTCACCGACTTCCAGATTGCACGCGCCGTAGGTCTTGAGGACGAGCTCAAGTCGATGCGCAAGGCGTCGCTCGTCGTGCGCAACCGTCGTAAGAACTACGGCATCCTGCCGGTTGTTAAGCAGATTGACACCCTGGCTGCCGAGTATCCTGCACAGACCAACTATCTGTACGTAACATACGCTGGCGTCAAGAGCGACATCACCTTCGAGAACGACAAGCGTTCTATCATCGTGCTCGGTTCGGGTGCTTACCGCATCGGTTCTTCTGTAGAGTTCGACTGGTGTGGCGTTCAGGCTCTCAACACTATCCGCAAGGAGGGCTACCGCTCGGTTATGATCAACTATAACCCCGAGACCGTGTCTACCGACTACGATATGTGCGACCGTCTCTACTTCGACGAGCTCACCTTCGAGCGTGTTATGGATATCATCGACCTCGAGCAGCCTAACGGCGTGATCGTATCTACCGGCGGTCAGATTCCTAACAACCTCGCTGTGCTCCTCGACGAGCAGCACGTGCCTATCCTCGGTACAAAGGCTCAGGACATCGACAACGCTGAGGACCGTGCGAAGTTCTCGCAGATGCTCACCAACAACGGCATCAACCAGCCTGAGTGGAGCGCCCTCACAAGCATGGATGACATCGACCGCTTCATCGAGCGTGTGGGCTTCCCGGTACTCGTTCGTCCGTCGTACGTGCTCTCTGGCGCTGCCATGAACGTATGCTCTAACGAGGACGAGCTGAAGCGATTCCTGCAGCTTGCGGCTAACGTGAGCGAGGACCACCCGGTTGTTGTGAGCAAGTTCATCGAGCATGCTAAGGAGATCGAGATGGATGCTGTGGCAAAGAACGGCGAGGTTATCGCTTACGCTATCTCTGAGCACATCGAGTTCGCCGGCGTTCACTCTGGCGACGCTACCATCCAGTTCCCGCCGCAGAAGCTCTATGTAGAGACCGTGCGCCGCTGTAAGCGTGTAGGTCGTCAGATTGCTAAGGAACTGCACATCAACGGTCCGTTCAACATCCAGTTCATGGCTCGCGACAACGATATTCTCGTTATCGAGTGCAACCTCCGCGCTTCGCGTTCGTTCCCGTTCGTGAGCAAGGTGCTCAAGATCAACCTCATCGAGCTTGCCACACGCGTTATGCTTGGCTTGCCGGTTGAGAAGCCGAGCAAGAACCTCTTCGACCTCGACTATGTTGGTATCAAGGCTTCGCAGTTCTCGTTCAACCGTCTGCAGAAGGCAGACCCGGTGCTCGGCGTAGACATGAGCTCTACCGGTGAGGTAGGCTGCTTGGGCGACGACACCAACACCGCTCTTCTCAAGAGTATGCTCTCTGTAGGCCATCGCATCCCGAAGAAGAACATCCTTCTCTCTACCGGTGGCGCTAAGCAGAAGGTGGCTATGCTCGACGCTGCTAAGATGCTCATCGACCACGGCTACAAGCTCTATGCTACGGGCGGCACAAGCAAGTTCCTCAACGAGAACGGCATCGAGAACACACACGTGCTCTGGCCGTCTGAGGAGGGCGACGAGCCTAAGGCTCTCGACTTGCTGCACAACCACACTATCGACATGGTTGTGAACATTCCGAAGAACCTCACAAGCTCTGAGCTTACCAACGGCTACAAGATTCGCCGTGCTGCCATCGACCTCAACGTGCCTCTTATCACGAACGCACGCCTCGCAAGCGCATTCATCTATGCGTTCTGCACAACTAAGCTTGAGGACATCGGCATCAAGTCTTGGAGCGAGTATTAATATAGGAGGCTGCGGCATTCTTGCCGTAGCCACTTAGCCTATTAGAAGACTACCTTTAGGGGGTGCAGCGGTCTCCGCTGCACCAACCCAGCAATCCTGTGTTAGGAACTGCCCTCTTTAGGGGGTGCAGCGGTCTCCGCTGCACCAACCAAGCAATCCTGTCTTAGGAATTTATTGCTGGGTGGAGAGTATATAAAAACGGATTTATCTGTTTGCGCAGCTTTGCAGCTAACCACAAACAGATAAATCCGTTTTTTGTTTCTATACAAATGCAGGATTACTTCAGTTTCTTTATAACCCTTGCCGGATTGCCCACCGCAACCGAATCTTCGGGTATATCCTTCACCACAACGCTGCCTGCGCCGATGATGCTTCGGTCGCCGATGGTTACGCCGGGGCATACAATGACGCCGGCACCCAGCCAGCAGTCCTCGCCGATTGTTATCGGATAGCCCGTCTCTACAGTCTTTCTGCGCTGCAGATAGTCGATAGGGTGGTTGGGCGTTACAAGCTGGCAGTTAGGACCAATCAGCGTGTGAGCGCCGATGGTTATCAAGCCCGAGTCGAGCATCGTGCAGTTATAGTTTATGAAGACATTCTCGCCGAGCTTTATGCCGTTGCCATGGTCGCAGTGGAACGGTGGGTTAACGGTTGTAGATGCCGGGATGCCAGGTATAAGTTCTTCGATAACCTCGCGATAGTCGGCATCCAGCGACGTCATCGTCTGCAAGCGTCTGCAGAGCCGGTTAGCATGTTTTATGCTTTCCATCGTTTCTGCATCACTGAAGTCGTACAACTCGCTGTTGCGCATTTTCTCAAATTCAGTCATAAGCGTTTTCTTAATTCGTTGTTTCGAGTGCAAATTTATATCAAGCAGTCGAAACATGCCAATAATGTAACCATTGATTTAGGCATAATTAACACAGACGCACAGGTATAATCCCCGTAATTCATACTCCTTTTCTTGCTGCATATCCATAAAATTTATAAATTTGTGCGTTATAAACTTAATGATTAATTATTCACTAATATCCTATTTCTATGGTTAAATGGTCACGAATAAAGACTCTGTTAATACTTTCATTGCTTTTCTTGTTTGTGACTAATGTGTCGGCAAGATCTGCGGAAAGCATTAGTGCGGTTAAGTATGTCTTATGCTCGGATCATAATGTTATTGAACGGAGCTTCGGTACTTCTCTTGAAATATACACAGGCGTGAATAAGTTGCAATGGGAATTCAATGAGAATTTGGTTGCTACAGACGATGCTTATGCTTATATTGTCAGTGGTGATGAAGTATTTGCAAAACAGAAACTGCATACATATAAAGTGCCTTGTGACAAGTTCTTCATAGAGTTCGAGGATGGACTCGATTTGCCTGTCGGTAAGACGTACAGGGCTGTTATACCCGCTGGCTTGCTTTATAGAAACGGCGACCCTGCAACTGCTGATGAAGAAGCTGCGGTAGAAATTCGTGTATGCGACACTTTCGATAAGGCAGACGACAAGTATTTTGACCTTTATAATAATAATTTTTCAACGGCACAGTCGTTCCTCTTCAAGTTCTATTTGTATGTATGGGCTTTTGACGATGCAGAGATGTCGCTTTTGCGTAATGGCATAGAGATAATGCGCTTTACGGCAAAAGAGAGGTTCGGCGATTTTGATTTAGGATATGTGGAAGGCACGTTCGGTAAAGAACTCAACTTTGAGAAAGGCATGTGTTTTTCGTTCGTGTTGCCGAAGGGCAGTGTGCATTCTGAGCGTGAGGATATTGTGAATAAGGAAGTTCGAAAAGATTTCGTGGGCAAATATCATAGTACGTTCGCCCCGATAGAATATGAGTCGTGTAGCGTTGCCGGTGCTTCTGCGCTTACTGCCCTTGACGAGGTGAACGTAATGTATACCACACCAGTGCAGCTCGCTCCGAATGCACGCCTGCAGTTGGTTGATGCTGACGGTAATGTGCTGAAAGAGGCCACAGCCGTGCTTTCGCATAACGACAAGGCATATAGTGTTGATGCCGACTTTGCTGGTTTTCCTCTCAATGACTCTGATAGCTATGCGCTTTGCATTCCTGAGGCTACGGTTGTTGGTAGCGGTTCTGACATTACTGTCAATCAGCGCACACTCGTGCCAATCAAAGGTGGCGTAGTGTCTGTGGAATGTGCCAACCGCAAGCAGCCTTTAGTGTCTCTGTGCGGTTCAACTCTCAGCATATCTAACGCGTCTGTTGGCGACCGCATTGTTGTTTATGACGCTGCAGGCATAATAATTCTGCGTATAACGGTTACGGCTACAGATATGCAGCTGCCGTTGCCACAGCGTTCGCATGGCGTGTATATTGTGAAACTGAATGGCACGGCATATAAAGTAAATATGGTGTATACGAATGTTGCACCGCAGTATTACAGAAACAATCCGAAATAGAACCAACAAAAGATGAAGAAAAGCGAACTATATAAATATGTGCTCGACTACTTCCGCGGCATCCATCCAGAAGTGACAACCGAACTGGAGTTTGGCAGCGTGTTCCAGCTGCTCGTTGCCGTTGTGCTCAGCGCGCAATGCACCGACAAGCGTGTCAACCAGGTGACGCCCGAACTCTTCGCCCACTATCCCGACGCACGCTCTATGGCAGAAGCCGACGAGTTTGAGGTGTACGAATACGTGAAGAGCGTGAGCTATCCCAACGCCAAGGCTCGCCACCTCGTAGAACTCGCTCGTATGATACAGAACGAGTACGGGGGCGAGGTGCCGCACGACTTCGACAGTCTGCTGCGCTTGCCAGGCGTAGGTCGTAAGACGGCTAACGTGATGCTGGCTGTGGCGTTCGGCGAGGCTGCGATGCCCGTCGACACGCATGTGTTCCGTGTGAGCCACCGTCTCGGACTCGTGCCGCGCACGGCTGACACGCCGCTGAAGGTGGAGCAGCAGCTCGTGAAGCACATTCCTGCTGACGACCTTGCGAAGGCACACCATTGGCTGCTACTGCACGGTAGATACATCTGCACAAGCCGCAAGGCGCACTGCGAGAAGTGCGAGTTCAAGGCAGTGTGTCCAAGCTCTACGTGCAAGTGATATTTTCACGACCACTGCATATAGAAACCTACTGACCGAACAATGAAATTCAACGGCAAACTACAGCTCCATACCTTCCTTCGCATCGCAATATGCCTGCTCGTTGGCATCTGCATCGGCGATGCGACGGCAGACGCTGTGCCCGTTGCGCTGTGGCGGTGGCTGTTCGTAGGTCTGCTCTCGCTACTTGTTCTGCTGCACATGAGCAAGCGCCTCGAAATGATGCAGACGTTGCTGATCTTCAGCATTGTTATAGTGGGCGGAGCGTGGCGCATTGCATCTTACGAGAACAGTCTGCGCTGCGCATTCACGGGCGAAGAAGAAGTGTACGAGGCGGTTGTCGTGTCGCAACCTATCAAGAAGCGACGCTCTATGAAATGCGAGCTTGCCGTTGTGAGTGGGCGACTCGCAGGACATAGGCTGAACGCTTATTTTCAGAACCCTAATTCGTTGAACCACATTGTTGTAGGCGACGGCATCGAGGCTCAGTCGGTGTTCAGCGGTTTCGATGACACATACGCACAGCGCGGCGGTTTCGACTGGCGCAGACAGCGCATGGTGCGCGGCATCGTGGCTCGTACGTTCGTCGCCTCGGACAAGTGGAAACGTGCGGAGGTGAGCCTCGAAGCTATGCCGCGAATCGACCGCCTCGCTCTCTCGCTGCAATCGCTGCGCTACGACCTGCTCAGCCGACTGCAGGGTAGCGCCCTCTCCGAAGATTCGTACGCCACTATTGCGGCAATGACCCTCGGCGACAAGACCGGTGTCAGCGCCGAGCTACGCGATACGTATTCGAAGGCAGGCGTGTCGCACGTGCTCGCCCTCTCCGGACTACATCTCGGCATCATCTACGCCATGATTGCACTGCTGCTCGGGCGCCGTCGCAACACGATGGGCGGACTGCTCGTAACGCTTCTCCTGGTCTGGACCTTCGCCTTGATGGTGGGCATGTCGCCGGGCATAGTGCGTTCGGCAGCGATGTTCAGCGTCTACGCCTCAATGACCTTTCTGCAGCGCGACTATCTCACGGCGAACAGCCTCGCCCTTGCCGCAAGTGTGATGCTCCTGGCGAGTCCGGCGATGCTGTGGGACGTCGGCTTTCAGATGTCGTTCTTGGCTGTGATGGGCATCGTGATATGTCATGTGCTGCTCCGCAACAACCGCTTCTACGTGCGCTATGCTCACCGCCGATTCGTCGGCAAGCTCGTCTCGCTTGTGTGCATTTCGCTCGCCGCCCAACTCTTCGTGCTGCCGCTGGTGATGTACTACTTCGGCAATGTGCCTTTCTATTTCCTTCTGGCTAACATCGTCGCCGTGCCGCTCACCACCTTTATCATATATGCCGCCATGCTCTTGTTTGTGCTCTCACCGTTGTGTTGGTTTGCTGCGTGGATGACGGTCGTTTGGAAGTGGCTGGCGAGTGGAGTGGGGTGGGTTGTAGCGCAGATGAACACTCTGCTTAAGGTTATCGCCTCACTGCCCGGTGCAAGTGCTGAAGGTGTGTATATCAGTGCTTTACAGCTCTCGCTGATGTATGTCTTGATTGTGGCTCTGGTCGGCGTCTGGCGCTACGGACAACAGATGTACGACTCGATGCATGGAAAATTTAAAAGTGAGGATGATCTTAAAAAGCTGAGAATAAAAAGTAAAAAAGTAAAAGAGTAAAAATGGGGTTAAAGTTTGCGAAAATAAAAAGTTTTGTCTATCTTTGTAGAAGATAGACTGCACCTCGGCAATTAAAGCAAGCTTTATTGCGCTCGGTTTGCACTATCTTTGCATATAAACGAATAGACAGGAATTTATGAAACCGGATGGTACTAATTCTTTATCTTGGTCGTATGTCTTTGTGCATCATAGCAAAGTGAGGAAGGTGGAAGCAAGGCTGAACGCCGACAACGTACCCCACTTTGTGCATAAGACCGTGCGCTATTACAAGAAGCGGGCGAAGCATGGCGTGCAGCGTCAGGAACTGCAGACCGTCAGCGGACTCGTCTTTTTGCAAGGCAATCCAAAAGAACTACAAGAATATCTAAACTGGAATTTTCCACATACCTATCTCTGCAAGAACTGCAGTACGGGCAAGGCGGCTGTGATACCCGATTCGCAGATGCAACCCTTCATGCGCATCAACGAAACGGAGCCCGATCGTATCCGTTTCCTTCTTAAGCCTTTCCATTATTATGCTCGCAACCGCATCCTCCTCCGCATCACCTCTGGCGACCTGGCAGGACTCGAAGGTTACGTCATTCGCATCGACCGCGACCGTCGTCTTATCATGGATGTCGGTGGCATGAGTGTGGCTATCGCCGGTGTGCATGCTGAGCATTTTGAGGAGGTCGATCAGACTGGCAGTGCAACCCTCGACGGCTCACCGTTCTACGAACGTAACCTCCATGAGCGTGAGGCACTTATCGACCGCTTTTTTCATCCCGTAAAGACCACAAAGGACGTCGCCCCACAAGCCGCGAACATCGACTATCTGCGCAATTATGTACTGACGGAGCTTTCGCAATACCGGATGCTCCCCGCCGAGGCATGGCTCATCCTCAGCTTCATCATCAAGGAGATTGGCTACTACTACGCCCCCTCCTTCGAAAAGCTCCAGCGCCATCTCGCCCCAATTATGCATGCTGGCACACAAGTTCTTCAGGAGATGCAGCGCCTCATTGATAGCGAGCCGACGGAAGAAACACGCAACAGATACCAGACCGAACAGCAGGAACTGCTGACCACCTACGGCTATCTGTTCATGGACTCTGATATTGCGTAGTTCATCCTTCGATCTGACGTGTCTGTACGCATCTGTCTTTGGAAGCTATTTGTACTTGGATTCTGATAGGTCTAAGTGCGCTTATTCGTTCCGAAAAACTCTGAAACTCAAAAAACTACGAAATAACGCCGTCCGATTCAAATAAAATGACTACCTTTGTGACTTAAGAAGTCTCTTTGCAAGAGACCGCATCAAATTGAATGGTATTTATGAACGCTATATCATTTTCAACTACTAGACGATTGCAACCATTACGTATGGTTGCAGCCAACGACATAAAGTAGAAAAGAATTTATGAAACCGGATGGTACGGATTCTTCTTCTATCGCCAACGAGAACCCCGCTTCTCCCAACGGCACCACGTTCCTGAGCCAGACGATAAGACTGGTTCAGAGGTAGAGAAGTATCCGTAAGTGAACAATAAAAAACTTTAACCATGAAACTAAAAATAAGAAATATCAATAAAATCAAATCAGCAGACATAAAACTTGATGGTTTGACTGTAATTGCAGGAGCAAACAGTTCTGGCAAGAGCACTGTGGGCAAACTGCTGTTTTCGATGATTAAGTCGCAGTCGAATGCTGAATACCTAAACCATCAAAGCAAAGAAGCAAAACTACGAAAACGAGTAGAAGAATTATATAAGCGAGCTAATCGTTGTTTTTCAAGATATGACGATGCCGAGTTTGCAGAACTCTTCCCTCTTCCTACTTCATTATTTACAGCACCATTAGTAGGCGCAACTGATAAAAGCGAAGTAGAACAGCACCTATCCGACATTGAGGCATGGATAAATGCCAAAGACATATCACCCCGAATAAAATCTTTATTCCGACAAGACATTGATAATATCAGTATCGCACTTGGTGATAGCAAGGCTGCCGACATCGCTTCAGAGGTTCGGGTATTTATCGAGTCTGAGTTCATGAACAGAATTTGTTCATGTGGAACAACAGAGTCAGAGGCTGTTCTTGAATACGACGACAACTTAAATTTCCTGACCTTAAAATTTATAGACGACTCAATCAAACACGTTACCTATGATGGTGATGAGTACCTAACTGATGCCACATATGTAGAGTCACCTCTATATCTCCATATACTTGACACGTTATTGTATGCGGCCACGTATCAAGAATATCAGAAAAAACAAACGATGTCTTTCCGTGGTATGGTACCAATACATATAAAAGATCTTGCCAACAAACTATATACTTTACAGTTGGTTTCTCCAGAAAGAAAACTTGCAAGCGAATACGGACTAACAGATATTATGGGTGGACATTTTGCTTTTGATGTCGATAGCAAAGCGCTTAAGTTTGTTAGTGATAATATGGGAATAGACCTTTCGCCCATTAATATCGCATCAGGAATCAAGTCTTTTGGTGTTATTCAGATGCTTCTTGAATCTCAGATTATTGATAACGACAAGATATTAATATGGGATGAGCCTGAGAACCATTTACACCCTCAATGGCAAATCATTTTTGCAGAAACACTTGTAAAGTTAGCAAAACATGGTATTCCAGTCATTATCAGCACTCATAGTCCATACTTCGTTCAAGGTATACGCTACTTTTCTGCCGTACACTCATTAGAGCCTTATACAAATTATTACCTTGCAGAAGAAGAACCTAAAAGCAAATTGTCTGTAGTTAAGGATGTTACTAAAGACCTTAACCTGGTGTTTAGCAAACTTGCTGCTCCTCTCAACGATATAATGAATGTTGACCAAGCACGTCGTAATAGAGAAGAAAAATGACACCGATAGAACTTTACGAATTTCTTCGTTCTCAATACTCAGACTTTGAAGTCGATTCTATTTGTCAAATAGAGAAAACTTGCAAACGAGTCGGCTTATGTACGGACAAACAGGGACTCCACGTTATTGATTTCGATAAGCTAAAGGACACATATTATAATAAAGTTACTCAAAAGCCAGCTTCTGTTGATGCAGTTTGCTTGGGTAACCTTCAGAAATATTTCTGTTTCGTAGAGCTAAAGGGATGGCGTAACTACATGTTATACTTAGAGAAACAAAAAAGAAATATTGAAGAAACAGCAAAAGAATATAATTTATCCGGAAAACTCAAAGATAGCCAAAGACTTTGTTGTGAATTAACGTCCGATAACGATCTCTTTTCCGATATGCCCATCGTCTTTTTACTTGTCACCGACATTGATGTTAATAAAAACGGCATAGATAATTTCAGCTACAATCTTAATGCCCTCGCATCAACATCAACAGTCATCTATTCTGAATGCATCACTAAATCCCGCAAAACACTCAATTCAGAAATCTACATCCAGCATGATTATATATGTTGCAAGGATTTTGATGAGCATATGAAGAACTTGTAATATTAGTTGATCGCTTCATTACCAAATGAGGGATGTGGCGCATTTTTAATAAAAATAGTTTATTTAAAGCAATAGCTATGGCAAAAATATTATTGATATTAGGCAATGGTTTCTGATGACGCCGCAATACTTGCTGATCTTTTAGAATATATGGCGAAAGAAATGAGGAAATAATAAATCGGAATAATATCAGTAACATTGATACAGCTAAGTTGCAAAATCAAATTGTTGTACTCTTGAAATCTCTTGTGAAGGACTGTATTCAATTGATTCAAAGAACGATTAGTCCACTTTAACTGTAGTGATAAAAGTATCTTCGCAGCAGTTTTTTACAGCATTTTCATTAAGCCAAGATTACAGAGCAAAGCTCGCTTTTGCTATGTCATGGCGAGGAATGTCTTGAACTCAATATAAAGGCATTTGTAAAAGTGCCTACATAAAGGGCTATGCCCTAAATTGAGTACTAACTTGAGTACTAATTAAATATTGTTTTGTTTTATGTCAAAGAACACTCATAATGCGATGCCATCACAAATTGGTACATTATACCAGTTTTATTATTTTATACAACAATGTCTTCGCTTGAGAAAAGGAGATGTTGTAGGATTTGAACGTTTGGACGACGTTGATTTAACAACTCCAGAAGAAAACGGATATTATCAGTTGAAACATACTACAAGAAAAGGAACTAATGGCTATAAAAATATGTCACCGAAAGACGCTGACTTTTGGAAGACAATACATGTGTGGATAGATTTGATAAACAATTCTGGGTCGAATATTAGCGAGTTTATCAATCATTGTCGTTTTATTCTTGTTACAAATAAGCGGTTGGATGACAATGGGTTAATTAATGATATAAAAGATTTACAAAACAGTAAGGTGACGATTTCTCAGATATTAGGAAAAATCAATAAAATGATAATTGAATCTGAGCAAAAATCGCAAGAAAAACAAGAAACATCTAAAGATGGTAAGCAACCGAAAGAAGTGGATTATGTGAAATGGATGCGTGAGGCAACGAATTTTGAACAACTAGGTATGTTGTTTGAAAATACTGTTTTTGAAGAAAGGTCTATTCAAGATATTCAGTCTGAAATATATGACATTCTCAAAAATGAAAAATTCGTTTGTGCATCAAATGTAGACAATTGTTTTTCTGAATTGTTGGGAGAAATGGTAAAAGAATGGGTGGTAAAAGGTTCTGCAGGAGGAAAATACTTATCATATACATCAGAGAGTTTCTGTCAGAGGTTTCACGCTATATTTGGAAAGTATCGTGTGGCAAAGTTAAATTTCATTAGGACTATTACAACATTTGATGCTAATCTGAAAGATAGCACGTTTATACATCAATTGTTGGATATTGATGATATACGTCCTGATGATAAGGAATTAATCGATGATTATATTTATAGAATGCTTGACTTCGAAAATTCTTTCAATACTTTTGATAGAAATCATGATATAACAGATGTTGATAAGGATAAATTTGATTACGATGTTATGTATCAATGGAGAGTTCGACATAAAAAAGGAAGACACAAATTGCCTAATGAAGATGATTTAGCTACTGCTCGTAGGGTACTTGATGACGTAAGAGAAGTCCGACTTAAATTAAGAAATGAAGAATTGGATGATTATTTTAGTAATGGATGTTTTTATTCTTATTCAAACATTCCTCTTATTGGTTGGCTTCAGAACTGGACTGAAAAATATTCAAAAGATGGACAGAGTATACAACAATGAAATTTTGGCAGCGTGCATTGTTATTGCCATTTTGAAAACAGGTATAACAGATATCACGTTGTTAACAGTTTGTCTGACTTTGGTAATGGATGACAAGTTACGTAACAAATATGTTGTAGGCGAGACTTTTCAAAGCTATGCAAAACGTATTGTAGCAAGTACAGATTCAAAGATCAACAATAAGTATAAGGATTACCTTATCTTATTTACCAATACTATAGTCATACTAAGCCAAAATAATGCAGTTGAGATAAATGGTAAAGACATTATTCTTACTGATATTGGTGGATCCATTTACTCACATAATATAATAGATATTCCATCAAATAGATTGAAGGATATATTGAAAGCTATACCGCATCTATGTAATAGTATAGCCAAGTGTGATATTAACGAAGTTTTCTATAAATTGAATATTGAATTATGAACTTCTATATACATAAAATACAATTATGGTTCACACGTGAAGATGCAGACCACGTGACTTATGAATTTGAGCCAAATAAAGTTAATGTAATAACTGGTGATTCTTCAACAGGCAAGTCCTCTATACTTAGAATTATCGACTATTGTTTATTGGCTGAGGAGTCAGATATTGTAGAAGATGTTATAAACGAGAGCGTAAAATGGTATGGATTATCATTTCATATGAATGATACAGACTATATTATTGTTCGTGATGCTCCAACATTTAATGCCCCAGGACAGTCTTTCTATTGGAAAGAGGAAACAAAGGTTTTTCCCTCGAATCCGTTTTCCAACACGTCAAGAGCAAATATTCTTGAGAATATCAGTTGTTTTGCAGGGTTGTCAGATAAGGAATTAAATATATCAAAACGCAAAAAACTTAAGTTGTCCTTTCGTAATTTTTTGCCTTTTTGTTATCTTACAGAAGATATCATAGCAGCAATGAATACATATTTTGATTCGAAATATTTTGCGTCAAAAGATATTCGTGATAATATATCTCCGTGTTTAGATATTGTGATTGGCAAGGATGAAGAAAGAGAACAACAATTAAAAATTGAAAAGTTAACTTTAGAGGCCAAGATAACACGAGAAAAGAAATTAAAGGAAAAAGGTGTGAAAGAAGAACAAAGGTATAAAGAGGCTCTTTCAATAATAATAAATAAAGCGTATTCATTAGGTCTTGATGATATTAACTTTGAGAATAATCAATCATACAATATGAAGGTTCTATATGACGCTGCGAACAAATTTAAAAAGTCATACTACGAAGATCAAGATGTTGTAAGATTGGAAGAAGTAGAAACATTATTAAAAACTACAAATTGGAAACTATACAGGCTACGTCTCATAGAAAATGAAATAAAACAATATAATGAACAGGTAGACCAAGCCGTTGACTCCTTATTACCTTTAGACTATCTTATAAACCAGTTCCAACAAGTATTGTTGTATGATGAGACACGTATACTTATAAATGAATTGTCAAAATCATTGCAATCAATAAAAAAAAACAATACAAACCATCAGAAACGTATACTTCCTGCTGATTTCCAACAGCGCTATGATGAACTAACGGCTCAAAAAACACAACTAAGTGCCGAGAAGGAAGCATTAAAGAGAATTAAATCTCAAAAACTTGATTTTGCAAAGTATGAGTCTATTGTAGCTCTGTATAATGAACTACTATATCTAAAACCTGCTGAGAATAAATATATAGGTGATGAAGCCATTCAAAAGCTACAAAAAAGGTATGAAGAAATATGCGAAACATATGAGCGGTTAAGTATTGAAAATAAAAAATGTGTAAACAGACTAAATGAAATAATACTTGAGTATTATAATAACCAGCATAGTATAACATCACGATATGTTCAGTGTAAACCTCAGTATGACGAAAGTAGGCAGGCTTTAGTCCTATATAATCCTATTTCTCAGTGTAATGTTCGTAATGTTGGTAGCAAGTCTAATTATATGTTCTTGCATTTATGCTTCTTTTTGGGATTACATGATCTTATATTGCAACAAGAAGACTCTCCAGTGCCAAGTTTCTTGTTTATAGACCAACCAAGTATTCCGTACTATGGTGGACAAAAAAAGACAAAGGATGGTAAGATATCTGATGATGATGCCAATAAACTCAGAGATGCTTTTAGCATGCTTGACAAGTTTATATCGAGAGTTCATGATTTTGGTAACAAGAAAAATTTCCAAATAATAATGGTCGAACACGCAACAGATGATTATTGGAAAAATCTGACGAACTTTAAGACGAATTATATCTTTACTAAAGGTGACGGTCTTATACCTGAAAGAGTAAGTAAATATTACAAATAGAATATGAATATTAGGATCGGTAATATTTGCCAGACGGTAATACATCGTGTTGGTAATAAAAACAATAGTGAAGGAATCTATTGTTCAGAATCTTTGTCTGACATTTCTGGCATAGAAGAAATGCTGACGCTGTTGATAAAGAATTCTTTCAGTTTTAATTCTTCCTATTGTTTTCAATCTATCGATGAGCTTACATTAAATCCTTCCTATGTATTCGTATCCAGAATATTTGAGGATAATGATTCTTTAATAAACAACTCAAAGTTTCTTGCCCGCTATTTGTATGATTGTAGTATTCATCCAAATATAAAGAATGGAGAGTTTTATACGCTAACGTTAAAGCACTGTTTCGTTGAAGATGAAGAAACTGATGCTATTGCTTTGTTGAAGACAGAAACCAAACATAGCTATATTTATACAAAAGAAGAACGTAATGCAATTATTCCTCATTGTGGCATAGGAACCGACTTAAGGCATTTAGATAAAGGATGTATAATTTTCAATCTTAATAAATCATCTGGTTATATAATGTTTCTTGTTGACAATGCAAATAAAGGTAATGATGCTAAATATTGGACAGAGAGTTTTCTGCATGCTGTGCCACGTAGCGACAGTTACAATCAAACAGCAGCTGTCCTTACTTTACATAGAGAATTCATTTCCAGTCTTGATGGATATAATAAATTGGAAAAGTCGGAAATGTTGCAGCGTTCTGTAGAAGCTTTAAAGTCTGAAAATGTCGTGTTGGAGGATGTTGAAAAAGCAGTTTTCCCACATCATGACATAAATGAGCACTTCAAAGCTTTTAAGAAACAGTATATTCAGAACACTAACATCAAGATAGAAGACCAATTTACATCGTCTTTCAAGGCAATAGAAAAGCAAAAGACGGCATTGAAACGGATACATACTATATGTCTTGACGGAAATGTCGATATAATCATTCACAACGATTGCTCTTGTATAGAGCGTGGATATGATGATTATGTAGGAAAGAATTATTATAAAATATATTTCAAAAAGGAAAAATGAAGGAATAAACGTATCTTGTAGATTTTGAATAAAGTAAGCCTTATATGGAGAGACAAGAATTTATTGATACAATAACTGAGCTTAAGACTATGATAAGTAGCCTTAAGCTTACGATTGATACGCTTCGCCAGACGATAAACTCGCAGAACGTGCAGTACGTCCATTTACGGTGAAAAGAAAAAACTCATTGTTTTTCAATAGTGAGGATGGCATAGAGTCAGCCTTGAAATACCATACGCTCATTGAGACACGCAAGAATGTAGGTCTCAATGTGAAGGAGTATTTCGCTTATGTATTCAGCAGACTTATAGAGGGTGAGAAAGACTACGAAAAGCTTCTCCCCTGTGCTGTTGCACGATAAATTCAAATAAACAAAAGTAAAATAATCAATGGCTCTCCAGCCCCTGTTTATAAGGGGTTGGAAACAATTGAGTGCTTACAAAAGGATGCCCGAAAGCTCGCAGCCATCGCCATCGTAGCCGCAGACTATGGTGGCGACATGCATGAAACCCTCTGCTATGACCTTCTTGATGACATCGACTTCCACTACAACAAGGTCAAGTGTCGCAAAATAGAGCAGAAGCTTACGCAGCTGAATACGATGGCGGAGGAGGAAATGAAGACGTTTGTAGAGTGTAGAGAAGAACTTAAACAAAAAAACTATGAAGCAGTCGCACAACCACACGCTATATGATGAGGTGTTCCTTCAGATTGCTCGTATGCATGATGAAGTGGATTTCAGAAAACGTCTGAATGAGTATCATGGGCAGTCGGGGAGAAGAAAAGATTACCCCGCAATAACTGTTGGTGCTGAATTTTACGCAATGCAAGCTGTGGGTCATCATAGGATAAAATCTGCTTCAACTGACTTTCATCCTCTGGTCTATAGGGAACTGACAAATAGGCTTGGAGAGTTGAATGAATATGGAAGTAACTATCCTCGCTGTGGCAACAGAGTGGGGCATTGTGCTGAGAACTATGCGGCTACAGGCGTGCTGAAGAAAATAGATCCTGAAGAACAACTGAATAACAGCAATGTGCTGTCGAAGCTATCCTTTACCAAGGCTTTCAGACCTCGGACTTGGAAAAATGTGGATTGGTGTGAAAACTGTCACACGATGTTTGACTGATTATGTCGAAACTTACGAATCATGAGATAAGGGAGCACGATATTGACTGGTATTGTTTGGTGAATCAGAAGCCAGTCCATATTGCTTCGATGGGCGGAATGATACCAAGGTCGTTTCGTGACAGAGCTAAACTGAGGGAGCTTCAGCGAAAAGTGGCTGAAATGAAACCTTTTACTGAGGCTATTCTGAATTATGATACTGTTAACAGGTTGATAACTACAGGATATGAATATCTTGAAAATGGTGATATTCGGCAGAATATCGTTCGGATAAATGAGAATGATCCAGGCTTTATGTATCTGCGAGATGAAGAACTGGCCATAAGGCTGTTTGCTTCTTCGTTTGTTGAAAGAGCAAGACGTGGCTTCTACTCTTTTGTAAGGGATGAAAATTCAGTAAAGGAAGAGTATCTGCTGATAGCCAGTCCAAGAGAGCCCATCAACTATACAGAACGAGAATTGCCCTTGGTGAGCTATGTGCACGACAGGAGGCAGAGGGAATTGGAGTTTAAGTTTTAAGTGACGGTAAGCATACTAATAAGAAGAAATAGACAATCCCTAGTAAAAATACATCTATGAAGATAAAAGAACTAATACAATTCATACAGTCTGCAAATATAAACTTTATGATAGGTTCTGGAGCATCCAGACCCTATCTTGCTACTCTTGGCTCTATAGAAAATTGGTTGACATGCTTGGCTGAAGACGATAAGAGCAGTGACAGGGTTTATAAGATAGTTAAAGCATCGATATATAGGAAATTTTATGTGACTGTAATTGCACCAAACAAGATTATTAGCTATAGCAGTGAGCCTCTGTGCATAGAGACAAAGGAAAATTATAGAAGTCTTCTAACTGCTTGGAATGGCATCCTGAACAAGCGTAGGTCGAAGATACAGAGTAAACAGGTTAATCTCTTTACAACTAATGTTGACTTGATGATAGAATATGCGTCATCAGGGCTGGGCATTGAACTGAATGATGGCTTTAAGGGTAGTGTTGATATGCTTTATAATGAGTCTAATTTTATGAGGTCTATCAACCAGACGAGTTTGCATTTCCAGTATGTGGCTGAAGTGCCTGTGTTTAATTTGATGAAGGTTCATGGCTCCATCAATTGGGAGCAAAGGGATGCTAATAGTATTAGAAATAACAATGTTTGGTATTTTGACATTGAAGAAGCTCTGAAAAAGATTCCTGACGATAAATTTGTAGAGCCGACGTATGTGGATTCAGAAGGTAATAAAAAAGACAAGAGCTATGACCAGCTAATAGCAGACGCCAAGGAAATGAAGGATATAGATGAATCTATCTATGACGAGTTTATAAATGCCTATAGCAAATTGGTTATCGTTAACCCAACCAAACGCAAGTTTGAGCAGACAGTAGTGGATTTCCATTTTTACGAGCTAATGCGAATTTATGCAAATGCACTTGAAAAGGAAAATGCCCTGCTCTTCGTGACAGGTTTTTCATTCGCAGATGAACATATAGCGACCATTACCAAACGAGCAGCTGATAATAATCCAACTCTACAGATTGTAATATTTGCCTATAATGATGTCGAGGAAGCAAACTATCGGAAATATCTTTGGATTGATTCTGCCTGTATAAACAATAATATCAAGATAATAACTCCTTCATCCTTTAGGGCAGCAAATATGGAGGATGAATATAAGCGTTTGATGGAGTCGATTGAAGTGTTTGACTTGAAGAGCGTAGCTGGGGTTTTCAAATACATAGAGAGCCAAATACATGAGTAATATGACGAATCAGGAAAGAAACATACATGATTCTGTGTTCCGTATTGGCATTGTCAGTTCGGTAAATGGCCGTGAGGTTAGAATCCGAATGGATCGCAATAAGAATTCATCGCATCTTATCTACAAAGGCTCGCTTATCAAAAATGTTTCTGTTGGAAGCTACGTGAAAATATTGAAAGGCTTCACTCCGATTATCGGCAAAGTGGAGTCTGAATCTATATATGAGAATGACGAGCAAAAGGCGAATGTTTATTCAGCAGAGAATAAGATAAATAGATTTCTCGTTGTTAAACTGATTGGCTTTATTGAAAACTTTCGTTTCAGAAGAGGTGTCAATGAGTTACCTTTGATTGACAACGAATGTCATCTGCTATCGAGCGATGAGTTCAGAATGATACATACCTTTGGCACAAGCAAAGATGAGTTTATCCAGCTAGGTCATCTGGCTAATGACAGCCTGGTGCCCGTATCTTTGGGCATAGGTAAACTTTTCTCCAGTCATATTGGTATATTTGGCAATACAGGTAGCGGTAAATCGTATACACTATCCAAGCTATATCGTCAGTTGTTCGTTCATTACAAAGGCAGTGAGGCTTTTGAGAAAAATGCCAGGTTCCTGTTTTTTGATTTTAATGGAGAGTATTCAGGCGAGAAGGCTATTACTGAAGGAAAGAAGGTCTATAAGCTATCTACTCGAAATGATGATGGTGACAAAATCCCTATGGACGATGATGACTTTCTGGATGTCAATTTGCTGAGTATTTTCTCAAATGCGACTGAAAAGACACAGCGACCATTTATTCAACGGTGTATTTCGCTTTATAAGAATGTTGCGAGCGATGAAGATAAGTTCAAGAGATTCCTTCGCAGACAGATTGTTGATATTTTGATGATGTCGGATAAACTGAAAGGAGATCAACTGATTGACTATGTAGAAGATATTCTTCCAAAGCGGCTGAACAGCAATGGGGTTGACCTCGGGTTACGTTCAGACTTTGGTTTCTATAACAATAGTAGTTGCTATTATTATTACAAGACGGAGTTTGGAAAGAAGAAATTTAGAAATTTTCAGGAATTGCCTAATGAAATACAGAACTTAGCTATATATAAGCAAGTGGAGAAGTTCCACTTTGCCGATAATTTTATTCAGAAGTTTATTGCAGTGATGTACATGCGCATGATTTATGATGTACTGGCAAATAGAGCTATGAATGAGCATATTGCACCTGCCATTAATAAACTGAGACAATCAGAAAAGGACATTACCAGAGTGTTTAACTCGTCTTCTAATATTGGTGATTTCTGGAGTGAGTCCAATATCGTAGTGATGGATTTATCGGATGTGAACACCGACACCAAGAAACGCATTCCGCTACTATTAACTAACAAACTCTATAATGAGCATAAACAGAGTAGGAAAGACAAAAAGTACTTGAACATCATCGTTGATGAAGCTCATAATATCCTTTCGTATCAATCTACTCGCGAAAGCGAGGAATGGAAGGACTATCGTTTGGAGGTGTTTGAGGAAATAATAAAAGAGGGAAGAAAATTCGGTGTTTTCCTGACTATTGCCAGTCAGCGACCTTCAGACATTTCTTCTACTATCATTTCTCAGCTGCATAACTACTTTATTCATAGATTGGTTAACGAGAAGGATATAGAACAGGTGAACAATACCATATCCTATCTGGACAAGGTGTCGGTAGAATCATTGCCGATACTGAGTACAGGTGTATGTGTAGTGGCTGGACAGTTGGCAGAAATGCCTTTGGTCATCCAAATTGATAAGATTGAAAAGGAGTTTGAACCTCAAAATGAAACGATTGAAATTGAGTCTATTTGGAGCAAAAAGAATTAAGTTATTTTTATGTGACTTATGAAAACAGGACGGGTATATATCACGTGATGATGCGTGGTATAAATCATCAAAACATTTTTGAGGAGCATGAGGACTATTACCAGTTTCTCAACACCTTGGACATGATGGCTCAGTCATATGAGCGGTTTTGATTGAATTGAAGGGTATGAGAGCATCACTTCGCCAATTGGAGAGATTGACCGGAATCGGGAAAAGTATGATATTTCGTATGTGATGAAACAGAAACCTGTCCCTGTGTTTCTAACGAGAGCAGAGCCAAACTTGTTTGAGTTATGCCGAGTGCAGCCGAAAATCACATGTTTGTAAAATGTATGTAATAGTTAATAAGCAAGTAAAATTTTTAACATCTCAATATGTAGGCACTTGTAAAAGTGCCTATACAAAGGGCTATGCCCTAAATTGAGTACTAACATTACTTCCGAACGCTCTTTATGATGGCGGTGTCGTCGTATACTACCATGTCATATAGAATTTAAAATTTATAAAGATGAGTAACGAACTATATAATGACTGGTATAAAGCATTTGACAAGGAAGTGGTAAAACTTCTTCTAAAGACTGATATACGGCAGAGGTATCCTGAGCCGGAGGCAAGCAGGCTCTGCCAGCAGGTTGATGACACCGCAATACTTGCTGATCTTTTAGAATATATGGCGAAAGAAATGAGAAAGACTGAGACAGAAAATGTTGAATGGTAGTTACTTTAATTTAATAAGAAAATGCTACGCTAATATATGATAATTAATAAGAAAGATATACATGAAACTTTGTCGCTTATTAAAAGCTATTTGCAAAGTAGTAAATATGTAGCGATAAATGAATCAAACAATGTGTCTCAATACCATATTGAGCAACGCTTTGACATTGCGTTTAATCGTTTGGATAATTATGAACTTGATAGTATTCCTATAGATTGTTTGTATAGTCCAAGTAAACTTAAAAGCCATTGGATTGATTTTGATAAAAATTTCAAAGGCGAAGTTACTCAAAAACAAAAATTAGAATATGGCATACTACTTAGGGATGCTCGTAAATCAGTCAAAAACAACCTAACGATCTAATTGTCAGTGTTA